>SDBV01007229.1_pt1 | contig 15224 bp, 13 predicted proteins | sample 2277081 | NCBI WGS metagenome assembly SDBV01 (sample SAMN10402039, study PRJNA504765) | marine sediment metagenome | isolation source: marine sediment core GS10_PC15, 223 cmbsf | place: Arctic Ocean: Southern Knipovich Ridge | collected 2010
ATTCCAAGTCCCAAATCTCAAATTCCAAGAAAAAAAGAAAAAACACAACAAACTACAAATGAGCAATAGACAATGAATAATGGCATTTTTTTTGGGACTTGGGGCTTGAGATTTGGGGCTTGGGTCTTTCATTTTTGAAAATCTTTGACTTTAAAGACAGACTCTAATTAGTATTTGAGACCTAACAGGTTTTTGAAACCTGTTAGGTCTGGTATTTGCTATAACGAGTGTTGACATTTCGTTGTTTATTCTTCTATTTCGTTTATCTCATCTTTTGGTTTTAATCTTTTTGCATTTTCAGTTGACTACAATTTGTAGCCAACTGACTTCCTTCCTTTTTTAATCGGGTTTTCAGAACACTCCAGTACTTTCTTGGATTATTACTCCCAGTCATTTCAGTGTTAATTGCATAGAATTAAGGTAAGACAGATGTTGGTTTCGGATTTTTTGATATTGATTCCGGGTCTTTCGATACCGGTTTTGTGTCTTTCGATGTCAATTTCGGGCCTTTCGATGTCGGTTTCGGATAGGCGGATATGCTTTATTTACAGGCAGATGCGGGATTTTGGATGATTTTTGGTGGTTTTTAGTAATTTTTTTCACTCTTTGTTAGGATATTAAATGTTAAAGTATTATATTTACTGCCCTATAATTGTTTAATCACGATTTATTAATTAAAAGCAACATCATGAAAACTGCGATTCGTTTTGCCCTATTATCAGTCCTAATCTTAACTTCATTAAACTCATTTTCCCAGAAGTTATGGATAGAACTGCCAGATACCTTTGGCGGTTATAGTAGCATATATACCATGAAGACTTTTCAATCCAAATTGGTGATCGGAGGGAAGTTTGACAAGGTAGGGAGCCTGGTTGTTGACAATCTTGTCACATGGGACGGAAGTAATTGGGGCAGTACCAATGCTCAATTTGGAGGAAGTTATCTCATGGTTTTGACAATGGTGATTTGGAACAATGAGTTGGTAATTTCAGGTGTTTTTGATTCCATTAATGGAACACCAATGAATAACATTGCCAAATGGGACGGTGTCAACTGGACTGCCATAGGAGGAGGCTTGCCAAGTCGAGTTAACGATATTGTTGTATTAAACGGTGACCTATATGCAACAGGATACTTTCAGTTTTCAGGTAACTATGTTTATGCGGCAAAATGGGATGGAAGTAATTGGATCCAGGTCGGAACTGAAACTTTAGATGCTTCTCCCAGAACCATAGGGGCATACAACAATGAATTATATGTTGGAGGTGGCTTCTATCCAACCTATGGTGTACCCGAAGGAATAAAAAGATACAACGACACAAATTGGGTGAGCGTGAATGGTGGAATTAACCAGGGAACAGGCGGGTACGATAATCCCTGTTGTTATATAAGTGATCTATACGTTTTTAATAGCGAATTGATATTGGGTGGTACTTTTTTAACAGTAAATGGACCTCCATTTTGGAATCTAACGCGATGGAATGGCACTTCCTTTTTGTCTTTATCTGGAGAAAGCGCGCTTCTCGCTCCCAATGACATGATCGCTTACAATGGTGAATTATACTATTCCGGGACTACAGGAATGATTACTGGAGTACCGAATGTTGCAAAATGGACGGGAAGTTCAATGACTGCACTTGGAGTATTCAGTGACCCCAATGCATTCGAAGTTTACAATAATGAATTGTACCTGGGGACAGCAGATTTCCTTTATAAATTGTGTTCAGATAGTTGCCCCCTGATATCAGGTGATGTATATTACGATTTAGACAGTAATTGTGTATATGATACTTCTGATATTCCATTGGAAGGATGGCTGGTTAAAGCAGAACCGGGTTCGTATTATGCAACACCGGATGCTAACGGGCACTATGAGATCTTACCATATAACATTGGTAATTTCGAAATATCATTGATACCATATTTTGATATTTTCACTGAAGTATGCACCCTTGTTGATAGCGTAACTCTTACCCCTACTGATTTTCAGTCATATGACAACGATATTGCCGGAAGGATCACAAAGTATTGTCCAATATTGATGGTGCAGTTACATGCAAGCAGTTTCGTCAGGTGTTTTGATCGTAATATAACGATTCACTATTGCAACGTGGGAACGGATACAGCCAATAATGTAACAGTTGTTTTAGAAATGGAACCCGATATACTTCCGATAAACATTTCGGTTCCGTGGACTGATCTTGGTAACAATATGTACGAGTTTAATATTGGAACACTTAATCCCGGTGAATGTGGTTATATAACAATGTTAGGAAGCGTCAGCTGTAGTACAAATCTGGGGGATACCTTGTGCCTTTCAGTATCTATTTCCCCGACTTCACTATGTGATGGCCAGGATAACTACGGGTACGAAACCGGCAGTCAAATGTGTCAGAAAATAGTTGGAAGTTTTGATCCTAATAGAAAGATTGCCTTGAATCCTGTAACAGAAAATATAGATTCAACAGATGAGATCAAATACCAGATTGATTTTCAGAATACCGGAACCTACACTGCGCAAACCGTTATAGTTGAAGATCCTTTACCGCAATATCTGGATGCGGAGTCGGTATGGAACATTGCAAGTAGTCATTCATACACTTTTACAATTAATAGAGACAATATAATGGAGTGGAAATTTGACAATATTATGTTACCGGATAGTGCCACAGATCCGGAAGGAAGTAAAGGGCATATTATCTTCTCAGTGAAGCAAAAGCCGGGGAATTTGCCTGGAACAGTCATTTACAATTATGCTAAGATTTATTTTGACTTCAATCCGCCTGTTTATACTAACTATGCAATTAGACGGATTACATTACCAAGTTCAATTAATGAATCAGCTCGATTCTGGGAAAGTGAATTGATTGTATACCCGAATCCCTTTTCTAATAGAACAACCATACAGCTTCGAAATACATCAGGCAGAATTTCAACGGTAGTTGTGTATAATATTGTAGGTAAAAAGGTTTGGGAAGAAAAGAATCTTCATGAAAACCTTATTGTGTTCGAGAGAGATGCACTTCCCCCCGGGATGTATTTTGTGGAAGTGAGTTCTAAGGATGGGGTTATTGGCAGGGAGAAGGTTATAATTCAGTAATAGCCACCTTCAGTAGCTTCTCGTCATTTTCCTCCTGAGTACATTAATATTTTTTATATTTGCCTGTTCGTAAGAACAAACGTTCTTTAGATATAGTATTTTAGTAACCATTCACAGCCAAAATGTCAAATTGATGATTGTAAAACACTAAAAAATACTCATTTTACTGAGTTCTGTATTTATTAAGCTGTGAACGGTTACGTATTTACTTACATCGAGATATAGTATCAAAGTTATTATTATTGCCAACAATACTATTATTCCGTTACGTTCTCTCCTGTTGAAAGTAAAGTACTCTTTGATGAATTGTTTCATTTTGTATTCTTTTCTTAAAGCGGTGGCAAAAGCAAGTTGTTTTCAATTTTTATGGCATTAAGGGGGGTATTGAGCGAAAAATTGAAATGAACTTGCTGTGTGTGAGCCATATTAAAAAGAGCAGGGGCAAAAAAACAAAATCTTTTTCTTTCGATAAATTCGTCAGTGTAAACGAGTAGTGAAGTGTCAACAAAGTAGTAAATGGTCAATCCTTTATTATTCTTCTTTTAAGTATACCGTTTTAAATGTTCTGAACAAATTTGCAATATTGAGCACAACGGTTGGTGGTATGAAAAGTTGCCGATTGCGGGTGATTTGCTATCAAGTTACAAGAAGGCTGAAGCGGGTTACAACCTTTGAATTTACTACTGTTCCGCCATTTTTTTTATACATATTGTTGGGTTGCGTGTTTTTATTTATTTTCGTTCAATATTCATTTGTCTATATGTTTTTTTCCACTACTATCTTTATAGTCTCGACAAAACAGATAATTTTGCTATCGTAGTTTAAAATTATTATTTTACTTGCCTTTTACAATTCCAATGTTGATTGTTTATTTGTCGTTAGGAACTGGTGGTTGCTCATTATCTGAATTTTATTCAAAATTGAAATGTTTAATAAATTCAGCTCTTGAGAAGCCTACACCAGAAAGCTCATTCTTTCTGCAGAAGGGTTTATTTGAGGCAATAGCACTGAATGCTGCGTATATAATATTTTGTTCACGAGTATGAAAAGGAGGATCATAAGATGTATCGATTCTAGTATAGGTATAGTCATTATTATCAAAAACAATCCTTATAGTGCTAAAATCGTCGGAGGTGCGAATAATAAATTTTATTTTCCCACATGCCAGCTTCTCAACAAATTTTTCATAGGTTAAAATTTTATATTTTTCTAAATCAATTGTTTCAAACTGTTCTTGTTCAAGTCCAATGGAGTAGTTTCCTACATCATTTTTACAGAAAGTTAAATTAGCAGTATATGCTGCTTGTAGTGCCAGTATGGTATTTTGTTTTACAGCAGAATATTCCTCATCATATGAAGTATCCAATCCTACTGTGATTTTCTCTCCATTATCCAAAATTGCTGAAGCCGTATAGAAGCCAGCAGAGAATGCAGTTTCAAAAAATTTAATTTTCCCGCATTTACACTGGCTAAAAGCGATATTACTTAATATACTAAAAACGATAATTGAAAGAATTAATTTGATTTTCATAATTATATATTTTTTAATTTTTGAGGACTATTTTTTTATGCTTAATTTTTATAATATTTTTTATAATATTCATGCTTTCTTATTTGTCTTTTACTAAACCTAAATATCGGGTAAAAAAATTGCATCTTTTTTCTTGTTTCAAGGTACATTTCAGCCAACTGTATTTCTCACGGCAAGTTCAGGTGTCTCCCCAATTTCAACTGCTCGTAAAATATTTGTTTGTGTCCATCTATTACTGCGATTTCCATTGATGTCAATGAACCCTTTTTTAGATAAAGACTTCATTGGTATTTCAATTCTCACCTCAGTCTCAGGAAATTCATTTATGATTTCTAAAAGTGTGCAAGGATAAACGTTGTTGTTTCCAAAACTTACAAAATATTCGTCACCAATATGTAGTTCTGGTGCTTTTCTTTTTTTGAATGGAAGAGGTTTAATTTTAGCATCAACTTCAATTTTTCTTTTTAAGCTTTTCATTATTTCTAATTTTTTATTAATAATGTTTTTGAATTCAGAAGTTTTGCAAAATTAACAATAACTATATTTTATAAGGAGATTATATAAAAAAATGGACTAAATAAATTTAAAAGTAAAATAATTTTTTCAAAAAACCTACAAAAGAATCTTTAATCTTTTCTTTAATTCTTTATTACAAGTCCTTAACACAGCGTACCGAATACCCGTAGGTCTTATAGGAGGAGGACCGATACGCAACGGCGGTATAATAGTACAGGCAGCGTATCCACGCGTCCTGACTATCGTACTCAGTTGCTGACCAGAAAAAGGCGTCTATGCCCATATCTAAGAACGAACCATTGTTGTGCCGGTAACCGCCAGCTAAAGCCGTAAAACCACTTAAGTTTGTTGCACCTTCGTTTACTGAATTCCAGTGTGCAGTGCCTGTTTCTTTCATTTTGCCACCTGCAACATTTACGCCTCCAAGATAGTCAGTTAAAGTTATCCATTCATCATCTGTTGGCAAATGCCAGCCGGCAGGTGCTACTGTTAATGCTTTTTCCCAATTATATAGTCTGCCATAAGTAGCACAATTAGAAGAATTATCATTATAACACCATGAACCGCTACCAGCATCATAATTAAGGTTTTCTGCCATCCACCACTGGTTTCCTATTTTTACCGTATTGTAGATTTGTGCATCACGCGGGTCGGTTAGAGTTCCTGTTTCTAAACCGCTTGTTGTAACAGTAATATAATTATTTTTTGTTTCAGTATCAGAACCATAAGTATTAGTTGCTGTTAGTGAAACTGTATAAGTTCCTTCTGTAGAATATGTATTAGATGGATTCTCTGATGTTGAAGTTCCACCATCACCAAAATTCCACGACCAGCTTGTTGGACTATTTGTAGAAAGGTCAGTAAAATTAACTGTTCCACCTACGATAATCATTGTTGTATTTACTGTAAAGTTTGTAACTGGTACATAGCTTGCTATGTTAACAGTAATATAATTATTTTTTGTTTCAGTATCAGAACCATAAGCATTAGTTGCTGTTAATGAAACAGTATAAGTTCCGGCAGTTGAATAAGAATGAGAAGGATTTTTTGATGTTGAAGTTCCGCCATCACCAAAATTCCACGACCAGCTTGTTGGTGTTTTTGTAGATAAGTCAGTAAAATTAATTGAATATCCTTCTGTAATGCTTGTTGTATTTGCTGTAAAGTCTGCAACTGGTACAGGGCTTGCTGAGTTAACAGTAATATAATCAATTTTTGTTTCAGTATCAGAACCATAAGCATTAGTTGCTGTTAATGAAACAGTATAAGTTCCGGCAGTTGAATAAGAATGAGAAGGACTTTGTGATATTGAAATTCCACCATCACCAAAATCCCACGACCAGCTTGTTGGTGTATTTGTAGATAAGTCAGTAAAATTAACTGAGTATCCTTCTGTAATGCTTGTTGTATTTACTGTAAAGTCTGCAACTGGAGGTTCATCTTTTTTACAACCATTAAAAACTATTGATGTACCTAATAGTACAAAACTTAAACAATAAATAATTATTATTTTTTTCATAATTCATTAAATATAAATTGTATTAAACTCATAAAAAATTAAAGCCACTGATTAACACGGATAGAATTAGTTAAAATCAAAAAAGTAATTATTTTCTATAAACTTCTTTCCTCTGAGTTATGCGATAGATCAATATGTATTTATCGGAATCATAAATAGCATAAAGTATCCTGTATCTTCCCACTTTAACACGCCATTCATTCTTTCTTCCCTTTAGTTTTCTGACTCCTGCAGGACGAGGATTTGAAGCAAGTTTATCAATAGCTTCTGAAATCTTCTCAAACATCTTATCATCAAGAACTAAAACTTCCTTTTCTGCTCTGGCTGTTAGTTCAATATCATAATCTTTAGCATTTACTTTCTTTTTCTTCCCTTCTTGTCCTTTACTTTTTTCCATGGGATTCTTTTATCATTTTTTACTTCTTCAATTAACGAAGCATCAATTACATCTTGTGCACACTCAAGAAGTTCTGTATAATCTTCCATTGAGAGCAATACTTTTTGATATTGTCCTTTTTTATCAACTACATATTGCGTATGTAAAGTCATAATTATTAAATTATTTGTAAAATCATAAAGTATTCTTTATAAAGCAAAAATAATAAAAAAACAATAAAACAAAAAATCTTTAATCTTTTCTTTAATATTTTAAATCTGAAATCTTTCCGCCAAAGGTGGATCCACCACTGGCGGAAAATCTTAAATTCTAACTTTCCCGTTTTAAATGATTAACAACGGCTCTGATTTCACCATAAGAAAATCCTTCACCCAGCTCATTTTTTACAGGAGCCAATGCCTGGTCGCCATGCAGTTTTATAGCTTTTTTGATGTGAGGTATTTTTTCGTCAGGAACAAGTTCTTGAACTTTTATTTCACCTTTCAGGACATAATATGCTAAATGACCTTCAATGGTTGAATTTTTTAATGCTCTGACAGCTGCAATTTCGGAGATTGTCTTGCCGGCTTTAAAAAGACAAAAACTTTCGGCTTTTGTATCAGGAAGCCCCTCCCCGACCCTCCCCGAAGGGGAGGGAGAACTGCCACTTCTTCTTTTCCTTTGCCTTTTTGGCTTTTTTAGATGTATCTTCGACTTCAGCCCTTTGTCCTCGCAATACTGTGTAACTGCATTTAAGAATATTTTCCCGTAGTTTGCCAATTTTATCTCACCAAAACCGGATATTTGTTTCAGCTCGTCAAAATTTTGCGGCAGGTAAGCTGCCAGCTCTATAAGTGTTGCATCAGAAAAAACTATATAGGCAGGAACATTTTCCTTCACAGATAACTCATACCTGATGGACTTGAGTTTTTTAAGCAGCTCTTCCTCATAAGTTATTACGGTTTCCGGTACAGTCTTCCTGGTAACGGTTTTAATGAGCATTACCTTTTCCTGTCCTTTGAGAACATTATGGCTTTTTTCTGTCAGCTTCAATACGGGATAAATATCATCGCTGCGGGTAAGATATCCCTTGTCAATCAATTCCCTGAAATACCCGTGCCAATCATTCCTGGAAATATCCTCGCCTATTCCATAAGTCTTTAATGTCTTGTGCCATTGTTTTATTTTTTCCGACTGCGAACCTCTCAAAAAGTCTATTACATAATTAATCCCGAAATTTTCTTTCAGTCTCGTTACTGCAGAAAACGCCTTTTGTGCAATTATAGTTCCGTCAAATTTTTCAAACTTATCAAGGCATATATCGCATGAATCACAATTGTCCGGATATTCTTCTCCGAAATAGTTAAGCAGGTATTTTCGCCTGCATATCCTTGTCTGGCAGTAATCAGCCATCTTATCCAATTTCTTCAGCATAATAGCCGATTGTTCCTTGTTATCTTCAATTTCAACAAATTTCTTTAACTTTATCACATCACCGAAACTGAAAAACAGCAGGGCATCACTTTTAATTCCGTCACGCCCTGCCCTGCCTGTTTCCTGGTAATAGCTTTCTATGTTTTTAGGCAGGTCCATATGCACTACAAACCGCACATTTGATTTATCAATACCCATTCCGAAAGCTATGGTTGCCACTATAATTTTAACTTTGTCTTTGATAAAAAGGTCCTGATGTTTTACCCTGATGCTTTTATCCAGACCCGCATGGTATGGTTTTGCAGAAAACCCTTCATTTTCAAGGTCTTCGGCTAAGTTTTCTGCTGATTTTCTTGATAACACATATATGATTCCCGATTCTTCTTCACGTTCCCTGAGAAATTCAACGAGCCGGGCGTAGCTGTTTCTTTTGGGTTCTATGAAATAATGAATATTTTCCCTGTTAAAGCTGGATATAAAGATTTGCGGTACTTTAAAAAAAAGTTTATCTAAAATGTCTTTTCTGGTTTGAACATCGGCAGTGGCTGTAAGGGCAATTACAGGAACTTTGGGAAAAGACTTTTTTAAATTGGAAAGAGCAAGATATTCAGGTCTGAAGTCATGCCCCCAGTGTGAAATGCAATGTGCTTCGTCAATGGCAAAAAGAGATACCCCAGTACGGTCGTTCCTCCCTACGGGGCAGGTGTCAAGTGATTTTAAAAAGTTAAGGAACTGCATTTCATTGCTCAATAACCTTTCAGGTGCAACATACAACAGCTTAATCCTGCCGGATTTCATATTTGCCATCACCTGCGATTGCTCTTGCAAACTTAGTGTAGAATTTAAAAAAGCTGCTTCAATGCCGTTCAACCTCAGTGCATCTACCTGGTCTTTCATCAGGGCAATCAAAGGTGAAACAACAACCGTAAGACCTTTAAAGAGCAATGCCGGTATCTGGAAACACAATGACTTGCCTCCGCCGGTAGGCATTAACACAAAAGTATCCTTTTGGTTCAGAACAGAATCAATAATTTGCTCTTGTTCAAACCTGAATTCGGAAAAGCCGAATTTTTCTTTCAGAATAGTTACAGGGTCTAACATGCTTAAAATCTTATAATAATTAATCTGTCTGATTAGTTACTTTAATTTAATATCGTAACCGTTCACATTTAAAAACAGTTAACACCGGTTAACAGTCGGTTAATATCGGTTGCGCTTGAATCGTGATTTCAATTTTTTGTAAGCAGCCTGTTTAATCATCTGTAACCGATATTAACTATTATTAACTGTTTTTAACCGTTATTAACCATTTATATTATTATTCTTTTTATAGCTGTGAATGGTTACTTAATTTCTTGTAACAAACCCCTTTATCCGTTCTGCACCCTTTTTGCCTATGCCTTCAATTTCCATCAACTCTTCTACAGGTGCAACAATAACAGATTCTATATTGCCAAAATTGTTATATAAGCGATAGGCGAGCTTGGGGCCTATAGACGGCAATCCTTGCAAAAAGCGAAGCCTATGATTTCTAATTTTTTTAGGTTTGTAACCTTTTATCAGCGGTATTAACCGGTTCTCTTTTATTGCCTGCCTACCGGTCATTATCAAAATCTCAGTGCTGTCTTCAACATCTTTTGAAAACATTACCGGTATCTGCCATGAAGCTATGATGGATAAAACAGCACCTCTGACCGCTTGTTTATCTATATTGTGATTTGTTTTATAGGGATTGCCTTCAATTAGCAAAAAAGAGCGTTCTGCATTTCTCTTCAGACGGGCACACTGTTCAAACAAACGATTATTTATTATAGATACAACAAAATCCTCGGCTGATTTTCTTTCTACAATAATTTGCTCATTGATGATGTAATCACCTACAGGAAGTGTGGTGATTGCAACTTCCACATTTTTTTGAATTAGCTTATCAGGAATTCCCGAGGGCTTTTCGCGGTAATCTACTATGATGTTAATGTTTCCGGGCATGACCTGATTTATTAATGTTTCCTCAATTATTATACTTATATAATTTATAGCTTATTGTCTTCGCAGTTTTTATTTTTTCCAGCCAAGAGTATGGCATGAACAGCATTTTTTTCTTCGCTTTCTTCATGTGTTCCATAATACCATTCTTTGTTAACATTTAACTTTATAGATATTTGTCGTGTTATATCTATGTCATCATATCCGCCTTCATATCCTTCCAATACAACACGAACATCAGTGGGATATGATTGAAGCTTATTGATAAGTTCTTTAACAGTCATTTTTTCAAAAGTTAAAATTTTTAATTAAATTTTTTATAACACTCTTTATGTCAAGATAATGTTTTTTTCTTTACTGCATATTTTATATTTTCTTCAGCCACCTTTAATGCTTCCAACCCTAAATCTTCATCAGCTAATTCATAGGTGATCTTATCACTTAAAAACCTGATCTTTAGTTCATCATATTTCAAATTAAAAACCTCAGCCAGTACAGACACCATTTCTTTAGTCGGACGTCTTTCATTCCTTTCTATCTTGCTGAGTGTTGATTGGTCCAAATCAAGAGCAGCAGCCAACTTACGTAATGGCATTCCTGCTTTTTCCCTTAATTTCCTGATGTATTCCCCGAATGTTTCCTTTTTTTGCATTTGGAAAATATTTTCTTGACAATTTTGTCAAAAATATATATTAAATTTTAAATAAAAAAAATTATGGGTTTTTTTTATAGATTTGCCGAAAATGAAAAAAAAGACCTAACAGGTTTCAGAAACCTGTTAGGTCTATAATTACAAGTCCTTAACACAACGGACCGAATACCCGTAGGACTTATAGGAGGTGGACCGGTACACAACGGCGCTATAATAGTACAGGCAGCGTATCCACGCGTCCGAACCATCGTACTCTGTCGCCGACCAAAAGTAGGCATCTATACCCATATCTAAGAACGAACCATTGTTGTGCCGGTAACCGCCAGCCAAAGCCGTAAAACCACTTGAGTTTGTTGCTCCTATATTTTCTGAATTCCAGTGTGCAGTGCCTGTTTCTTTCATTTTGCCACCTGCAACATTTACGCCTCCAAGATAGTCAGTTAAAGTTACCCATTCATCATCTGTTGGCAAATGCCAGCCGGCAGGCGCTACTGTTAATGCTGTTTCCCAATTATATAGTCTGCCATAAGTAGTACAATTAGAAGAATCATTATCATAACACCAGGAACCGCTATCAGCATCATAATTCAGGTTCTCTTTCATCCAGCACTGGTTGCCTATTTGTATAGTTTTATATGTATTGCCTTCGTAATCGGTTACTGTAGGCGTGCCGGGGCAGGGCAAACCATCTGTAATTTCAAACAAATAATTTTCACTAATGATTGGAGTATCTTCAATAATATCACTGCCGGCTAACCCCACTCCTGGTGTTGCATAGGCAATATATAGTAATTGGTCGCCAGTTGTATAAGCAAAATTCGATTTTATTGATTTTAGTTTGAGATTTTTATTTGCACTTCCATAATAAACAATTTTGCAATCAACTTCATTTTTAATGTAAGTGTTTAACATTTTAATTGATTGCACATCTCTATTGGTTTTGACAGAAAGCAAATAATATTTTTCATCTCCGGAGTAAAAGATAAAAGAATGATTACCTGAATAAAGAGTATTTTCATAATGAGCTACTTCACGTCCCAAAACATCAAAAATGCTAATCATAATAAATTCATTTTTCGGAATAAATACATTAACTGATGTTTGACCTTCAAAAGGATTAGGATAGTTCTGTGAAACTGATAAATTATTTTTTCCTGTACCGTTTTGGCTGGAAATGCCTGTGAAAAGTAGCGTTAATACCGTATCAGGATAATATAGCATAGTGTCGCCTCCCTGAGTCAGATTTTCAACAAATATGCTGTCTAAAGCTATATGAGAGCCATTATATTCTGCAGAAAATGTTAACTCTATCTGGCTTTGCCCATTCATATTTGATAAAAGTAAAAATGCAAAAACTGTAATGGTAAGAAATCTCTTATTCATAATTTTTTAATTTTGGATTTATAAAAATAAAGTAAATATTTAGTTAAACATCATTATATCATTTTTTAAACTGCGGAATTAATTTTTTTTCAAATTTAGAGTTTTTTTATAGATTTGCCAAAAATGACAAAAAAGACCTAACCCAGATAAACTGGAAATCACATCCGCCTTAGGCGGAACAAAAATCAAATAAATTTCATCCGCCAGTTGGCGGATTATAAATTCAAAACTAAGAGTCTGTATAAAAATAACATTAAGTTTATCTTTTTGCAATAGCTAAGTTTTGATCATTAGATATTGATTAATTTGTATTTATTTGTATATTATTTTTTGGAATTTTTTGCCAACCTGTCCCGTACCGCTAGGTCGGGAAAAGTGTAAAGATTTTACGGATTAGGGTACTAACAGGTTTCTAAAACCTGTTAGGTCTAAAAAAAAACATTATGACAAAATTAAAAAATATAGGAGTTCTTACCTCAGGTGGTGATGCACCGGGAATGAATGCTGCTATCAGAGCAGTTGTTAGAGCAGGTATCTATAATGGATTAGAAGTAACCGGAATACGCCACGGATACGAAGGAATGATTAATGGTTTCTTTATTAAGCTAAAAGCTCACAGTGTAAGCAACATTATTCAACGAGGAGGAACAATTCTTAAAACTGCCCGCAGCAAACAGTTTATGACCAAAAAAGGTATGCAGAAAGCTTATGAACAATTGAAAAAAAATAACATTGACGCTGTTGTGGTTATCGGTGGTGACGGCACCTTCAAAGGTGCATGCGAATTTACTGAAATGTTTGATATTCCCTTTGTTGGTATCCCCGGAACAATTGATAACGACCTTTACGGAACAGATTATACTATCGGCTATGACACTGCTCTCAATACAGTTGTTCAGGCAATAGACAAAATAAGGGATACTGCCGGTGCCCACAACCGTTTGTTCTTTATTGAGGTGATGGGACGCGATGCCGGCTTTATCGCTTTACGCAGCGGAATTGCCTGCGGTGCAGAAGCAATTTTAATCCCAGAAGTAGAAACTCACCTTGATAAATTAAAAAGTTATCTTGAAGATGGCAACAAACGAAAAAAAGCAAGCAATATTATTATTGTTGCTGAAGGCGATGATGCCGGGGGCGCTTTTGAAATTGCTAAAAAAGTAAAAAACGACTTTAAAGACTATGATGTCAGAGTAACTGTATTAGGACATATTCAACGCGGCGGCTCACCTTCGGCTTTTGACAGATATCTTGCATGCCGGCTTGGCGTTGCTGCTGTTGATGCTCTTTTAGACAACCAGCAATGCATTATGGTCGGATATGTTAATAATGAAATTGTTCATATCTCTTTCAAGAAAACAACAAAACATCATAAAGTTGTAAATCAGGAATTGCTGGAAATTGCTGATATGCTTTCGGTATAATGAATGAATGAAGGAAAAATTGTTAAATTGTTATATTGTTATATTGTTTTGAATTGTTATACCGAACCGCCAACAAGATGATTATGGCATAGCCATGCCTTTGGGAAAATGTCAAATGACAAATCAAGACCAAAATCTAAAATATAAAATCGTTTAAGTTATGAAAATTCAATATTGTTCTGATCTGCATTTGGAATTTCGTGAAAATATGGAATTCCTGAAGAAAAATCCAATACAACCTATTGGAGAAGTACTTCTGCTGTCAGGTGATATTGTGCTTTTTACATTAATGGGTAAACATGGGGATTTTTTTGATTATGTTTCCGATCATTTTGAAACGGTTTACTGGGTCCCTGGCAATCATGAATATTATCATACTGATTTGGCTGAAAAGAGAGGGACACTATTTGAGAAAATAAAAAGCAATGTTTTTATTGTGAATAATCAGGTAGTGCAACATCAAAATGTAAAATTTATATTTTCTACCCTATGGACAAAAATCAGCCCTGAATATCAATGGAACATTCAACAACAGGTATCTGATTTTCATGTGATTAAGTATCAGGGAGAGCCGTTTACACCCGATCAATACAATCAATTGCATGAAGAGAGCAAACAGTTTATTATGCAGAAAGCTGAACAAGAATTCACAGGCAAAACACTGGTGGTTACACATCACGTGCCTACTTTTTTACATTATCCGGAGAAATACAAAGGCGATGTATTGAATGAAGCTTTTGCCGTGGAACTGCATGATTTTATTAATAACTCAAACATTGATTACTGGTTGTTTGGTCATCATCACATAAATATTCCTGAATTTAACATTGGAAAAACTAAAATGATAAACAATCAACTGGGTTATGTAAAATACAGGGAGCATTTGTCATTCAAAAGAAATGTCGTTATTGATATAAATAAAAAAAGGACATAGTTTCACAAATTGTTTAAAAAAAACTTTAATTTTCGGGTTTCATAAATAATTAGTTAATAGTCGGCAGTCCACAGTCGGCAGTCGGCAAAAATTGCATACTGCTGGTTATTGTTGACTGTGGACTGCCGACTTAAAAATGCAAAGTATAATGAAATTAGCCATTATCAAGCCATAAACATTGTTATGCCATAGGCAGATCCGCTGTCGGCGGAAAAAACCTGGAAGAGTCTGAAAAATTAGGATTTTGAATAATACCTGAATCCGTGAATGAAATTATAAACTCACCGTCATTGCGAGGGAGCGCAGCGACCGAAGCAATCCCTTTATAATCGGAGAGATTGCTTCGTGCCTCGCAATGACGAATACCTTCAC
>SDBV01007230.1_pt1 | contig 15222 bp, 11 predicted proteins | sample 2277081 | NCBI WGS metagenome assembly SDBV01 (sample SAMN10402039, study PRJNA504765) | marine sediment metagenome | isolation source: marine sediment core GS10_PC15, 223 cmbsf | place: Arctic Ocean: Southern Knipovich Ridge | collected 2010
TCAGGGCTGCTCCGAAATCGATCGATTTCCTGCACGATACGGGTTCCCACGATGACGCCGTCGGCGACCTTGTACAGGGCGACGACATCTTCGCGCCTCTTCACCCCGATGCCGACGCACACGAGCTTGTCGGTCATGTCTTTGATGGCGCCCAGTCTCCGCTCTACGGCCCCGGTTATGCACAGATCCAGACCCGTAATACCCAACTGCGGGACATAGTAGATGAAACCCGTGCTCTTGCTTGCGATGTTAGCCAAACGGTCGTCAGACGTAAGCTCTGCGGCCAGCAGCACCGTACAGAGGTCTTCGGCGGCGGCGCTCTTGAAGAAAGCTACATCCGCTTCGTAGGGCAGGTCGGCGATGATAAACCCGTCGATGCCCGCCCTGCCCGCGTCTTTCAGCAGACGGTCTCTGCCGTACTGCAGGAACACGTTCCAGTAGCCCATCAACAGGACCGGCATACCGGTCTTTTCCCGCACCCGGCTTACCCTGGCGAAAATCTCTTCCAGGGTAACGCCTGCCGCCAGGGCGCGGTTGCCCGCTTCCTGGATTACGGGCCCGTCGGCGATCGGGTCCGAGAAAGGCACCCCCAGCTCCACGGCCGTTACTCCCGCTTGCTCCATGCTCAGAATGATGTCTTCGGTAGCATCCCAGGTAGGGTCTCCCGCCATGATATAAGCGATAAAAGCCCTGTCGCCCTGTTTTTTCAGGGCTGCCATTCTCTGCCTCAGGCGGTTCATATCGCGGCCTCCATGCGCCTGGCCATCAGGTCGCAGTCTTTGTCCCCGCGGCCGGAAAGATTTATAATAATAATGCTGTCCCGGGGCATATCGGGTGCGAATTTCCCGGCATGGGCTATGGCGAGGGCGCTTTCAAGGGCCGGAATACTGCCCTCGTTGCGGGAGAGCTCCTGGAATGCGTCTACCGCTTCCCGATCGGTGGCATACACGTACTCGGCTCTTCCGGTGTCTTTCAGATGGCAGTGTTCCGGGCCAACGCCAGGGTAGTCGAGGCCGGCCGAGATGGAGTGGGTCGGTTGTATCTGCCCGTACTGGTCCTGAAGCAGGTAGGTGTGACTGCCGTGAAAAACGCCCAACGTGCCTTTTGCCATGGTAGCCGCGTGCCTCTCGGTATCGACGCCGTCGCCGGCGGCTTCCACGCCGATCAGCCTGACCTGAGGTTCCTCCAGGAAATCGTAAAAGAGACCGATCGCGTTGCTGCCGCCGTTGACGCAGGCGATGCACACATCGGGCAAGCGGCCTTCGAGCTCCTGTATCTGCCGCCTGGCCTCCTTGCCGATGACTCTCTGGAAATCGCGCACGATAACCGGATAGGGATGGGGCCCTACTGTAGAGCCGAAGATATAGTGGGTCGTCTTCAGATTGCTTACCCAATCGCGGAACGCCTCGTTGATGGCGTCCTTCAGAGTGCGGCTTCCGGAGCTGACGGGAACCACCTCCGTGCCCAACAGGCGCATGCGAAACACGTTCAGGGCCTGCCGCTCTACATCTTCTTCGCCCATGTACACCACGCAGGGGAAGCCGAACCGGGCGGCCACGGAGGCTGTCGCGACACCGTGCTGGCCGGCTCCGGTCTCCGCTATGATGCGGCTCTTGCCCATTCGCCCGGCCAGGAGGATCTGGCCTATCGTGTTGTTTATCTTGTGCGCGCCGGTGTGATTGAGGTCTTCCCTCTTGAGGTAGACTCTGGCGCCGCCCCATTTCTCCGTCAGCCTTGCCGCAAAGGTCAGCGGCGACGGCCGGCCCGCGTAGTGGGTGAGGTAATAGTCTACCTCCCTGTCGAACGCGGGGTCCTGACGGGCCTGTTCGTACGCGGCCTCCAACTGCTCGAGGGCGGGCATGATGACTTCCGGTACGTACTTCCCGCCGAACTTGCCGAAGTATGCTTTGCCTGGATTCATACGCTCCTTGCCTTGTCGATAAAGAGTGTCAGTTTTTCGTGATCCTTCACGCCCGGGCTCGTTTCCACGCCGCTGTTGCCGTCTACCCCGAAAGGTTCGACAGTCCGCGCCGCGTCGATGATGTTATGCGGTGACAGACCGCCGGCCAGGAAAATGCGTTTCTCCGGGAACCGCTTCACGATGCGTCCGGCCAGGGGCCAATCCGCCGTTTTGCCGGTCCCGCCGGCTACGCCCGGTACGTATGGCTCGAGCAGGCAGTACCCCGTGTCGTATTGCTCTATCCGCCGGCACACGTCTCTCTCCTTATCCGGCTGCACGCGAAACACCTTGATGTGCGGCACCTCCAGCCGTTCGCAGTAGGCGGGAGACTCGTTGCCGTGGAGCTGCACCAGGTCCAGACCGATTTCCCGAACCGCCCGGCGGACGAAATCGATGTCTTCGTCGACGAAAACCCCGACCCGGCCGACTGTCCGGGGTACGGCCTCGCTCACAGCCCGGGCCTGGTCGAGGGTAAGCTTTCTCGGGCTCTTCGAAAAAATCAGCCCCAGGTAGTGCACACCCAGGCTCGCGGCATAGACCGCGTCGGCGCTGTTGGTTATACCGCATATCTTGACTCTGACGGGTATCATGGGGCTCCCTTGAGCTCCAGCAGGGCTTTCGATATGTTGCCCGCGCGCATCAGGTACTCCCCGATCAGGAAGCAATAGATCCCCGCCCGGACCAACCGGGTGATGTCGGCGGCGCCGGTAATGCCGGACTCACTGATTACGATCCTGTCATCGGGCACGAGCGGCCGCAGCTTCTCGGCTACGGCCAGGTCGACCTCGAAGGTGTGCAGGTTCCTGTTATTGAGGCCCAGGATTCGAGCGCCGGCATCGAGAGCCTTGTGCAGCTCCGTCTCGTCGTGCACTTCCACCAGTGGGGCCAGTTTCAGCTCCGTGGCCAGATCGATGAGCTGTGCGAGCAGCGGACCTTCCAGTATTGCGGCGATCAGCAGCACGGCGTCGGCCCCGCAAGCGCGGGTCTCGTAAATCTGGTACTCATCGAAGACGAAGTCTTTGCGCAGAATGGGCCTGCTCGTTGCCCGGCGTATCTGCCGGATATGGTCCAGCGAACCGTCGAAGTGATCTTGCTCCGTCAGAATGGAGAAGGCATCGGCCCCGCCGTCCTCGTAGGCCCGGTGCAGCTTTTTTATATCGAAATCAGCTCGCAGAAGGCCCTTGCTGGGCGACCTGCGCTTCATCTCCGCGATTATATTGACGGCATGGCCTTTGCCGCCGACCGTCGCGGCGAAATCTGTGACCGCCGGCCTGTCTCTCGCTTCGGCTTTGACTTCGGCCAGTGGGCGTATCTCTCGATCTCGAGCCAGGCGCCGGCGTTTCTTAGCCACGATTTCGACCAGGATGGAGGGTATACCGCTGCCCGGCAGCTTCGATTTCATAGTTTACTTCGCCTCTGGCCCGCATCGCCGTTTTCCATACCGTGCGAGACCTTACGCAGCATATCGAGCCTGGCCTGGGCCGCACCGGAGGCCACCGACTCTCGGGCCAGATCGAGGGCGGCTGCCAGGTCATCGGCCTCTCCAGCTACATAAATGGCCGCCGCGGCGTTGAGAAGCGCTATATCCCTCTTGGGCCCCTGCTCGCGGCCGGACAGTATGTCCAGAGCAATGCCGGCATTTTCCTGCGCGGTTCCTCCTTTGAGGTCTTCCGAGGGGCTGTAGCCCAGGCTGTAATCTCCAGGGTCGATGGTGAGCTCCGTCACCGTGCCGTCTCTGAGCTCCGCGGCGTAGGTTTTGCCTGCCAGGGTGATTTCGTCCAGGCCGTCGGAGCCGTGCACGACCAATGCGCGCTGGAGGCCGACCCTCTTCAAAACCTCAGCCATCACCCCAATCAAACCGCGGTCGTAGACTCCCAGAAGCTGGGCGTGGGCAAAGGCCGGGTTGGAAAGCGGCCCGAGGATGTTAAACAGTGTGCGGATGCCGATTTCTCTGCGCGGCCCTATGACGTGCCTCATGGCGGAATGCAGCAGCGGGGCGAACAGAAAACCGATCCCCGCCTTCTCGATGCAACGGCTCATGCCCTGTGGACCGATGTCGATGTTGACGCCCAGGGCCTTGAGCACGTCGGCGCTGCCGCAGCGGCTGGACACGGACCGGTTGCCGTGTTTGGCCACGGTCACCCCGGCGCCCGCGGCAATGAGAGCCGCAACCGTTGAAATATTGAAGGTGTGGGCGCCGTCCCCCCCTGTTCCGCAGGGATCGACTATTGTGCGGCCTTCCCGGACGGCTACACGGGTAGCCATGGCCCGCATAATGCCTGCCGCAGCTCCGATCTCTTCCGCGGTCTCGCCCTTTATTTTCAGCGCCGTGATAAAAGCGCCGATTTGGGCGGCCGTCGCCTCGCCGGCCATGATGAACCGCATGACGGCGGCCATTTCCTCGCTCTCCAGGTTCTGAGCGTCGCTTGCCCGGGCGATCGCTTGCCTGATGTGGAAAGTTGTGCCGGTCTTACGCCGTTTCAGGAAATTGTCGATTATCTTGCGGCCGAGCGGCGTTGCCACGGATTCCGGGTGAAACTGCACCCCCTCGACTTCGAGCTCTCGGTGCCTGATGCCCATTATTTCGTCTTCTGCGGTCCGAGCGCTTACCTCCAGGCAAGTGGGCAGGGTTGCGGCTTCCACGGTCAGGCTGTGGTAACGCGTGCCGGAGAAGGAGGGTGGAAGATCGCTGTAGATCGTCTTGCCGTCGTGAAGGACATCGCTGTTCTTGCCGTGCATGAGCCTGGCGGCCTTGATAATCCGGGCGCCGAAGGCCGCGCCGATGGCTTGATGGCCCAGGCAGACCCCTAGAATGGGAATTTTGCCGGCGAAATGACGGATCATCTCTACCGAGATTCCGGCTTTTTCGGGCGTACACGGGCCGGGGGATATCACCAGGAAGTCGGGCTTCAACCGGTCGGCCTCCACCGTCGTCAGGGCATTGTTGCGGCGCACCGTTACCTCCTGCCCCAGGGTCCCGAGCAGCTGGACCAGGTTATACGTAAACGAATCGAAATTGTCGATAACCAGTACCATTATTCCCTCCCTTTTGCCAGTTTGATGGCGGAGAAAAGCGCCCTGGCCTTGTTGAGAGTTTCCGTATATTCCTTCTCGGGAACCGAATCAGCAACTATGCCCGCTCCGGCCTGGACGAAGATCCTGTTTCCCCGTACGAGCATCGTGCGAATGATGATGCACGAGTCGAAGTTGCCGTTGTAGCCGAAATAGCCGACCAACCCCGCGTATGGCCCGCGCCTGGTGGGCTCCAACTCGTCGATTATCTCCATGGCCCGCACCTTCGGCGCCCCGCTCACCGTACCTGCAGGGAACGTGGCCGGGATAAGATCGAACTCGTCCTTGCCGTCTTCCAGCTCACCTTCCACGTTGCTGACGATGTGCATGACGTGCGAGTAACGCTCGACCCCCATGTATTCGGAGACGTGCACCGAGCCGAAGCGGCACACGCGCCCTATGTCGTTACGCGCGAGATCGACCAGCATGAGATGCTCGGCGCGCTCCTTTTCATCAGCCAGCAGCTCCTCTTCGAGGGCCAGGTCTTCGTCCACGGTTTTGCCGCGCGGCCGGGTCCCGGCGATGGGGCGGATCGTGACTTGCTTGCCCGTGGCCTTGACGTGGACTTCCGGCGAAGCGCCCACAACTTTAAAACCGTCGAACTGCAGGTAGAACATGTAGGGTGAGGGGTTGACGATCCTCAAGGCCCGGTAGAGATCGAACGTATCTCCCTCGAAGCTCGTTTCAAGGCGCTGGGAGAGCACGGCCTGGATTATATCCCCGTCCTCGATATACTGCTTGCACTTCTTGACGGCCGCGATGAACCTGGCTTTCGGGAAATTGCTGACGATCTTGCCGCCCACCGATATCTTGGGAGGTTCTCCTGTTTGGGCGGGAAGCGCTGAACGCAGATCCGTCAGGATCTGGTTCACCACCCCTGAGGCCTGGTCGTAGAGCAAGTCGAGATTGTCGCCTTCTCTGGCCGTTACGTTGTGCATTACAGTCAGCTTGTGGCTGACGTTGTCGAAGGCGATCGTCGTGTCCGTGAATATGAAATACATATCCGGCAGGTCGAGATCGTCGGGGTTTCCGCCGGGAAGAGATTCGAATCGGCGCACGGTATCGTAGGCCATGAAACCTACGGCGCCGCCGGTAAAGGGCGGCAGATTCGGGTTGGGAACGGGCTTGAGCTCGCGGATCAACACCTTGAGCTCCGCCAGCGCGTCGTCCGTCTCGATTTTCTGCAGATCACCCCCGCGGCGGATGGTGACGGAGCTTCCGCGTGCTTCGAAGATCATGCTGGGGTCCCGCCCCAGAAAACTGTAGCGCCCGATCTGGGACCCCCCTTCGACTGATTCCAGCAGAAAATTGTGCGGGCCTCTGCGCAGCTTCAGAAACGCCGATACGGGAGTTTCCAGGTCGGCATAAATTTCCGTATATACGGGAATCAGGTTGCCGCGCTTCGCCATCTCCTTGAAATCGTTTCGACTGGGTAACACCATTGATCCTACCTCCCTGCTCCTATAAAAAGCAAAAAACCATGCGCATCGCATGGCTTTTTTGCATCCGGCAAAAAAAAGCCGCACGATCGCTGTAAGGACCGCCGCGGCTTGCTGTCCGGCTTGCACCGGGAATGACGGCAGTCCTAGTCCATGGACCACCACCAGAGATTGCTATTGTGAAAAGAAGTTTTCTCAGGTTTAGCCTGCATGGGCCAGTGTATACTCCATAACGGCGTTAATGGCAACCCCCAATCAGAAAAAAATTCTGTTCCGGATACGACTCCAGACGGCGTATCCTACGAGGGCCAACAGCGAGATCAAGTAGGGCAAGGCGAGCACGATTTCGGCAGGAACGTTGAGCAGCCCCTGTGAGTAATTGGAGAGAGTCTCTGCAAGACCGAAGAGCAGTGCCGCCAGCACGATTCCCGCCGGACGCCGATAACCGAGATACACGATCACCAGCGCTATCCAGCCGCGCCCAGCCGTTACATTGGGAACATGGGCCTGCAAACTCAGGCTGAGAGAAGCACCGGCCAGACCGCAGAACAGGCCGCAGAACAGAACAGCCAGGAAGCGGTACCTGTCGGGGCTGAGGCCGATTGTCATCATCGATCTCGCGTTGTATCCGGTCCCACGGATTCTCAGTCCCAACGGGGTTTTGTAGATCAACAGGGAACTGATACCCACGCATAACCAGCTGAGGTAAACGAGCCCTGAATGCCCGAGCAGGACCTCTCCCGCGGCTCCCGTCCACTGCGGCCGCGGCAGGGCGAAGAGAGCGGGAAACGAGCCGAAACGGTATACCCCGCCATGTCCGAAGAAATAGACCGACAGCAGTGCCGTCAGCGACGACGCCAGAAGGTTCGTGGCTATTCCCGCGATGAAAATGTTGGCCCTGAGCTTTATGCCCGCGTAAGCGAAAACCATGGACAGCGCGGCGGAGGACAGCATGCCGGCTAATATGCCCAAGGCCAGGCTGCCGGTGACTCCCGCAACGGTTACGCTGATGAATGCGGAGATCACCATCAAGCCTTCCAGGCCTATGTTGAGGATACCGGCCATCTCGGTGAAAAGACCACCCAGGGCAGCGAAAAGCAGGGGTGTCATGATGCGGATGCTGCTGTGCAGGATCGAAGTCATCTCTGTCCTCTGCCCAGGAGCGGAGAGCCCGATCTGTGTTTGAGAAAGCCCCTGTGGGGCACCCAGGCCATCAGCCCCTGGGCTGTTATGAGGTAGAAGATCACAGCCTGGGCCAGGGACGCCACTTCCGCCGGCACGCCGGAGTGAAGCAGGGACGCCTGAGCACCGGCTTCGAGATAAGCGAAGAGCAGCGCCGCCAGGAACACGCCCAGCGGCCGATTGCGGCCGATCAAGGCCACGGCGATCCCGTTCCAGCCTGTGCCGACGGAAAATCCCTTTATGCATGTGTGATACGTGCCCAGGACGGCGACTCCCCCGGCGAGACCGGCGAAAGCTCCGCTCAGCGCCATGGATGCGAGCAGATAATACCCTGTGCGGAGACCACCGTACCGCGCAAACTCTCTGTTGAGGCCACACATCCTGAGCCTGTAGCCCCATTTCGTGCGGAAGAGCAACACGGATATCAGCAAGCCTCCGGCAAGGGCCAGGAGCAGGCCGATGTTGAGGTGCGAGGGGGGCAGGATCCGCAAGAGCCAGTACTGAGCGGGCAGCTTCGGTGTCGCCAGCAGGTTGCTGGCGGGGTCATCCAGAGGGCCCGCTATCAGGTAATCTACCGCGAGCATCGCGGCAGCCGATACAAGGTAGGACGAGAGCAGCTCGTTGACGTCCCAGCGCGCCTTCAGGAAACCGCTGACAGCTCCCAGGATCGCGCCGAGCATGGCGCCGCCCGCCAGGCAGAGGATCGCTCCCGGAATGCCGGGCAGTCCGGGCAGGCGCAACCCTATGAACGTAGCCGCCAGGCCGCCGGCGTATATCTGCCCCTCCCCACCGAGGTTGTAGGCGGATGCTCTGAAAGCAACCACCATACCGAGTCCGGTGAGAGCCAGCGGGACGACGGCGCTCAGCATGTTGCCGAACCGGTAAATGTCGAGAAAGGGGCTCAGAAAGAAATAGAACAAGGCCCGCGCGGGTTCGGCGCTGAACAGGCACAACACGATTACCGCCGTAGCCACACCCAGCGAACCCACCAGAAGCATGCCGCGTGACCCGATCAGAGCCGACATAGCCGCGGCCCGTGCTCTATCGAAGGCCTGCTTGAACCGCGCCGCCCTGGCGTCAGGCTTCATCGCCGTCCCCCTGCGCACGCGCCTCCTGCGTTACGCCGAACATGTATCTGCCGAGATCGCCCTTGCTCAGCGAGCCGCTGTTATGCATGCTTGCCACGAGTCGTCCTCTGTGCATGACGCCGATCGAGTCGGCAAGGGTCAAAACCTCATCGAGGTCGGTTGAGATGAGCAGGATCGCGGCCCCATGGGCCCTCATCTCCAGTATCTCACCGTATATGTAGGAGCTGCCGGCCAGGTCTATGCCCCAGGTGGGCTCGGAGAAAAATACGAATGCCCGCTGCCGGGCCAGCTCTCTGGCGAGGATGGCTTTCTGGATGTTTCCCCCGGAAAGCGTTCCGATGGGCAAGCGGACATCGGCGCTTATGGAGAAACGCCTGGCAAGGCCGCGGCTGTAGGCGGCGATTCTTTTCCGGCGCAGGAAGCCGAAGGAGGTGAGCTCGGAAGGCATGTGCAGCATCATGTTCTCTTCCGTACTCGATTCCAGGCTGGCGCCCCTGTAGAGGCGATTGGAGGGCACGTAGGCGAAAGATCTTTTGCGGAGCCCCTCGCTTCCGAGGTGGGTCACGTCTTTCCCCAGCAGAGATATGCGGCCGCCCGTGACCCTGGTATGTTCGCTCAACAGTCCCGACACGGTATCCTCCAGTTCAAGCAGACCGTTGCCGCTGATACCCGTGATAGCGAGTATCTCGCCGGACCTGACCGACAGGCTGATTCCCGCCAGGACAGGCTCACTGCGCCCCCGGGCTTCCAGCGTGAGGCCGCTGACCTCGTAGACCGTTTGGCCCGGTTTCCGCCGTTTCCGCCTGACGGGCTGTATCCGGCGGCCGCCCACCATCAACTGCGCCAGCTCGGAAGCATCCACGTCGGCCGTGTCCACTGTGCTTACGATCCTGCCCTTGCGCATCACGCTGACTCTGTCGGCCACGGCCAGCACTTCAGCGGGTTTGTGGGAGATGAAAATTATGGATTTGCCCTGGCCTGCCATGTGTCTCAGAATTTCGAAGAGCCGGTTGCTCTGGTCTTCCGTCAGAATTGCAGTCGGCTCGTCCAGGGCCAGGAGATCGGCGGCGCGGTAGAGGGTTTTCACGATTTCCACCTGCTGCATTTCACTCGCGGAGAGATTCTTGACATAGGCGCAGGGATCGACGCCGAACCCATAAGCCCGCATGAGCTCAGCGACCCGGCGCGCGGTCCTGCCGGTGTCGAGAAAAAATCCTCCCCTCGTTGTTTCCCTCCCGAGTATGATGTTTTCGCACACCGTAAATTCCGGTATCAGCCTGAGATGCTGGTGCACCAGGCCTATCCCCAGGTCCATGGCCTTGCGAGGCGATGAAATCTCTACTTCTCGGCCTCTGAGCTCGATCCGACCGCTGTCGGGCCGCTCGATACCGTCGAGCAGCTTCATCAATGTGGTTTTTCCGGCCCCGTTTTCGCCGACCAGGGCGTGTACTTCGCCGACCATGACATCGAAATTTACGCTGTCGTTGGCCGGCAAGTTGTTGACGGGGTATCGCTTGGAAATGCTGACCATTCGAAGATGGGGTTCGCTCGGGGGCATTGGCTCAGAGCTCAGGCATTTCGATGTGCAGAGCGCCCGATTTGAAGCTGTTTGTGCATTCGGCCATTTTTTGGCGAAGGGCTTCCGGTACTGCCGCCCTGTAACGATCGTCGTCACTTATGAAATCGATATACCCCTCCCGCACGCCTACCTTTTTCGGTTTTCCGTAGGGCAGTTCTCCCGCCAGAGCCTGCTTGACGGTTTCATAGGCGGCGCGGTCGTTCTTCAGAATGCCGCTTCCGACAACGGTTCCCGGAGCGATGCCGTAACCGTTCGAATCGAACCAGAGCACGTATTTGCCCCTGTCCCGTGCCGTCGTTACGACGCCCTGGCCGGCCCCTCCCGCAATGCTGAGAATGACATCCGTACCCATATCGAACATGGCTCCGGCAAGCTCGGCCGCCTTGTTGGCGTCGTACCAGTTGCCTACGATCCGAAAATCCAACTCGATCTCGCTGTCGACAGCCTGGAAGCCCTGGCGGAAGCCCGGTACTATCGCCTGATCCATGAGAGGATAGTGCTGTCCCGCTATCAGACCCACCTTCAGGTCCGCGTTGGCCCCCGCCATATCACTCGTGCTGACCAGTCCCGCCAGGTAGCCGATCAGGTACCCCTGCTCCATTTGGTTGAACAGCACGGTATATATTTGCGGGTGGCCCGCCAGGTAGCCGTCCATTACAGCGAATTTTTGAGATGGAAAACTTCGCGCCACCTCGGCGCAGATAGACGGCATCGAGGGGTTCGATGTGACGATCAAGTCGTACGTTCCCGTGGCGGCCAGGGACATGATCTTTTCCTGCCACTGCGCCTGGTTGAACCCGCCTTCGATGACGTCTGCCGAGACGTGCTCGTGTTCTTCCGCGGCGCGCGTGCTGCCCTGCACGAGCATCTCGTAGATAGGGCTTCCCTCCACGACGCCTGGCACGAAAACCGCTATGCGGTAGCTCTTTTCCACCTTTTTCGACGCGCTTTGCCCGGGTACATCGGCCTTGCGGCAGAAAGAGAGCAGTAGAGCCAGGAGCAGTGCTCCCAGGACAATTTCGAAACGCGTGAAACCCCTGAAACCCTTAAAATCTTTGTTCGATCGCGTGCGGTCGTTGTTGGCGCTCATGATTTCCCCCTTGACGAACGTTAGAGTCATCGGGGAGCCGTGGAGACAGGGACGAAAGAGGGAATAGTCGTCGTGCCGGGGGCTGGAATTGCGGCTTCCAGCCGTACATAACGCTCAAGACCTTCTCCCATCCAGACTCTACTGTCGGCTCTGGATTCACACCAGATCAGCCCCACATGGGGTTCGCGGGCTGTCGCTGGGAAGGCGCGGCTTACCCAGGAGTCACCGCCGGTAAGGAATTTCACCTTGCCCCGAAGGTCAACCTTGAATTGGCGATTACCGGGCCGAATTCGAAGCCCGCGATCTGCCACCCAATGTTGTTTTAACAGGGCAATTATAATACAATCGCCTTTCGGTATGCAAGTCCGGCGGCGGAGCGCGAGCTATACCACAGCCGGCCTTCAGTTTCAATAGAAGCAAGCCACCCAGTCATGTTGATTTCAGTCGATGTAGGCACCTCGAACGTAAAAGCCGGCCTTTTCACGAGTGACGGAACGCTGGTGCGCCAGGCAAGCGAGCCGGTTTCCCTTCTAGACAGCACCGCCGACGGCCGATATGAGATCGATCCCCGCGCGTGGGAACGGAATCTGGACAGGGCGTTGAGCGCGCTCGTGAATTCGACGGCGCCCGATGTGTCCGGGGCGCCCGAAGTGGAAGCCGTCGTTGTCAGCGGGAATGGGCCGACCCTCGTACCCGTGGGTGCCGCCGGAGAGGCGCTTCACCCGGCCATAACCTGGATGGACCGCAGGGGAGTAAGCCAGGCCGTCGCGCGCACAGCCGCGTCCGAGGTCGACGTCGACGCTTCCTATTTTCTGTCAAAAGCCTACTGGATATGTCGAGAGCGGCCGGAGATCTACGAAAGAACTCGCTACTTTTTGTCCTGCCCGGAATACATAGCCTACTATCTGTGCGGCGAGGCCGTCACGATACTGCCCGTGGCTTCTTTTGAAAGATACATTTGGACGGGGGATGCTATACGGGCGCTCGGCATGGACGGCGACCGCTTCCCACCCTTTGTAGCACCGGGAGCCATCGTAGGCCCTCTGAAAAAAGACATCGCCCGCCGAACAGGGCTGCGGGAAGCGACACCTGTCATTGCGGGCGGGCCGGATTATCTCATGTCCCTTTTGGGCGCCGGGTCCATACGGCCGGGCGTGACCTGTGACAGGGCGGGCAGCTCCGAAGGCATCAACCTGTGCTCAAAAATGCCGGTCACGGACAGGCGGTTGCTGTGCCTGCCGCACCTGGTCGAGGGGTATTACAACATATCCGGCGTTATCTCGACTTCCGGGAAAGCCCTGGATTGGTTCAGGAACGTCGCCGGATTCGGCAAGGGATATGCCCGCGGCGACGATGTCGCCGGCTACGCAGAGACAGGGTACGAGCCCTTCTTCGCTGCCATCGCGCGGTCCGAGCCCGGATCGGGGCGACTGCTCTTTCTTCCTTACCTGGCCGGCGAAAGATCGCCGCTCTGGGACCCCCACGCCAGGGGCGTGTTCGCGGGTCTCGCCTACTCCCACACCCGGTGCGAGATGGCCCGGGCGGTGGCGGAATCCATCGGTTTCGCCATGCGCGACGTTCTGACGGTCATGGAGGAAAACGCCCTGTACATCGATGCGCTCAGAGTCGCGGGCAAGCTGTCTCGTGCAGGTGTGCTCAACCAGATAAAAGCCGATATAACGGGCAGGCGGGTTCTGGTTCCGGTAATCGCCGAATCCGAGCTTCTTGGCGCGGCCTGCATCGGCCTGGCGTCCTTGGGCTATTTTGCTAGCTTCGAGCAGGCCTCGGCGCAGTGTGTCCGCATTGGATCGGAGTTCCTGCCGCGGCCGAATCTGGGGCCGCTCTACGGTGAGATGTTCGAGCAATACAGAGAGCTCTACCGTAAAACGCGGGACATTAATAGAGCGCTTTCGGCAGTCGAGGCGCGACGGTTTGACGCCTAGCGGGCCGTGCGTACGGGCCGGAAGCCCTGAAGCCGGCTCCAGCCCCTCCGAAATTAGCGCCTGAACAGTAGAGGCGTCGTCGGCATCTGAGAGACCGCGGAGCACCTCTCGGTCGATCGCCGCGAACCGGAGGGCTTCCACGGGCAGGAGATAGGGTAGCATCACCTCTATGATGGTAACCGCGTTTTCTCTAATAAGGACCTGTGCGGCACGTATCTCCATTTCACCAGCGAGCCGTTTCTGAACCAGCTTGATCTGCCGATCGCCTAGGAAGATCTTGTCGATGACGGGGCTGTCGTCGACCGGTTCACCGTCGATGTACACTGTGAAGCTTCCCTCGGCGCCCTGATTGACTATCTCGAGTGTGCCGTAACCGACGTGGATACCGCTGAAGTCCTCTATGATGGCGATTACCAGCGAGTCAGCGGCATCGAATATGTCGAATATCGTGGCCGCCGTGGCACTGCGGTCGAGGGTCACCCTGTCTTCGAATCGGTCGTAGACAGAGATCCGGATCATGATTCGGCCGCTCGAATCCTGTTCGGCCCGGCCGAAGATGACATTGTCGATCCCGTCACGCCCCCCGAAATGCATGCGCCCGCAATGGCGAGAAACGGCAAAACCCGAACAAAAGGGTCGGAATTTGCCGAAAACCGTGAGGGCCGGATCTGGGGCCGCCCCCCGAAGTGCATGCGCCCGCCATGGCGAGAAACGGCAAGACCCGAACAAAAGGGTCGGAATTTGCCGAAAACCGTGAGGGTCGCCACGCCCTCTACCCGGCACCGGCAATGCAGTGCAATGCACGGCGGGCGCCGTTCCATTGATAGGTGTAGGGCAGTGGCAGTGCGCTCCATCCGAGAAATACAGAGAACCCTCAGGGCCATTGCGACCCAGCATGGAGAGCCTGTGAATTATGCGGCCCTGGGCCGTAATCTTGGATTGTCCGATCGTGCCGCTCGGTGCCGGATTCAAGACCTGGTTGCACAAGGCCTGGTTTTGCTGCTTCCCGCCTACACAAACGGTGTCGAAAAGAAGAGAAGGAAGTTACCCCGAATCTACCTGCGTCGGGCCAACCCCGTTGTAGCGTTGCTTGCACCTTCTGTCAAAGAGACGGAAATCGAAGCGTTGTTCCAACTCGAGAAGCGGCATCACCGTGATGCAAGGCTGTTCCATTACTCGACCTACCCCGGCCTGGGCGTCGAGCTTGTGGTAGAACGGGCTCGGTACAGGTTCGGCATTCTTTGCGTGCAATCAGAGTACTTCAGAAGGAGCCGCGTCAAATGGCTTCCTCGTGCTAGAAGAGAGGGAATCATCCAGCGAGGTTTCGTGCTTCATCCGGGACAGCGAGGGTTTTATGCCGGCAGAGATGTAATAGCCTTCCCTCGTAAGATTTTTGTTAACATCTATGACGAGATCACGCATGAAGGCATCACAAATACAGAGCTTCACTTATATTTGCGTTGGATTAACCAGGATTTATTTCTCCGGTGGCAACGCGATTCGGCTCGACTCAGATGATCCCAGCCTGTCGATCTTGCCGGGGAGAACGCTTTCAGAATGTGGGTGTTTCCGCATCAAACACTTGCCGCCTGCGCGTACAGCAGTTCTCAATTTGAACTTGGCAGTTCACCACGTGCATCATTTTCTTGCGATTCGCAGGCTAATATTGGGCGAATCGTCGGAATGCCGATGGCAGGGCTGCCGTACCACCGCCATCGCGGACACATGAAAATGCAGACATATATAAAAGTTAAAGGCAGTTCTCAATTTGGCGGAGCCAAATTGAGAACTGCTCTGCGCGTAGACTGCGCATTGACCGCGCGATGCCTTTTCACTATTCTGGCCGGGTGTCGCACGCTCTGCTGCCGC
>SDBV01007232.1_pt1 | contig 15221 bp, 7 predicted proteins | sample 2277081 | NCBI WGS metagenome assembly SDBV01 (sample SAMN10402039, study PRJNA504765) | marine sediment metagenome | isolation source: marine sediment core GS10_PC15, 223 cmbsf | place: Arctic Ocean: Southern Knipovich Ridge | collected 2010
CCCATTGGGTGTCGAACACCTCGACCGACGTGAAAGCCGAAAGAACGGGATTGCCGTTGTAGTCGATGACCACTTTCTGATTGGTTTTGCCTGCCAGCGCTTCGCGGCTGGCCTCGGTGTCCACGCTCCCTTTTCCGGGATCGGCAAAGGAGGCAAGCACCGTGTGGTTCTGCGGGTCGAGATACGAGTCCGACCTCATCAGCTTGTCGCTGCCCACGAGGTACGACTCGCCGGTCTGACCCATGCCGGCCCGCTCCTGCATGATGCTGTTGATGCTGTCCAGGGAAAGCTGCAGGGCTACGATCACCTCCACCTCGCCTCTGTGGACCTCGGGCATGGCGATAAAAGCCGCCGGTTCGTCGTTGCTCGGCGCGTAGGGCGCGAAGTCGGCGAATCCGAACTGCTTTGCATCCAACACCCGCTTTGTCAGCCGACCCAGGTTGGAGCCCGAGTATTTGCCCGTGATCAGGTTGGTCTGATAATCCGATTCCCTGGCCACGGTGTAGAACACGTAGCCGTCCGGGTTGATCAGGAACAAATCGTAGTACCCGTAGAGGTCGACGTATGCTGCATAGAAGTAATGCCCCTCCGCATCCCTGGGACTGAACGCCTCGGCCACATCCACCTCACTCATCATGGCCCAGCGGACTCCGTCGCCCAGGTCGATCGAGCTCCATGTGGAAAGAACCGGATTGCCGCTGTAGTCGATTATGACGTCTTGATCCTCGTTGCCTGCCAGTGCCTGACGTACGGCTTCGGTATTCACGGTGGTTCCGTTCCGGAAGGAGGCCTCGACCGAATGCCCCTCGGGATCGAGGTACGAATTCGAGCGCATCAGGAGGTCCTGACCCACGAGATACGACTCGCCGGTTTCCCCCATGCCTTCTCTCTGCAGCATGATCGCGTTTATTTGCTCTAGCGGTATCTGAAGCGCCGCGTAGCCGACCAAGGCGCCGGCAGGCGTGCGAATCTGCCCCATCATGAACCCGGCGGGAGAGCCTCCTGAGGGCGCGTACGAGGCGAAATCCGCAAAGACTATGTCGTCCGGCCCCATCTGCGCGGCTCTTTCGAAAGCTGCGCCTATCGCCGAGCCCTGCAGCTCGCTGCCGGGTATTGTCATACCAAGGTCGGGTTCCCTTGTGACCGTATAAACGATCTTGCCGGACCGGTTAATGAGGAACAGGTCGTACCAGCCCGCGTCCTCCATGATATCTCTGAACCGGCCGTCGTACTTGCGGGCCAGGGAAAGCCAGGCGGCCGAACCGGTCCCGACCCTGTCGAACTGCTCCAGAGCGGTGCGGGCGTAAGGATCGTCTTTGAGGTTGTGCAGCTGGCCGCGCAGCGTGCCGATGTAACCGAGCAGCTGGTTCTTCTTGATCTGCTGGACGGCGCCCAACTTTGCGAAAGCCTCACGCCTCAGCGTGGAGACGGTCTCCAAAAGAACGCCCATATCACCTCGGCGTTCCTGGAAGTAACCTTCGATCTGGCCCTTCTTGATCTCCCTCACCGCCTCGAGCCCATCGTATGTCTTCTGCATCAAGGCCCCCGTGGCCTGCATGCTGCTCCAGAAGCCCACCAGCGCGAGCGGGATCAGCCCGACAACAAGGAAAAAGCCGATCAATTTCGCTTTCATCGTAACGTTTCTCTGCTTTGCCATACTCTCCCCCGTGGATTTTGGTTTCGTTGGCTGCGGTCATTTTCACCAGTTGCCACTCGTCGCTTTCGTCGACATCACCAATTTCCGCAACCGCTTTTATGAAAATAACTACAGCAAGATTCATGCCATTGCGAAATAAGCGCTCAATTCCTTTGGCAGAAAGCAGTTACCGATCCTAGGGTTCCGAAGGACAGGTTAGTTAAAAATCAACAGAAGTTGAAAAGCACTGTGATAATCAATCTGGTTTGCTTGCAGAAACGCCGCAGTGAAAAATAGTGAAGAGGGCCCCGTTGAATATAGCACCAAAACTGTTAGAATAGAGCAAGAGGTGGGTAATGAAACGAACGGCGGTTCTGTTCTTGATTGCCGCTATCGCGCTTTGCGCAGCGGTCGCGGCCGCCTGCAGCCGGCGGGAGAGCTCGCAGCCGCTGGAGCAGGTCAACGTCCAGCTGGGCTGGTACCATCAGGCTCAGTGGGCCGGGTACTACGCGGCGGACCAGAACGGGTATTACAAGGAGGAGGGCCTTGCCGTGACGCTGCTTCCGCGTCCCTCGCCCAAGGCCGACACAATCGGCATTGTCCTGGACGGCAAGGCGCATTTCGGCTCTATCAACGGAATCGGCCTGATATATGCCCGTTCTCAGGGCCGACCCGTAGCGGCGATCGCCTCGATCTACCGCCGGGACCCGCTGGTTTTCATGAGCCTGGCAGACAGCGGCATCACCCGGCCGCACGATTTTGCCGGCCGCACGATCGCCGCTCTGAATCCCAAGGGATCGGCAATAGTGTTCAATTCCATGATGGCCCGCCTGGGCCTGGACCCCGACAGCGTCGAGCAGGTCGCAAGGGGCTACGACATGGGGCCTTTCTTTTCCGGTGAGGTGGATATCTGGGCCGGTTTTCTGACCGATGAGGTGCTGCAGGCCCGCGAACGAGGATACGAGGTGAACGTAATTCTGCCGGGGTACTACGGCGTGCATTTATACGGCATGTGCCTTTTTACAACAGAAGCCATGATAGCAGACGAGCCCGAGCTGGTGCTGCGCTTCCTACGCGCTACATTGAAAGGCTGGCAGTGGTCGATCGAGAATTTCGAGCAGGCCGCCCTTCTGGCAATACAATACAACCCGAAACTGGAGAAAGACCACGAAACGGCGATGATGCAGGCCGGCATTCCCCTCATCCACACTGGGGAGGACCACATCGGGTGGATGAAAGAGGAAGTCTGGCAGCTTACGCACGCCGCCATGCTGGATCAAGATATCCTGACCGACCCGCTGGATGTGAGCCAGGTGTACACCATGCGGTTTCTGCAGCAGATCTACGGAGACAATCGATGAGGCGCTTCGGCTTTATTACCGGCAGGCTGAGCGCCAAGTTGACGGCGTCGTTTCTGCTGCTATCTATTATCCCCCTGGCTGTAACCGCAGCGGTGGTCTTCTCCATTGCCCGCCAGACGATAGAAAACGACACGGTAAGTCATCTCAAATCCATCAGCGCACTGAGAGAGGCGCATCTGGGGCGCTGGATAGAGGACAACAAGAGAAGCCTGAGAGAGCTGGCCCGGCGTCCGCTGATCCGGATCTATGCCGCGGAGCTGGCGACCTCGGCTGCGACCGATGCGGCCTACAAAACGGCCCGCGACAGGCTGGCCGAAGAGCATTTTCGGCTGACTCTGGAGGAAAAGCGCGGCGTACTGGAGCTGTTTCTGCTGCGGGCAACCGACGGTCAGATAGTCGTGTCGTCAGCCCCGGAGCACGAGGGCATGTACCGGGAAAACGAACCGTACTTTATATTTGGCAAGCATGCCTCGTACGTGCAGAGCGCGTATTACTCCATGATCCTGGAAGCGGCGGCTATGACCATTTCGACTCCGGTGATGAGCGCAAACGGGAAAACCGTCGCGGTGCTCGCGTCCCGGGTAGACTTGCGGGAGATGACCGAGATCATGACGCAGGGAGCGGGGCAGAGCCTCAGCGAGGAAACCTATCTCGTCAACAGATTTAACTTCTTCGTCACCGAGAGCCGCTTCGAGCCGGGTTACGCCATGCAGAGGGCAATCCACACGCAAGGCGTGCAATCGGCCCTGCGGCGCGAAAAAGGCGTCGGTCTTTACGCCGACTACAGGGGCATACCTGTTATCGGCGTCTACCGCTGGGTCCCGGACCTCGATCTGGCCATGCTGACGGAAATCGACCAGGCCGAAGCCTTCGCGCCGGTCTACGAGCTGGGCCGCGGCGTGCTAATAGTGGCACTGCTGGTTGCGGGCGCCGTGGCGCTGTTTGCGATCGTGTTCTCCCGCACGATCACCGGGCCTGTCCGCGCTCTCGCAACGGCCACGGAAGAGATCGGCCGCGGTAACCTGGATTACCGAACGTCTATTTCCACCGGGGACGAAATCGGCCGGCTCTCGCAGGCATTCAACCGGATGGCGGGAAACCTCAAAACCGTTACGGCATCGCGGGATGAGCTTAACAGGGAGATCGCCGACCGCAAACGAGCTCGGCAAGAGCTCGAAGATAGCGAAGAGCGGTACCGGGCCGTCGTCGAGGATCAAACCGAGCTGGTTATGCGCTTTTTGCCCGATGGTACGCTTACCTTCGCCAACAAATCTTTGAGCGATCTCATGGGGTGGAGCAACGAGTCCATGGCCGACCGCCCTTTCGCGGTTTTTTTCGATTCGGAAACTCGCCTTCAGTTTTCCGAGAGTCTGAAAGCCATAACCCCGCAATCTCCCATCATGGTCACCGAGAGGCGCGTGACCCTGCCGGACGACAGCGTGAGGTGGCAGCAATGGGTGAGCCGTGGAATTTTCGACCAGGACGGGAAAATCGCCGAATACCAGGGGGTCGGAAGGGACATCACCGACCTCAAGCTCGTGCAGAGCCAGCTGGAGCAGGCCCGCGACGACGCCAATGCGGCCAACAGGGCCAAGAGCGCGTTCCTGGCCAACATGAGCCATGAGCTCCGGACGCCTTTGAACTCCGTTCTGGGGTTTGCCCAGGTACTCGAAATGGACAGGCAAAGCCTCAGCGAGCAGCACATCGAATACATCAGGAACATCCGTGCCGGCGGCGAGCATCTGCTGGCCGTGGTGAACGACATTCTGGACCTGAGCAAGATCGAAGTCGGAAAAATCGAGCTGGAGGTGAAGTCTTTTAGTCTGAGAGATCTGCTGCACCAGTCTACAGCTTCGACAGCGACCATGGCTTCCAGGAAGGGAATCGAGGTGGAAGTCCATATCGATTCGTCGCTGGATTTCATGGAAGGCGACGAGCTGCGGATAAGGCAGGTGTTCTACAACCTGCTCTCGAACGCCATCAAGTTCACCGAAAAGGGAGGCAGGGTCGGCGTGGAGGCCCGTGAAGAGAAGGATTCGGTGCAGATCGTCGTGTGGGACGAGGGGGTGGGGATTCCACCGGAAGATTTAGAGCGAGTCTTCGTTCCCTTCGAGCAGGCAGGCGGAACAATGATCGGCAAACCCGAAGGTACGGGACTGGGGCTGGCCATATCGAGGAAACTCGTCGAGGCCCACGGGGGCACTCTCACAGTTTGCAGCAAGCCGGGAGAGGGCAGCCGATTCACCGTACGCCTGCCGGGCGCTGAAAAAAACGCAGGCGACGGAAGCGCGGCGCGATAAGTTTTGCGGCCCCCGCTTCCCGCCCTTTGCTGGTAACTCATAGAAGGTAACTCCTAGAACTCGTTTGCCTCGGCGATGTGTGCTGCTGCTTTCACCTCGTGATGATCGGTCTGTTGCCTGGCAGGTCTGCTACTCGATGGTTCGGGAAGCAGTTTTCTGCCGCCATTGCCGCCGTTGAGCTTGAAATATTCGATGGTGCTCTGAAGCTGTTGCGACTGGCCGGAGAGCTACTCGGAGGTGGAGGCCACCTCTTCGGAAGCCGAAGCATTCTGTTGGATCACACTGTCCAGCTGCATTAGGGCCTTGTTGATCTGATCCACGCCGTCGTTCTGCTCCGCGCCGGCTGCGCTGATCTCCTGAACCAACTCGGCGGTCTTCTGAATAAAAGATCCCAACGAAAGCCATCAAGGCGACGCCTGCTGCAAGCAGGATCCACTCGATTGTGATGAGAAAATTGGTGGCCTGACCTGCTGCTTCTACATCACCGGTCAGCAACTGTCTTTGGTTTTCCACCAACTCCTAGAGAGCTCACTCATTGCTGCCGCGCGAGCATCGATTTCGCGCTCCCAGGCCACTCGCCTTTCCGTTTTGAACGACTCCTTTCCCAAAAGCATCCATCCGCGCAGAGCTGCCGGCGAGTGGTTGATGCCGTTGAGCATCATCAGACTTGCTCCGGAAGTCGGAACTCTGAGGCCACCTATGCGGCTGGTCATGTCGTTGATACGCGTGACTTGTGCGTACGTAATGCCTACTGCTGCCGCCAAAACTAATATAGCGCAAGCGAATCCGAGGCCCATTTTCACCGCAAGCTTCATGTTACTGAAGATCTTCGTCCTCGCTCTCATTGTACCGCCACAGGCAAGACTTTCAGAAGCAAACGCTTACTCCTGAAACCAACACTTCTTATGGCCGGGGCAACGGGGGCGTGGTCAGCCCCCCCTGGCGGGTCAATCCCGGGCTGCCTCGGAGGCCACTAATTCCGGCTCTTGCGCAGCGGCCTTGTCCGTGTTCTCCAGTTCCTGGAAACTCTCGATTTCCTCGGCGCTGAAGATTTTCACAATGTCCAGTATCATGATGAATTTTTCATCGAGTTTGCCGATGCCGCTGATAAAATCCGTATCGATCCCGGTACCGAACTTGGGCGCCGACTCGATGCTCTCCGGGTCGAGGTCGATCACCTCTTCTACCGAGTCGGCCAGCGCGCCGATCACCGTGGCTTCCCCTTCCGCGAGCAGCTCGAGAACGATTATGCAGGTATCGATGTCTTTTACAGTGGCCGGCATGCCAAACTTAGTGCGAAGGTCGATTACGGGTACCACGCTGCCCCTGACGTTGATAACGCCTCGCATGTAGCGCGCTGCCCGAGGAACCCTGGTTATTTTCCCCAGCTCCAGCACCTCGCGTACGCTGAAAACGTCTACCCCGTAAACTTCATCCCCGAGCCTTAAAGTAAGGTATTGGGACTTCTCCAGAAGCTCGTAATTACTCATTCCAGTTTCTCCTGTCATGTTTGTTTGCATATCAATATTCCTCGAACTCGCTGTCTAAACTGTCATGGACCGGGCCTTTGTCATTATTGTCATTGACGCCGGCGCCGACCGATTCCAGCGCGAGCTGTCGGGAGTTGCCGTCACCGTTCGCGGGCCCGCCGTGACCGTTGCCGCCGCCTGCGCTGACAAGCTGCGACTGTGTCTTGGCCCGATCTTCGGCGGCATGGCTGTCAGCGAGCAGCCTGATGCTCTGCGACAATTGCCCGTCTTCCAACTTGAAGAAAAGCACGCTGTTCTTGAGCTGTTCCGCCTGCGAAGCCAGGGCTTCGGAAGTGGAAGCCATTTCCTCGGAAGCCGAAGCGTTCTGCTGGATGACTCTGTCGAGGTCCAGTATGGCGCGGTTGATCTGATCCGTACCGCCGTTCTGCTCGGCACTGGCGGCGCTGATCTCCTGCACGAGATCGGCGGTTTTCTGAATGTCCGGAACGAGCCTGGTGAGCATGTCCCCTGCCCGACCGGCGACCTGCACGCTGGAAGTCGACAGCTCGCCGATCTCCCGCGAGGCATCCTGGCTTCTCTCGGCCAGTTTTCGAACCTCGGCTGCCACCACGGCGAAGCCTTTGCCGTGCTCACCGGCCCTGGCCGCTTCTATGGCCGCGTTAAGAGCAAGCAGGTTTGTCTGGCGCGCGATTTCCTCGATGATCGAGATCTTGCCGGCTATGTCATTCATGGCCGTTACCGCCTCGTTCACGGCCCGGCCGCTTTCTTCCGCATCCTGGGACGCCTTCTTGGCAATCGTCTCGGTCTCGAGGGCATTGTCGGAGTTCTGCTTGATGTTGGAGCCCATCTGCTCCATGGAGGCCGATACCTCTTCTACCGAGGACGCCTGGGCGGTTGAGCCTTGCGACATCTGCGTCGCCGAGGTGCTGATTTGCCGGCTGCCCAGCGAGACGTTGTCCGACGACTCCAGCACCTCACCCACTACCTCGTGCAGCTTGCGCGTCATGTTCCTCATTTCAGCATAAACGCCTTCGGTCTTTCCGCCATCTGCCCCAAAATCGTAGGTCAGATCCCCTTCGGCTATCCTCCTGGCAACATCGGCTATGACCCTCGGCTCCTGACCCAGTTGCTTGAGAATCCCGCGTGTAACGATAAAGGCCAACGCTATGGCGATCAAAACGACAAGCACACTGATACCTGCCGTCGCGAGCACGACCCGGTTGCGCGTCGCTTCCGCGGAGGCCATGAACTCATCGGCCTTGTTTTGGGCGTAGTCCCGCAGATCCTCTATCCTGCCCATCAACCTTTTTAAGTAGTTCGCGCCCTTTTCTTTGGTGATGGCGGCCGCCTCCGCTCGCCTGCCTTCACGCATGAGCTTGATTACTTCGTCGCGGATGGATTTCCAGCCGGCGAAACTCTCGATCGTTTCAGCAATGAGTTTTTCACCCTCTGCTCCCAGAATTCTGTCCTGTACGATTCCGAGATTTTCGTACACCCTCTTCTCTTCTGCATCTACCGCGGCCACAGCCTTATCGATCTGCTCGCTGTTCTGAGCCAGCGCCACGTCTTTCATGTCGCGGTGAATGGCTATGGTTTGGGCCAGGGCTTCTATGGAGGCATTGGAAACGTGCAGCGGGTGCCTGTACAGCTTGGCGGTCAGATCTCCCATAACTCCTATCTGCCAGTAGGCGAAAACACTGAAAGCCAGAAAACAAATTGCAATTACCCCAAAGCTGACTATAAGCTTCATCTTTACGGTTGACATGCTCTTCTCCTTCCCGGTTCGTTCCGGTTAAGTCATGCCTTTTGAGAAGCAAGAGTCGTGCCAAACCATAGCATGTCTCTAACTTACTTTGGTATAAGGGCTTACGACAGCCGCTAGCCTCGGTCTCCTAGTGCGACGTTTTCAACCAAAGTTGACAATACAGGCTGGCCCCCGGTAACTCGTCCTGGTGTATAAGCTTAAGAAAAGGCAAGACAGAACGACAGCTAAACCAAGGTTAAGCAGAGCGGACGCTGCGGCTCGATGCCTCTTCCTTGGCTTTTTTCAGAAAGCTTTCCGTGGCCTTTCTCCGGGATATGTCTTCTTTTACAGCTAAGAAACTTGCGATTTGCCCCTCTTCGTCCTTGACAGGGGTTATGACGGCCTCCTCCCAATAGGTGCTTCCGGCCTTCCGCTGGTTGATGAACTGGCCCTGCCACACGTTTCCGGCTAAAACCGTTTGCCAGAGCTCCCGATACACCTTGGCCGGTGCTAGTTTGGGTTTGAGGATGCGCGGATTGCGGCCCAGGGCTTCCTGCTTCGTGTCCCCCCGGGTTTCTCAACTTGGGTTTAACTTCCGCTATTCATCGCGGATCGCCCTCAGGCCTTATAACTGCCTGCGACGCAAAGAATCACGGCCGGGCATGGACGGGACCTTCAACTTTGGTTTACAAACATCCCGTATACAGGCACACAGCGCCAGGCCCCTACCTGCCCCTAAGTTGTTCGATCCAAAGAAGTTAGGCTACATACGCCAGGTGGCACGGAAATTGCTAATCATATACCGCAAGGTATCGCTCCCAGGCGACTCGGAGGTACACCAGCATGAAAAAGCCCGGTATCCAGGCAATCAGGCTCGCCGTGGCGGTCACGCTATTCCTGTCAACCCTGGGGTTGGCCGCGCAGGCCCCGGGCCCCGCCGCTGTCGGGCAGCAGCTCGAGGTGGAGCGCCACTCCACATGGGACCGCCCGTTTTGGGACCAACCGGCCCTGCCGATTATGGCCGTGGTTCTCGGGTTCGCGGTAGTCGTCATTGCAGGACTTTTTATTTTCAACCGCCGATTGAAGCGCGAAATGCGGCAACGGCGCCGGATGGAGCGCCGGTTTTTATCCTTCATGGACAATCTGCCCGGCATGGCGTACATGCGCGACGGCCGCGGCCGCTACCTCTACTACAACACCGAGTTCGAGAAGGCCATGAAAGTCGAGACGCAGGACTGGATAGGCAGGAGTGTCGAGGAAGTCCTCTCGCCTGAAAACGCCGCCGGCTTGCGCGAGATCGATCGAAAGGTCCTGAACGAGGGTACCGTTTCGGTCGTGGAAAGCGCAATCCCCCTGCAGCCGGAAGCGAAGAACTGGCTCAGCATCCGGTTCCCGATTTTGGGCGAAAACGGCCGCCCCGAGCTGCTCGGGGGAATTGCCTTCGATATTTCCGAGAGCAAGCGCCTGCAGAGGGACTACGCCCGGCAGGCCTACATGCTGCGTGAGCGCGTCAAGGAGCTCAACTGCCTGTACGGGCTTTCGAGACTGGTGGAACAGGACGGCATGTCCATAGAGGAATTGCTGCAGGCTACAACCGGCCTGATTCCCCCGGCCTGGCAGTATCCCGACATCACGCGTGCCAGGATCGAGTACCGGGGCTTCGAATACGAAACCGAGGGCTTCAGAGAAACGCCATGGGCGCAGGTCAGCACCATTTGGGTGAACGGCAAGGCTCTTGGCCGGCTGCTGGTGTGCTACCTGGCGCAAAGACCCGAATCAGACGAGGGGCCTTTCATGCAGGAGGAAAGGAACCTGATAGACGCCGTTGCTCAGAGGCTGGGACACGCTCTCGAGCAAAAATGGGCCGATGAGGCGCTGCGGGAGAGCGAGAGCAGGTATCGCAACCTCTTCGATTACGCCAACGACTCGATTTTCATACTCGACCCGCAGACGGGCAAGTTTCTGGACGTCAATGAAAACGCGGCCATGCGTCTGGGCTACAGCCGCGCCGAGTTGCTGCAGCTCAGCACCGCCGATATCTCAGCTGCGGGCGGTGGCGGGCAGACATCGCAGCGCGAGGGAATGCTGAATGAAAAGCCGGACGGGGCATTGGACGAAAATGGCGGCGCTATATTCGAGACCGTGCACAGAAAAAAGAACGGGGCCGAAATGCCGGTTGAAATCAGCAGGCGCCTGTTGGACCACGGCGGACGCCGGGTATTCCTCAGTATCTCCCGCGATATCACCGAACGTAAACGGACGCAGGCGGAGCTGCAGCAGGCCAGGGATACAGCGGAGAGGGCAAGCCGCGCCAAGAGCGAGTTTCTGGCTAACATGTCTCACGAGCTGCGCACCCCGCTCAACGCCATCATCGGCTTTGCCCAGGTGTTACAGGAGCAGGTATTCGGCAAGCTCGAAAACCGGCAGGCGGAGTACGCAGGGGACATTCTGGACAGCGGCCGCCACTTGCTGGACTTGATCAACGATATATTGGATTTTTCAAAAATAGAGGCGGGCAAGCTGGAACTGGAGTCTGCCGTATTCAATCTAGAGGAGACCCTGGTCAGTGTCGCCAAGATGTTCCAGCGCCACGCCGAAAAAAAAGGGCTTGGTTTCGATTACCACGCTGACCCCGATGTGCCCAAATATATCCTGGGCGACGCCCTGAGGATCCGGCAGGTGCTTCTGAATCTGCTCAACAACGCTGTCAAGTTTACTCGAAAGGGAAGCATACGGTTCGAAGTCGGCGTGAGAAAGCGTGGCGGCAACGGCCCCCGGCTCGGCATCCGGATCAGCGACACCGGCATAGGTATCGATCGGGGGAAGCTGGCCGCCATTTTCGACAGCTTTGCGCAGGCCGACAACTCCACCGCCAGGCAATTCGGGGGAAGCGGGCTGGGCCTGGCGATTTCGAAGAGACTGGTCGAGATGATGAAAGGAAGGATCAGCGTCGAGAGCGCACCGGGCAAGGGAAGTGTCTTTGATTTCGACTTGCCTCTAAATCTACCCCTGAGCGGGCCCTACCGCAAAGAGCAATACTCGGCGCCGGGGCTTGCCGATCGGCCCGGCCCAATGAGGCTCAAAATTCTGGTGGCGGAGGACGACCCTGTCAACCGCAAGCTCATAGACGTTTTGCTCGGTTCTATGAAATACGAGCTCGTGAGCGCGAACGACGGCGCGGAAGCGGTGGGTTTGTACAGGAACGGAGATTTCGATTTAATCCTCATGGACATCCAGATGCCGAAAATGAACGGGTACGAGGCCACCAGGAAAATTAGAGAACTGGAGAAGACCACGGGCAAGCGCACACCTGTGGTTGCGATCACTGCCAGGGCCCTGAACGGGGACCGAGAGCTCAGTCTCAAGGCCGGAATGGACGGGCACGTGACCAAGCCCTTCACCAAGGCCGACCTTGTTAAAGAGATATCACGGTTAGTGACAGGCAAGCGGTAATATCCTGCAGGGCAAAACCCCGCGGCCTGTGATGCGACACGATACGGTGGGTTGCGTGCTGCTAACCGATCGCTCCCGTGAGAGCCTGGGAAGGCTGGGGCAGAGAAAAGCGAAACCGGCTGCCGTCGCTCATTGCGCGCCGCCTTGCGCCACGGGGATCGTAAATTTGAACCGGCTCCCGTTTCCAAGACCTCCACTCTCGACCCAGATCTTCCCGCCGTGCATCTCGACGATCCGCTTGCTTATCGCCAACCCCAGTCCCGTTCCCGGGGTTTTTCCGGCATAGAGACTCTTGACTTGAAAAAACTCGCTGAACAGGGAACCCTGGTCTTCGGCGGCGATACCTATACCGGTGTCGGTGACGCTGAACACGATATCTCCGTCGTTCTTGCACGCCTCGAGGGCAATCGTTCCGTTTGCGGGTGTGAATTTCGCCGCATTGGAGAGCAGGTTCAGGATAACCTGTTTCAGTTTTCGCTCGTCGGCAACAATCGAGAGGTTTTCTATCTCAGGCGAAACATGCGTCTCGAGATTCAGTTTATTCGATCGAGCTTTCTCGCCGATCATTGCGGCGCAACTCTCGATCACATCCCGCAACCCGACCCGCGATGCCTCGAAACTGGCCTTACCGGCTTCGATGCGCGCAAGGTCCAGGATATCGTTTATGAGTGAAAGAAGGTGCTTGCCGCTCGTTTCGATGTCTGCGACGTATTCTTGCTGCTTGTCTGTCAGACTGCCGAAGTGCGTGTCGTTAAGGACCTGGGAAAAGCCTATTATGGCGTTGAGGGGCGTACGCAGCTCATGACTGACACTGGCCAGGAATTCGCTCTTGGCCCTGTTGGCAGCCTGAGCCTCGTTCCTGGCTTTTTTGAGCTCGTCCTGGCCCAACAGCCTGTAAAAAACCGTAGAGCACAGGCGGAAGTATTGAACCAGATAATCCATGTCGTCGATTTCCAGGCCCCACGTCACGATGATGGCGCGCCATTTTTCACCCGGCGGAAGCCGCCAGCAACGACGGCTCTGGTCGGACGGGGCGTGCTCCAAGGGGCATCTCTCGCCGCACACGGCATGAGGTTGACAGTCGCACTCCGCCACCGGGTTTCCCTCCGCCAAACCCTCGGGCACGCGCCCCTTCGTGGCGGCCACAACAAGTGATTCCGTGTGTGTTTTCAGAACCAGCGCAGCTCCCACGCATTTGCCGAGAGGAGGCTCGATGCCATTCAAAATCGTTTTCGCCGCTTCTATCGGGCTCGTCGTTTTCTCGAGCTTTTCCAGCACGTGGAAGGAGTGGGCCAGGCTCTCATAACTGGCCAGCAGCATGGAGGATAGCTCCACCTCCTCCAGTCTCTCGTCCCGACCGACGGGCGCCAGGGCAGAGGTCCCGGTGCCCGTTTCCATCAGGCTGTCCAACTTCAGGCTGCACTGATTGATCATGACGGAAACAGGGTCGGAAATATCCCTGTCCCCCGACTCCAGCGCCAGGATCCCGAGCACCCGTTTATCCCCTCGCAGCGGAAGCACGATCCATGGTTCCAGGCGATTGGGGCCGAGAGTCAGATACCCGCCGGAAGCCCACTGGCTGTCGATCCTGCGGGATTCCACCACGCGCCGGATCACCGAATCGTCCGCTACGGTCAGTTTCATCGATTCGATGCCTTGCAGGCCCCCGCTCTGGGCTGCGCCGGTCAGCTCGGACCCGCTGCGGTCGAAAAGAAAAACAGCGGCTTTGCTCGCGCCGAAGTCTGCTACCATACAATCGCAAAGGACCCGGCACAGCAATTTCGAATCCTGGATTTTGGTAATCTGCCACCCGGCGTGATGAATGGAAGCGAGCTGCGAGTTCTGTTTGAGCAGTATGCCCGTCATTTCCTGCAGATCGCTGTTCCGCTGCTCGAGCTCCGAGTAGAGGCCCGCGATATCGAAGATCATACCCTGAAACTGACACACATGCTGAAACAAATCGGGCTCTAGGCGGTCTTTCCGATCGACTGCGAGAAAGCCGTAGGTTTTCGCCTTGCCTTTGATAGGAAACAAAACAGGTGCATCGAGCCGGCAAAACACCCGCCCGGCGGCGGGGTCCTCGTCCGACAGCCAGGCGGTAACCTGGTCCCGCATCAGACGCTCGACGGCCCTGTGGGAGTCAATTCTTATAATCCGGCGTGTGTCCTGTTTCTGCAAAACTCCATTGTGCGCGACTTCCGATAAATCCGCATCATCGATGCTCATCCAGACGGCATTCGGTCGCTTCATCCTGTCAAAAATTTGCCGCGATAAGTGCACGGCCAGGGATTCCAGCTCGGAGAGACGCGTGTTCGAAAACACGATGTGCTTTAGATCCGCTACCTGACCGTACAGCTCTTTATACAGGTCGTGCAGCTCGGTGTTTTTTGCCTCGTTCATATGGCTTACCCTCACTTTGCCTCTTCTTCCGCGCTTTGGCTCCCGACGGCCGTCGGTTCCCCGGTATCAAACCGCGGGTTCAATGCCTTTTCTATTTCCGCAGGTATTCTTTCCAACGGCGAAACAATGTCTATGCCGCCGTTCGCGACCGCCACCCTGGGCATGCCGTAAATGACGCATGTGGCTTCGTCCTGGGCTATAGTCTTGCCGCCCCGCTCCCTGATGTCCTTGATCCCGGCCGCGCCGTCCTGTCCCATGCCCGTTAGGATCACGGCGCACGCGCCGGCTCCACAGGTTGTGGCGACCGAGGTGAAAAGCACATCCGCGGAAGGTCGATACAGCGAATCCGCCGGCTCTCGCTGCAGGCGTGCGAAATGCTTTCGGCCGCTGCTCACTACCACCATGTGGCTGCCGCCGGGGGCCAGAAGCGCGGTGCCCGGCAGTATCTCGTCCTGCTCCTGGCACAACCTTACATGCATCCCGGACACTTCGTTCAACCGCTCGGCAAGGGCGGAAGAGAAAGCACCGTCGATATGCTGGACTATTACAACCCCCGGCGACAGGCCGGCATCGAGCCGGCCTAAGACCGCCTGCAGGGCCGCCGGCCCCCCGGTGGAAGCCGCGATGGCCAGGATCTTGTGCTTCGGGCCTTCGAACGGGGCTTGAAAGGCGCCCTGCCCGGAGGCCGAAAGCCGCGGCAGAGGGGCAGAGGGCTTGCCGTTATCGTATAGACCGGCGGCAATCTTCCTGAATCTCTCTGAGGTGGCATCGATGTCGGCACCCCGCAAGGCCTTCCCTCGGCCGGCCAGCCTGCTCTTGGCAACCAGGCCGCTCTTG
>SDBV01007233.1_pt1 | contig 15218 bp, 9 predicted proteins | sample 2277081 | NCBI WGS metagenome assembly SDBV01 (sample SAMN10402039, study PRJNA504765) | marine sediment metagenome | isolation source: marine sediment core GS10_PC15, 223 cmbsf | place: Arctic Ocean: Southern Knipovich Ridge | collected 2010
CGTCCCGTTCATCGACGTCGTTCGCCAGTCCGAGCGTAACATTGCGGCCGCCGACCCGTTGGTAGGTTTCGTCGACACCGACGATGTTTCTCTACGGCCGTTCAATGCACAGTACCCGGGAGACTGGTATCATTTTGACTCAGCGGGGCTCCTTGATCTTGGAGAACGACTCGCGACAAGTTACGTCGCCACCGCCGTCCCTGAGCCCGGTAGCCTTGCGATGTTGGCGGGGCTCGCCATGATGGGTCTGTTGTATTGGTGGCGGAGGAGGTCCGGCCAATAGCCCCCATCCCTAATCGTCTGATGAGCTGCCCTATGGCTGGCGGACACTCGGCGCGAGGGTAGAATATGGCCCTGACACCTTTTCTCACCGCGTCAAGGATGTACGTCGGCCGCCTTCTTGGCGGCGGCATTGAGCCTTCCCTTCAACGCCGCCAGGCGAATCACCCGGGGATTGCCGGGAGTCGCCAACTCGTTGTAGATCGCGACCGCTTCGTCGCCTTTACCCTGGCCGAGCATCTTGTCGGCGCAGCGAAGGTAGGCGTCGGCGAAGTCGACCTTCAGGCCGTCGGCAGCGCCCGACAAGGCCGCCTTCAAGGCGCCGGTGGCCCGCCCGCCGCCGATCTTCGCCAAGGCGTTGGCGGCCGCGGCCGCGGCCGCCCGGTCCTTGTCGCCGAGCAAGCCCGCCAAGGCACCGACGCTGGCCGCATCGCCTCGGAAACCGATCGAGTTGATCAGGCCCACCCGCCACGTGCCGCTGGCGCCGGAAAGCTTGGCCAGCAGTTTGGCGTTGGCCGTCGGCGCCGAATTGTTCGTTAGCGCCCGGCGGGCGGCGTCGCGAACCCGGGCGTCGTTGTCGTCCAACGACTTCGCCACCGCGTCGACACACTCCTGGCGGCCGAGGAACTCGAGCTGCCAAAGCAGCCAGATCCGCGCCGGCTTGGCCAACTCGGACCCCAGCACCTCGGCGATCACCTGGCAGGCTTCCGTTCGCTGGGCCTCGCGGCCCGGAGTGCCCAACGCGACGCAGGCCTGTTGGAACTTCTGCTGCGCGTCGCGGCGGTCGGGGATCTTCTCCGCGCCCATACCGGGAAGCCATTCTTGAAGCTGCGCGCGGAACTGCGCTTGGAAACTCGCTTCTTCCTTATTATCCTGGGCCGCAACGATCTGGACGCCCAGCACCATGGCCAGCGATACCGCGGCGAGCACTTGAAGTGATTTCATCGTTTGACTCCTTCGATGGTCGAGTTGTAGTCGGTTGACGTCTTTACGACAGCGTCCACGGGGCCCGCATCGGACGTCCGATCCAGCGGGCGGCTTCCGGGTCGCCGATGATTTCTTCCTTGTCGGGGTCCCATCGCAGCGGCCTATTGAGCCAATAGGCGATGTTGCCCAGGTGACAGACGGTGGTGGCGCGGTGCGCGATCTCGATGTCGCGGAAGGCCTTCTCGCGGGTGCGGACACAGTGGACGAAGTCGCCGAGGATCCCGCCGCGGCCCTTGTAACTCTCGATGTCCACCTCCCCGGTCACTTTGCGGTCGCTGCCGGGCAACTCGCCCTCGGTGCCCTTGTAGGTGATGTTGTTGGTGCCGCCGTGGTACATCCGCAGCCCGTTGGCGTAGCGGTAGGTCAATAGCTTGACGTCCTTTCCGTCGGGCGGGCTGATTTCCACCGGCCCGGTCTTGTGGACGCCGACCGCAAACGTGGCGGCGCCGAAGCGGTGGGCGCCCCAGTCGGTCATCCCGCCGCCGGAATAGTCGCGGTAGGGGCGAAATCCCCCTCGAATCAAGTTGTGGTGAAACGGCCGCCATGGGGCCGGCCCCAGCCACATCTGCCAATCCACGCCCGGCGGCAACGGCTCCTCGGGCAGATAGCAGTCGCCCGACGGTCCGCCACAGCTTACGAACACCTCGCGGATCTCGCCCAGCGCGCCGCCACGCACCCGCGGCGGCCAGTCGCCATAGTCCCCCAACACGCGCTGGCTGCCGCCGGAGAACACGCGGCCGTAGCGCCGGGCGGCATCGGCCATGGCGCGGCCCTCGCGGATCGTCAAGCACTCCGGCTTTTCGCAAAACACGTCCTTGCCGCTCTTGCAGGCCGCAATGCCGATCAACGCGTGCCAATGGTCCGGCGTGCCGATCATCACGGCGTCGACGTCGTCGCGGGCGATCACGTCGCGGAAATCGTGGTACGCCTTGCAGTCCTGCGTGCCGTTGTGCTGGTCGACGTAGCCTTTGGCGCGATTGCGATGCTCGGGCACGGGATCGCACACGGCGGTCATCTGCACTTCGCTGTGGCCCATCAGGCCACGCATATCACCGGTGCCTCGGCCTCCGACGCCGATGGATCCCATCGTGATCCGGTCGTTGGCGGCGGTACCGTCGTCGGCCCCCAGGGCCGAGCCGGGAATCACCCATGGCGCGACTACCCCAGCAGCGGCGGCCCCGCGAACGAAGCCCCGCCGCGTGACCCGCTTAGTTGCACTCATCATGAATCTCCTGTGTCGATGTCGAATGTCGAGTTCACTCACCACGTCGGCGGCAATTCTAGCTTGCCGCACACCGGTTGGGAAGATCTTGGCTGCCTTTGCGGCGAGGCTGACCGTCGAGGAACAAGGGCGGGCAAGCCGCCCATGGCACCCAACGGCAACTCACAAGTTCAGCAACGATAAGCACCAACCATTAGGAGTGGTATTTGTATACATCCAGCGAGGGTACCAGCTCGCCAATTCGCCACTAGTATTAGAATTGTTCTCTGTGGACGGATCCCGAGGGGTTGCCGCCTTGAAAAAAGATGGATAGACTGAGTCGTTTGGGGTAATTGCTGGAGTTTTCCTTGACTTGGCAGTGCGCGAGGGCTGGGCGGTTGGGGGGCATGATGCGATCCTGTTACTACCGGTGATTCCCAAACGCAACGTGCGGGGAGGCCGAGTGTTGGGTAAAGCCAACATGCGTCGCCGGGATCGAGTTTGGCCGGGCAGCAGACCAGTGACACAAGTTATGTATCTGTAGTAGGTTACGACGTTTTCACTGTAGATTCTCCCGGATTTGGCATTCCACGTGCTTTTCTGACCGGCGTATCGTTCCGGTCTGAAGATTGTTTCGCCTTTTCGACCCTTTCACATCGAGGATTGCACTTTGCCGAAAGCCACTGGTAAGCCCGCTCGTCGAAAAACTGCTGCTGATGGCACCGTCTCCCCGAATGGCCCTGCCAAACCGGGTCGAAGAGGGAACGTGAAGAGCACGGAAGAAAATCACGCCGGGAACACCCACCTCAACGGGGTTGACACCGGGGAGGAATCGGTCGACCCGTACGACGCTACGCGAACCGGCGCGGACGATCAGATCGAGGATCCGGTACGGATCTATCTGATGCAAATGGGCGAGATTCCCCTGTTGACCCGCCCCGAGGAACTCGCGGCCGCCAAGCGGATCCAGCGGAGCCGTACACGGTTTCGCCACAGCCTGCTGGCCACCGACTTCGTGTTGAACGGGGCGGTCCGTCTGCTGCAGAGCATCCGCGAGGGCAACTTGCGGCTGGATCGCACGATCGAAGTGTCGGTGATCAACGTCCGAGAGAAACAACGGCTGATGCAGTTGCTGGTGCCGAATCTCAAGACGCTGAAACACTTGCTGTCGCGCAACCGCGAAGACTTCGCCGTGGCCATCAACAAACACCTGCCGACGAGGCATCGGCGTGCGGCCTGGCGTCGGCTGGTGATGCGGCGGGGCAAGGCCGTCCGCCTGGTCGAGGAGTTGGGACTGCGGACCCAGCGCTTGCAGCCACTGTTGGAGAAACTCAGGCAGATCGCCAAACGGATGCAGGAACTCACCGAACAATTGGCCGAACTCCGCCATCACCCCGAAGCGGCGTCGCACCAGGACGAGCTGTGCAAGGAACTCTGCCACCTGATGCGGATTACCTTGGAAAGCCCCAAAACGCTTGGTCGCGTGATCCAACGCACCGCCGCCTTGCAGAAAGAATACGAAGCCGCCAAGCGGAGTCTTTCGGCCGGCAACCTCCGTCTGGTCGTCTCCATTGCCAAGCGTTATCGCAACCGCGGATTGAGTTTCCTGGACCTGATTCAGGAGGGGAACACGGGCCTGATGAGGGCCGTGGACAAGTTCGAGTACGCCCGGGGCTACAAGTTCTCTACCTACGCCACCTGGTGGATTCGCCAGGCGATTACCCGCGCCATCGCCGATCAGAGCCGCACCATCCGGGTGCCGGTCCACATGATCGACACCATGAGCCGGGTGCGAACCGTTTCGCGGCAACTGGTCCAACAGAACGGCGTCGAGCCCTCGGTCGAAGAGACGGCCGCGGCGGCCGGCCTTTCGGTGGACGAGACCGCTTGCGTGTTGCGGATGTCTCGCCAGCCGCTGTCGCTGGACCAACCGGTGGGCGACCACGACGACACCTACTTCGGCGAGTTTCTGGAGGATCACCGCGAGGACGATCCCCTCTACGACATGAACCACGAACTGCTGAAGGCGAGGATCGCCGACGCGCTGCAGTCGTTGGACTACCGCGAGCGGGAGATCCTCCGGTTGCGATACGGCCTGGCCGACGGATACGCCTATACGCTCGAAGAGGTCGGCAAGATCTTCTCGGTTACCCGCGAACGCGTCCGCCAGATCGAAACCAAGGCGGTCCGCACGTTGCGTCATCCGGTGCGGGCGAAGAAGCTCTCCGCCTTCGTCGAGCGGCCGATTGCCGTGCCGTTGGTGGCCACCCCCACGGGCAGCCAGGTCGCGCCGGCGGCGAAGAACGGCTAGCGTCCCCTTTTTCAACACGGCACAATTCGCGCTTTACAAACCGGTCCGATTCGTATCTAATACCGTCTTGCGAAAGGCGGCCGTATGATGGATCCGGAATCACTCTACCTGGGCGTGGACGTCGGCGGCACGAAAGTGCAGGCCTCGCTGGTCAAAGAATCCGGCGAAGTGCTGCAGCGAGAGCGATGCAGGACTCCTCGCGACTGCCCACCGGAGACCGTCGTGCAGTGCATCGAGCGGGCCATGGAAGACGTGCTCGCCGCCGCCGCCGTGGGGCGCGACGCGCTGACGGCCGTCGGCCTGGCGATTCCCGGCGTGGTCGACCCGGATACGGGCCGGGTGGTGGTGACGCCCAACATGAACCTTACCGGAGTGGCGATCGGCCCGCACCTTCAGGACAAGTTCCAGGTGCCGGTGGCGGTGGAAAACGACTGCAATCTCGGCGCGCTGGGCGAACAGTGGCTGGGCTCCGCCCGCAAGGCCGACAGCGTCGTGGCGATCCTGGTGGGCACCGGCATCGGCGGCGGATTCGTCCGCAAGGGAAAGCTGTGGCGCGGCGCGCGGGAGTCCGCCTGCGAGATCGGCCACATCGTGATGCAGATCGACGGCCCGCAGTGCGGCTGCGGCAACCGCGGCTGCCTGGAGGCCCTGGCCAGCCGCTCGGCCATCGAACGCGACGTCCGCCGGGCCATGGCCGCCGGCAGAAGCTGCGCGGTGACCGAACTTTCGAAGGCCGGTTCGGGCGTGATTCGCAGCGGCGTGCTCCGTCGGGCCCTGGCCATGAAGGACGAATTGATCACCGAAATCATGCACCGCGCCGCGGAGGTGATCGGCTACGCCTGCCTGACCGTCCGCCACCTGATCGATCCCGAGGTGATCGTACTCGGCGGCGGCGTGATGGAAGCCTGCGGCAACTTCATGATACCGATTGTCGAGGAGGTCGTCGGCGGTGACCAACTCCCCGGCGCCCGCGACGGCGGGCGCGTGCTGCTGTCGGCCTTGGGCGACGACGCCGTGGTCCTGGGGGCGGTAGCGCTGGCCCGCAAGCTCGCCGGCCGCAGCCCGTTCAAGGACCCCGCGGTCGTCGAACCGAAATACCGGCTGATCGTCGGCACGAAGTTCGGCGAGGTGACCGTGGGGCGAAAAACCTACGACCGCGACATCTACATCTCCGTCGGCGGCAAGGTGAAGAAGCGAGACCGGCGGCTGGCCAAGCAACTCTATGGCTCCTCGCACACCATCGGTCCCCAGGAGTTGGAAAAGGTCTGCCAAGGCGGCCCGGAGGTGCTTTTCATCGGCAGCGGCCAATCGGGCCGGGTCGAATTGACCGCAGAGGCCCGGCAGTTTCTCGAGCAACGGGCCATCCAGTGCGAGATCCTGACGACCCCCAAGGCGGCGGAAGCCTACAACCGATCGCAGCAACGCAAAGCCACGCTGATCCACGTGACGTGTTAGGGCGAGCCCTGAGCTACTCGGGGAAATCTTCCTCGGTGCTTTGCTTGCGAAAGATGGGCAGGTGGCGGTAGTAGACCTCCAGGATCATGGTGGCCATCGAGGTGGTGTAGAGACGGCCGCCGCGTGTCCCGCCGTGGTCGCCCTGGGCGAAGTGCCAACTGCCCGTCTCGTGGCCGTTTTTCGATTGCGCGTTGACCAACTGGTCCCGCATCACGGCGTTCCACTTCTTCCACAGCTTGCCTTCCCAGTGCCGCATCACCTGGGTGGCGTAGTAGTTGTAATACATATTGCCGTTGACGGGCCCCTTGTCGCTGATCCACTTGACACCGCGCTGCAGCGCCGGGTTGTCCTTCTTCCAGCCCAAATACATCCGGCACAGCAGGCCGATGGCCGTGGTCGCCGGGCCGCTGCCCGGGCCGGTGTAGCCGTAGTTGGCCCCGCTGTTGGCCTGCACGGCGTCGAGGTAACGCGAGGCCATCTGCACGGTCAGCGGCGGCACCCGAAGATAGGCCATGTGGCCGCTCTTCAATGCCATGATCTGCCAGCCCACCACCGAGGTGTCGCCTTTCTGGCGCGGAGTGTATCTCCATCCGCCGCCCACCGGGTCCTGGGCATAGACGATGAAGTTGATCGCCGCCTGGGCCGGGGCGTGCAGGTTCTTGTCGTGCGTCATCGCGTAGGCCTCGCACAAGGTGATCGACGCCAGGCCGTGCGAGTACATCCGTCCGCTTCCCGTAAGGTCGCCACCCTTGGCGCTGACCTTCATGTGGCCGCTGAGAAAGTACAGCCCGCGGTTGACCGTCGCCTTGTACTTGCCCGTCTGGTGCGTCTGTCCGGCGCCCAGAAAGGGCAGCACGGCCATGGCCGTGGCGGCGATTCGGGCCTTGGCATCGCCGCCCGGGTTGCGACACTGGCCTTGGCACCGCGGGGCCAGGCGGTGGTCGAAGCTCCAGCCGCCGTCGGGCATCTGGTGCTCGGCCAGCCACTTCAGGGCCATCGCCACGGCGTTCTCGCTGCCGGCGCTGCCGCCGTACTTGCGAACCAATTGGCCCTTCCCCTGACCGCGGCCCGACAATCCTGTCCCGGTATACGCCCCCACGGCGGCCAACAGATCGTTTCGCGGGGCGTGCTCCAGGCCGATCGGGCTGAGTTCGACGTGAACCGGGGCGGCCTCCATGTCGTCGGCCGGCGAGACTTCCATTTCTTCCTGGACGACCTCGGTCTGAAGCGCCGTCACTTCCAGATTGAGGTCTTCCAGCGGCTCGTCGTCCTCGAGATCCTCCAGCTCATCGAACTCTTCTTCCTCGCCCGGCGAGACGACCAGTTGTCGCAGATCGTCGGCGATGCCGTCGGGGAGCGTCAACAGGGCCAACGCCAGCAGGACGATCATGTGGACGACCGTGCTGACCAGCCAACTCGGGGTCTGCCGCAAGGCGGCGCGGAGCCAGACGCCGAAGGCATCTTGCTCTTGAAAGGTCTCGGCAGAGACCGTCGTTTGGGCCTGAGCTGCGGCCACGGCCTTTGGCGTCTTACCGGCGGGTCGGGCGGCAGCCGGTTTCGCTTGTTCGGTTGGCAACGGCTTGTCTGCCATATTCTCTTGCTCTTCTTTCGCCCCGCGACACCCATGCCGTGCGGCAGCCACGGCGCCCGACTGGGCGACGCACATCACGTAAGCCCTTAGCGTAAACACTTTTACGGCAAAAGGCAAGCGGGTACCGTGGTGGGGCCCGCGGCGTATCGGACCCGGCAACCGTCGGCCGTCTCGCTAAACCTTGTGCCGATATAGTGTTAAGAGCCAAACTCCATCCCTTGAACCTCAATTCGACTTCGACGGCACGGCCATCCGGATGAAAACATTCTCCGGCTGACCGGCCACGTCGACCGTGTAGTCGCCCGGCTGCTGCATCTCGACGACCTTCTCGATCAACTCGTCGCCGATGTGGTAGGCGTGCGTGATCACCACGGCCTCCTCGGGCGTCTTCTGCGGCTCGAGGTGAACGGTCGCCCTCAGCACGTTCACCCCCGGCTTGCCCGTGTACCTCACGAAGGCGACCTTGGCCGGCTTCGCCAGGCGCACGTCCTCGTCCCACTGGTAGCGCCAATGGTTGACCCACGTCGGCACGTCGGCCTGGTAGACTTCCTTGAAATCCTCGGGCTGCTGGACGGCGTAGGCGATGCGGTTGTCGGTGTTTCTGGCCCCTTGGTTCTGGTGCGTGGTGAAGCACGCACCGGCCGTGAACCAGTCGATCATCGTGCCCCGGGGTGCTTCGAGCTTCAGGACCACGTCGCCGCGGATGCGGGCGGTTTTGCGCTGCAGGTCGTAATCCTCGGGCATCTTCAGCACGTACTTCTTCAGGTCCTGCGGATCGGCGACGTTCGGCAGCACGAACATCGGCAGCGTCGGCTTGCCGTAGCGATCTCCGACCTCGTAGCGACACTTGTTCGCGCCGCTTTTCAATCGCGGGAGGCTGATCGGGGCGACCTGGACCCACGTCCGAACGGTCATCGTGCGCAGCACCACCTCGCCCGCACGTCCTGCCGCCCGCAGCTTCAGCAGGAACCCGTACGTCCCCTTGACCCACCTGGTCAGGTCGATCGACCGTTGGCCGCGGGGAACTGTCGCCGCCTGCATCCACGTCTTGCCGTGGTCGAGCGAGACCGACACGGTGACCGGCCGGGCCGCATCGAGCGTGACGACCGAGGCCTCGGTGTCGTCGCCGGGGTCGTCCAGGTGGTTGACTCTCGGTACGATAATCCAGGGCGTGAAGATCTCGAACACGGCCTCTCCGCTGCCGGCGGTGGCAAGCTTCAACCCGGCGCCGCCCGGTTCGAGGTTCCCGGCGCTGCGGACACCGTCTTGGAAGTCGCTGCTGGCATCGGTCAGGTTCGGCTCGTAGTGCCACAGCCCGTTGCCTTGCGTCCAGACGGAGAAATCGGGGTGGTTCGACTTGTATCCGAGGGGGTCTTTCTCGAGCAGCTTTCGGACGAAGCCCGTGTTGTACGCGTCGAGGTGATGCCACCGCCCGCCCTGCGGGCGCCACCAGCGCGTGAACGTTTCTGACTGGCGGAGTCGGAAGTCCATCACGTGGCCCATCTGGAACCAGCGATAGAAGTTGTCGATGCGGCTGTCCCGGTAGATTTCGAACACCCTCGCCTTGTTTGGGTCCTTGGGGAAAAAGGGCTCGATCTTCGGCTGCGGGTCGACCCACAGGTCGCGATGCGTTTGTGCTTCGGCCACGCTGGCGATGGTTCCGTCGGGTTTCATCAGGGCCCCGCGGAGGTCGAGATCGAAGTAGTGCCAGCCGCCGTGGTACCAGACTTCGGTCGTACAGTGGTTCCATCCCGGCACGCCGAAGGCTCGGCCGGCCTCGAAGCCGACGCCATGGAAGACACCGTCGAGCGTGGGGCCGAAGATGCCGCAGTAGCCGACGTTGTAGACGTTCATCAGCTTTACGGGATCGCGAACGGTGGAGTACTCGCCCCAGGGGTCCGGCCCGTCGTTGACCGTGTTCATGTGGAACAGGCCCGTCTGCTTCCCGCAGAGGTATTGCCAGACCGCGACGGCCAGCTCTTCGTCTTGCTTGTCTTTGAACCTGTGATACCGGCGGAACCGCTTCAACTCGGTGACGTCGGCGTTATGCTCGCTGGTCACCCGCGGACAGAGCACCTCGGCCGCCGCGGGAACCGCCATCGGCAGCAGGACCACAACCGCGATGAGTTTACGCATGGCAAGACTCCCGATCGAACGTCGCGCCGCTAGAGCCTGGTCGATTCACGTTACCTCCTGTCGACTCGTATGGGAATTACTTCCGTACAGTAGCCATCTCGCTCCGCGAGATGTAGCCCGAAACAGTCTGGGTTTTCGATGGCTACTGTACGCGCCGAATTCGGGAAGTAATTCCCTTACGAGTCCTATTTCTCGAGCAATGCACGAAGCTTCTTCATTTCTTCACCAAAGCTGACGCCGATCTTGTAGAACGTGTCGGCGCGGCCGCGATAGTGGTAGCCGCCGTCAAAACCATCGCCTTCCTTGATCACGTACGGCGCGGTTCGGCCGAAGCCTACCGTGCCCTTGAACTCGGGCATCTTGGATGGGGCCTGTTGCGCCTCGCGGACGGCGTAATGCTTGTGGGCCCACCGCGGGTCCACCTTCTCGCCGTCCATGCCCAGTTCGCCGATGACGATCGGCAGGTTGGGCGAGTGGAAGCTCTTGCGCACATCGCGGACGAAGTTGACCATGTTCTCGCCGTACTCGGCGCGGAACGTATTGTTGATCACATCGTTGAAGCCCTGGAACCAGACCAACCCGGCGATCTCATAGCCCTGGCCGTCGTAATCGGGGAAGTGGGTCTTAAGGTCCTTCAGCGTGGCATGGACCTCTTCTACCATCTGCTCGAAGCGGATGCCGACGTGCCATTCGCCGCGGTCGATCTTCGCTTGCACCTTTTCGGAGATCTCGAAGTCGGGCTTGCCGGAACCGGGAGGACGGGAATCGAGCGCCAGGCTCTGCCCGCCCCAGGCGACCTTGACGATCAGCACCTGGTTGTCCAGCGCCTCGCCCATCACGTGGCCGAAGCCCAGCTCGGGCCCGATGCGGTCTTCCGGGGAGCCGTAACCGACGGTCAGCTTGCCCTTCTTGTCCCAATACTTGATCCACACGTCATCGCGCCGGGCCCACTGGCCATTGTCCTTCAGATGCCCGTAAACGCCGGGCTCTTCGCTGACCAATCGATCGAGGTGCGCCACCTTCCCCTTGCCCTGCATGTTGGACTGGCCGACCAGGATGAAGACTTGCAGGGGACTTTTGCCGGGCTGGGCGGCCGTTGCCGGAGTGGCGACGAATTGGCAGGCCACCGCGAAGACAGCGACGACGATCAGCGGTCTCAAGGTCCGGTTGTGCATCTGACGGTCCTTTCTCGGGAAGTGCGGTTGACGGTTGAGCTGCCTGAGTCTAATCAAAGCCGACCGCCGTGGCAAGTTTGCCGTTTAGCCGCCGCGGCCACGCGGTGTGAACGCCGGAAAACACGCCCACAGTGAACACCGCGTGGCCGCGGCGGCTAAACGTTCTCGTCTGGTTCCCAAGCTCCAGCTTGGGAACCGGTGTTGGGTTTTCATGTGCTGTCAAGCCGATTGGTTCCCAAGCTGGAGCTTGGGAACCAGGGAAAGGGAAACAGAAACGAGCTAATCGTTCACCCGTCGCCCAGCCAAGCCGGGTTTCTATATCTCCGGGCGACAAAACGTACCCACCTGGTGGAAAACAAGTTGCGGATACGGTATCTTGGATGACGCGTTCAGCCTGGATCGGGCCGAGTTCGACGTGAAGCGGACCGGCGATTCACGCTGAAGGCGTACCGTACCATCCATTGGCCAACCTGTTTGAGGAGTCACCACCCGCCATGAAAAAACACCTTCTACCCTGCATCCTCGTCGGACTGGCAGTCGGGCTGCTGCCATCCGCTGGGGCCGCCGAACGTCCGAACGTGGTCTGGATCGTCTCCGAAGACAACTCGGTTCACTACCTCGAACACTTCTTCGAGGGCGGCGCCAAAGCGCCCCACATCGAGGCGCTGGCGGCTGCGGGTCTGACGTTCAACCATGCCTTTTCCAACGCGCCGGTTTGCTCGGTCGCCCGCACCACCCTGGCCACCAGTTGCTACGGCCCGCGGATCGGGACCCAGTTCCACCGCAGGTACAAAATGGCCGCCATGCCGCAGGGCCTGCGGATGTTTCCCGCCTACCTTCGCGACGCCGGCTATTACACCACCAACAACTCCAAGAAGGATTACAACGCCATCGAGGGCCAAGGCGTATGGGATGAATCCTCGGGCCGGGCGTCCTGGCGAAATCGCGCGGACAAGTCGCAGCCCTTCTTTCACATGGAGTCGCACGGACCGTCTCATGAGGGCGGCCTGCACTTCAATCGGCAAACCTACGAGAACGAAAAGACCGTCACCGACCCCGCCTCGGTACGACTGGCCGACTACTTTCCGGACACGCCGCTGTTCCGCTATACGCACGCCCGTTATCACGACCGCATGGCGGCCATCGACGCAATCGTTGGAAACACGGTCGCCAGGCTGAAAGAAGACGGCCTCCTGGAAGACACCTTCATCTTCTACTTCGGCGACCATGGCGGCGTGCTGCCACGGAGCAAGGGCTACCTCTACGAGTCGGGCCTCCATGTGCCGCTGGTGGTTCGTGTTGCCGAGAACTTCAAACACCTTGTGGATGCCGAAACCGGCAGCCGTGTCGACGGTTTCGTGAGCTTCGTCGACTTCGGTTCCACCGTGCTTCAACTTGCCGGAATCGCGGTGCCGAGCCAGGTCGACGGCAAGCCGTTCCTCGGCAAGGGCGTCTCGATGAAAGAGGTCAACGCCCGGGACGAGTCGTTCGGCTACGCCGACCGATTTGATGAGAAGTACGACCTGGTCCGCTCCCTTCGCAAGGGCAAGTATCAGTACATTCGCAACTACCAACCGTACTTGCCGGACGGCCTGCAGAACAACTACCGCTACAAGATGCTGGCTTACAAACAGTGGCGGGAACTCTTCCAAGCCGGCAAGCTCAGCGGACCCTCGCTCCAGTTCTTTGAGCCCAAAGCGGTGGAAGCCCTTTTCGATATCGAAGCCGATCCGCACGAAATCAACAACCTGGCCGGCGATCCGAGCTATGCCGACGTGCTGGCCGACCTCCGCGCTCGGCTTCAGCAGATACTAAAGGGCCTGCCGGACCTGAGCTTCTATCCGGAGAGCTACCTGGTGGAAAGGGCCATGGAGAATCCGGTCGAGTTTGGCCGTAGTCACCAGGCCGAGATCGCCAGGCTCGTCGACACGGCCGACCTGGCACTGCTTCCTTACGAGCAAGCCAAACCGAAGCTCCTCGAAGCGCTGAAGTCCGATCATCCCATGGTCCGTTATTGGGGGGCCATGGCCTGCAGTGGCTTCGGCAAGCAAGCCGCCGAGCTGGCCGACCGCGTCGAATCGCTCTTGAATGACGACCGGCAGATCGTGCGGGTTCGCGCGGTTGAATTCCTCGGCCTCATCGGGCAACAGAATCCACAGCCGGTGCTCACGCAAATCGTCAACTCGACGCGGGATCCGGTCCTGGCCACCGAGGCGCTGAACTCCGTCGTGCTCTTCCGCGACTTCTTCCCAGACCGCTACGGCGTCAAACGCTCGGATTTCAATCCCATCAGCAAAGGGGCCGACATCGACGACCGCCTGAACTACATCAACGGAGCTCCTTATCCGCCCAGGTCGCCCCGCGTGCCGAAGGGCCGAAAGAAAAAGGGCTGAGTGGCAAGCGATCGGGCCGCGTGGATCGAGCGAGAGATTACAACGAAGAAGAAGGGGAACCGGCATGAGATCCAAAACGATTTGTGCAATCACGGTCTGGTTCATTTTGGCCGCCACCGTTCTTTACGCCCGGACGGAGTCGAAGCGGGAAGGCGGTCGCCCCAATATTCTCTGGATCGTCGGTGAGAACTTGAAACTCGACCTGGGCTGTTACGGTGCAAAGAACGTCCACACTCCGAATCTTGACGGCCTGGCGGCCGGCGGGGTTCGCTACACCCATGTGTTTGCCACGTCGCCCGTGTGCGCCCCCAGTCGCAGCGCCTTCTTCGTCGGCATGTATCAGACTACCACCGATACCCATAACATGCGCTGCCATCGCAACGACGGCTATCGTCTTCCCGAAGGCGTCAGGCCGATTACCCATCGGCTGAAGGAGGTGGGCTATTTCACCGCCAATATCAAGACGATCGGCGACGAGGTCGTGGGCTCCGGCAAGCTCGATCTCAATTTTGTGAATGAAGGAAAGCTGTACGACGGCAACCGATGGGAAGACCTGAAAACACATCAACCGTTCTTCGCCCAGGTCAATACGCTGGAGGCCGAGTACGATATTTACGACCGCCAAACCTGGCGGCAGCCGCGGGTTCAGTGGAAAGGGGAGCGCCATCACGAGAAGATCGCCACTCCCGAGAACGTCACTCCTCCTCCGTACTATCCCGATCATCCCCTGGTGCGACAAGAGTGGGCCCGTTATCTGAATTCAGTCTCCGGCCTGGACAAGACCGTGGGGAGAATCCTTCAGCAGTTGAAAGCGGACGGCCTGGCCGATGACACCGTGATCATCTTCTTCGGTGACAACGGCCGCATTGAGCCGCGTGGTATTCACTGGTGCTATGACACCGGACTGCACGTGCCCCTGATTGTGTACTGGCCCCAGAATTTCCCCCGCCCCGGCAACTACCGTCCGGCAGCCGTGCGCGACGAGGTGATCAGCCTGATTGACTTAACGCCCACCACGCTGAGTTTCGCGGGCATCGAACGCCCTCCAGGCATGCAGGGCCGCATTTTCCTGGGAGACAAGCTGACTCCTCAGCGCGAGTACGCCTTCTCCGCCCGGGACCGTATCGACGAGACGGTTAACCGGATTCGCAGCGTGCGGGCAAAGCGTTATCACTACATTCGCAATTACTATCCGGACCGTCATTTTACCTCCTTGAACCGCTACAAGGAGAAATGCTTTCCGATCAAACCGTTGATGCGGAAGCTGATGCAGCAGAACAAGTTGACCGGAGCTGCGGCGGCCCTGATGTCACCCCACGTGGCGCCGGAACAGCTTTTCGATACGGTTGACGATCCCCATGAAATACACAACTTGGCCGATTCCGACGAGCCGAAGCACCGAGAAGCGCTGATACGCTTGAGAACGGCCCTTTCCGTTTGGATGGTCGAGACCCAGGATCAGGGCGTTTTCCCGGAACCGGAAGAGGTCGTGAGACCTTTCGAAGAAGAAATGCACAACTGGTTCGGCACCCCGGACTGGTATCAGAAGTAATTGAGAGTGTCCGGAAATTCAAAACGCTGGAAACCGCTGTAGGGAACGGCCTCCGTGCCGTTCCGTGGAGCCACCGATCGCACCGGAACGGCACGGAGGCCGTTCCCTACAGCCTTGAATTCCCGGACACCCTCAAGT
>SDBV01007234.1_pt1 | contig 15215 bp, 15 predicted proteins | sample 2277081 | NCBI WGS metagenome assembly SDBV01 (sample SAMN10402039, study PRJNA504765) | marine sediment metagenome | isolation source: marine sediment core GS10_PC15, 223 cmbsf | place: Arctic Ocean: Southern Knipovich Ridge | collected 2010
TGTTGCCGGAGGGCATCACCCTTCAAGCATTTAACTAGAACTCCTCTTTCATCAGGTCTTAGGTAAAAACATCTTCGACCAGCTCGCCAAAACTCGGACATCTTTAGCCGTTTCTAGCCTTGATTTGATGACGCAACATGGAGTGATAAAACAGAGAACGGATGAGTCTCTACTCGAAATCGACCATGGACGCACGCAAAGGGCCATTGTCCTTGTTGATGAGCTGGGGTATTTCCTTGGAGATTGGCGTAACTTCGATGTCGAAGGGGTTCGGCAAGTACTCATGTTGCTGAACAACTGCTTGCGTTGGTTTGAGAACAACCTTCACGTTAAGCTAGTTTCTCTCTTCGCCAAAGAAAAGCTCTCCTTAAAAGATCTGCCCGAATTCACCCGTGCGGTCGTAGACAGTAAGATCAAAGATGCTGAGCCAGCAAAGGATTTTACAGAAAAACAGATCGTTCACATAGAAGCCTTCCTGCGCAAAATCCTTAAAGTTCCCAAGGGGCTTTCGAGTACTTTTGGTGAGTTTGCAGAGGCGATGGGACACCTGGGCGTCGAAGAGTTTCAGGAATGCATCGATTTGATTGAAGAGCTACCAGACTCAGGCCTTTTTGATAAGAGTGGGCTACTCCTTGAGAGAAGGCCTCAGATATTTCACTATTTGGAAAAGATCATTCTCATATTAGATCAAGCTATCCAAAATATCCGATTCTATACCGAACGTTTGGAAGTTGCTTTGATGATTAAATCTCAGGTGTTTGGCTATCTTCCCCAGGTGGTCAGTTACCGCGCTGATGTTAATGAGTTGAAAAGCAAAATGGGCAGCTATCCTTACCTCACCGTCACCACGACAGATGATAAGGGGCGCCTCTTCCCTCTAGGAGTTGTCCGAGCAAGTGATCTTCATAGAACCACACTTGGTACGGTAACGCTGCGCGATTTTTGCAACCGAGAAGAGACAAAGATACCTTCCTACCTAGAGGTGATTAGTGTCATTGATCATCATAAAAGCTCTCTTAACACAGCTAGTGCTCCAGTTGCCTATATCACGGACTCCCAATCGTCTAATGCGATGGTGGCTGAGCTTGCCTTTGCCATTAATGACCGCTTCAGCTCTGGAGGGATGACGCTCAAGGAGATTGAAGAGCAAATTGCGACCTTTCAAAAAAATGTCTACTCGCTGGAGAATAACCGAATTCTAAAGCGTCTTTTGCAGCGGCATAGCTGCGCTATGGTGCAAAAGGGAGGTTACGGGATCGACCCAGTAAGAGAATTTATCGAGTACCTACACTTTCTCTACGCCATCCTAGATGACACCGACCTCTTAACCAAAGTAACGCAGCATGATGTGGAAGTGGTAGCCTCACTGCTTAATCGCCTGAAGTCGCTCATGGTTGGTAAAGAAGTCGAGATTATTCAGTTTGATGACTTAAAGCGGGGAGAGATTTTCGTAGTGAATGCGGCCAACCGTATCCTACAGCATCCCGACATGTATTCGCTCTATCGAAAAATCTACCTTGCCAAAGAGCAGCTTGTGGAAGAGAATTTCCGACTCTGCTCAAAAGGCGAGCCGTCCAGTATTTTTGTCGACACTAAGATTCAAAATGGCTGCGCGCGTGTGGGGCAGACAAAAATGTTTTCCAACAACTATGCAGCCTTTCAGAAAGCTGCACCAAAGGTCCGCGAGTTCTGGTGGACTCAGGCAAGTAGTTACTACACGGATCATCGTGAAGTTGATCTCCACCTGCAGATGGTAAGTACCGTGGCCGGTGCTGAAGATCTATTTTCAGGGACTGGAGGGAAATATCGCCATAGGGACGAGCTCTGGATATGGGTGCCATCCTCAGAGCAGGCAGTCGACCACCTTAAGCGTTTTCTAAATGCGTTCCAAGCTTCTCCGCAGGTTGAGGAAAATGACTTTGAGGTGGAGTTTTTGGGAAGTAATGGCAACGAGTTGAGCCAAATCTTCAAGGAAAGCTTTAAGGAGATACCTCATCATTTCGCGGAAAAAGAGACTCTTCCGATCGCCGTACTGCGCTATAAGGCTGGAACGCTCAACTCTCGTAAAGCGATGATTTCGCCCTATCTGCCCAAGCTGATTTCTTAAACCCGTGATTGCCACCTAATCTTTGATTTGCCGCAACAGATTCGGTTAAGATTTTGCAGCTTTTTGTGAAGCAGATATCAAGAGATATCTGCGATAAAAAAGATGTGAAAGATTGCCGGAATCTGTTGATGGCAAATCAAATACATACAAAATCCTTTCTATTTCTGGAGGCTTTTGGAAATTCAAGAGTGATGTTTTTTATTCTTGCCTATACAAACAAACTCAGAATGCCATCGATCTAGCCCACATAAGAAGCCCTTTTAAGAGCGCAGATTTGGCGCTTCGTTCCTCGTCCAACCCCAAAAGGGGTTGAACTCGCTCGCTCATCTCCAAATCTGCACCCTTAAAAGAACTTCTTATGCGGGGATTAGGTAGCAATCACGGGTTGAACCCTATTCTGCAGGAGGTTCGCTCTCTTCGCTTTTTTCTTCATCCTCTTCGAGAATTTCGAGTGTGACGCGGATGCCATTACGGCTGGCCACAGACATAAGAAGTGTACGAATCGCGTTAATTGTTTTACCCTTCTTGCCGATAATTTTCCCGATGTCAGATTTTTCTACCGCTAGCTCAATAATCAAAGTGTGAGTTCCACCTACTTCACTGATGCGTACTTTATCGGGGTTGTCGACGAGGTTTTTTACAATATATTCGACGAATTCTTTCATGTTCATTTCCTCTTTTACAAGTCAGAGCTCGCGGATCGGAGAATGCGAGGTTAGGAATCATACTAAACTAAGGGTTTGAATCCGATCAATAAATATTTTCATATCATCGGGTGTGGGAGCAATGAGCTCCAATGGATTCCCAGAAAGGGGATGAAAAAGTTTGAGTGCCTTTGCATGAAGCATCGGGCGAGAGGCGTTAAATTTTCGTGCAAGGGGTTCGCTGCCATAGGTGAGGTCTCCTAGGATAGGAGCTTTTAGATATTTGAGGTGGACGCGAGCTTGGTGTGTTCTCCCCGTTTTGAGGTCGAGTTCAACAAAAGCTAGTTGCTCTGATTTATCTAAGACCGTGATATCACTGCGCGCCTCTTTGCCACTACTAAGGGCGGCCATTTCTTTGCGCCGCGATGGGTTGCGTGCGATTGGGTGGGTACAGGGCCCCTCTTTGGGTACACCAGAGGTGATGGCGAGATAGCGCTTCGAGACAAGGCGGTTTGAAAACTGTTCTACAAGATTGCGGTGAGCTCGCGTTGTTTTGGCTGCAACCAACACGCCCGTCGTATCCTTATCTAGACGGTGGACGATTCCTGGGCGGAGGGTATCGCTGTCCGGGAGGGTTTTGCAGTGATAAAGAAGACCATTTACGAGTGTGCCATTGGGGCTTCCCGGGGCGGGGTGTACCACAAGGTTTGCCTGCTTATTGATGACAATGATCTCCTCATCTTCATAGAGAATGTCTAACGGGACCTCCTCTGGAGAAAGGGAGAGCTCTTCGGGCAAAAGAAAAGAGATGGCGACTTGATCACCCTTTTTTAAGCAGATGCGCTTTTTGACAGGGTTACCGTTGAGCTGTACGGCCCCTTTATCGATGAGGAACTGAAAGTAGGCTCGTGAGTGGCCGGGATAAAGCTTAGTTAGATGGAGATCGAGACGTGGTGAGGGCGTTAGCTCATCGTGGAGGAGCCATTCTTTGAGGGTCATTAATTGCTACCCTCAATGGTCTCCTTCATTTTGCGCATGGCCTTTTTCATGCGTTCTTGGTCCACTTTGATTGTATGTAGCTGACCCTTAATAATATAGGACATCATTTGGTGGAGCTGTTTGGCAGTGGGGGTCATCCCAGCAGCTTCAAACATTTTCGCCCAGGGGGAATGCATGATGGGGTCAGAAGAGGGCTCACCGTGAGATTTAGCAGGCGTAGCTGCTGGTCCCTTCGGCTCTGGTGGTGTTTGGCCGGGGCCTGTAGGTGGTATCGCTGACATATATACACTCTCTTTCCCCAATCATACCATGAGTTAGGATATACATCAAAATAGAACAAATAACTGATAATTAGGTGGTTGTGATATTCTCAGCTTTTTTAAGGTCTTCAGACCCCTTTTTAGCCGCTGTCATAGCCTCTTTCATAATGGTTTCAAACTGCTTCATGAGATTGTTAAAAAACGAAGCCACCATCTGCTTGGAGACGCCCCCTTTGGGGTTAGATTCTTCCAAAAAGGCGCGGATAGGCGCTGAAGAAGCCTGTTTTTCCTGAATAGGTTGAATAGATGGAATAGATTCCATATTAGCCTCGCCCGTTAAAATTACGTAAAAGATCTACCCATACCTGTGCTTGGTGTGGATTGAACAGGACGATGGCGACAAAGGCCACCTTTTCGGCTATCTTTGGTATAACCTTGCTCATTTTACCTGTAGGTGGTTGAGTTTGAACAGGTTGGCCAGGAGCTCCTGTAACCACCTGACGGTGTGTGTGTTGTGCTGGTTGAACCATTTTGATCTCCTTGCGTTTAACCTTTTCTTCCCTTATCATTATGTTAATAAATTATTTGATTAATGTAAAGGTTTTATTTCATGGTGAAGTCCGCTAAAAACGCCCTTATTCGCCTCCTCGCCCGTCGTGATTACTTCACTTTTGAGGTGCGCTCAAAGCTCTCTGAAAAGGGATTTCCCCAAGATGAGATAGAAAAAGCCATCTCTGAGATGGAAAAACTCGGTTATTTAAATGATGAAAGGCGAGGCAGAGCTTATGCCAAGCAGCAGCTCGCCCTTGGCTATGGCCCGCGCGCCATTGAGTTTAAGTTGCGCGTAAAAGGAGGACGATCTCCATACACTCCCTCTAGAGAGGAACAGGAAGAGGCCCTACGCGCCTATAGCTCCCGAAAAAAGCTTAGCTTTAGTGGCTATACTTCCAAACAGAAGCTATTTGCCAAACTCTCTCAGCGCGGATTTGCATCAGAAGTCATTTCCAATTATTTCTCCAATTCCATATAACAGGAATTTTTTACCTGTGGAGAGAATAGATGGAAGTTGGTGTTGTAGGGATCAATCACAAAAGCTCTCTTCTGCACCTGCGCGAGGCTATTTCAAAGGTGGTAACGAGCAGCTTTGAAGAGGAGCAAGGTTTTTCTCGCATTATCCTTTCGACTTGCAATCGTACAGAAATTTATTTCAGTGGGGAAGATCTCCCCGATATCCACGGAAGGATACTAAATCGCCTGCGCGCGGAGATAAAAGCCAGCTTTGAGCAGCAACTTTACTCCTATTTTCATCGAGACTGTTTTTTTCATCTTGCACAAGTGACGACAGGGCTAGACAGCGCCATCTTGGCCGAAAGTGACATCCAGAGGCAGGTAAAACTTGCCTATATGAATGCTTCTTTAAACGAAGAGTTGCCTTCTTCACTTCACTTCATGTTTCAAAAATCGCTTAAAATTGGGAAAGCCATACGTTCTCTCTTCCCAGAGATTCGCCCAAAAATGACGTTGGAGCAGATGTTATATTCCCTTCGACGTAACCTTCTTGGTGATCAGAAAAATATCTCCGTGCTGATGACCGGTAATTCGCAAATCAATCGGAAAATTCTGGCCTATTTTCGCCATACAAAGGGGCTAGACATCACCCTCTGTACTCGAGGGGTTTCCTCAGCAAAGGACCTTGTGGAGAAATATGGTATCCGCATCGCTCTGTGGAAGGAGGTTGAACGGTGGCGAGGCTACCAATTCATTATTGCTGGGAGTAACTATCCCGAGTATTTAATCAGGCCAGAGCAAAGTGTTGAGCTCGCAGCGCCTATATTGATGGTCGATCTCTCTATGCCTCGCAACATTGATCCAGCAATCATCCGTCATCCGCTGATTCACCTTTTTAATGTGGATGATATCTCCAACCTGATCAACCAAAGCAAACATCAACATCTCCAAGCGATGAGGCGCTGCTTGTCCAAAATTGAGAATGAGGTGAGCAAGCAGATTATCATTTTTCGGTAAAAATCGGCCCGGGCGCCCCTATGCGTTATCTCTTAATCCTTTTGCTTTTCTGCTCACGTCTTTTTTCCGAAGAGCAGGGGAATTTTATTGTCCTTCCCGAAGGGCAGGTTCATCAAGGGGACTTCTTTGCCGGTGGCAACAGCGTTGAGATTTCTGGCATCGTAGAAGGAAGTGTCTATGTTTTTGGATCGCAAGTAATCATTGATGGGACCATAGAAGGAGATGTCATTGCAGCGGGGGGCGTGGTAGCCATTGCGGGAGAGGTGAAAGGCAGTGTGCGTGTCGCGGGTGGTGAAGTCGACCTTGCGGGCAAAATTGGTCGTAGTGTGACTGTTCTTGCCGGTTCGCTACAAATTTCCCCAACAGCTGCCATTGGCAAAAATATTACAGCGATGGCAGGCAACCTAGAGATGGAAGGCTTAGTAGAGGGGAAAGCAACATTTTTCACCTCCCAGCTCAGGATCTCAGGCGTCATTAAAAAAGAGCTGACGGCCTATGTAGGCCAGATGCGCCTCACCCCCAGCGCTCGCATTGAGGGAGATGTTGAATACAACAGCGATGCCGAAGCCCTGATTGATGAAGGAGCCGAAATTCGGGGTAGCGTTAAACGCTCGCCCTCGGCTATCAGCGATTTTTTTGGCGATAAAGTCAAAAAGAGCATCGCTTTTGGACCGCAGATCTTGGGCACGATCATGAATTTTGTCTTCAGCTTTGTTCTTGGGTGGATCTTAATAAAGGTCTTCCCGAATAAATACAGAGGGTGTTTAGACGTCTTACACCGCAGGCCAGGCAAAACCTTTTTGGCAGGCATTGCCGTTGCACTTTTGCTCCCATTCGCATGCCTGCTCCTCTTCATCTCGATACTGGGAGTGCCCTTTGCCATTGCGCTCATCGCGCTTAATATTTTGGGATTTTACTCTGCGAAGATCATTACGATACTGTGGGCAGCGGAGGGGCTCGCCCCTAAATTGCGCATCCGCTCGGGATCGCTATGGCTCCTCTTCATAGGACTCGTTGTCTATTTTCTTCTGAAGGAGATTCCTCTCTTTGGGAAGCTCATGACACTCACCGCCATGCTCCTGGGCCTCGGCGCTATCTTCTCCCGCCCAAGAAGGCTACGCCGTAAAAAAGCGCGCCTACCTGCGCGTTAATTCCGCAAGCGAAATTTCTAGAAAATCCCCCTTGCTATATAGCGCTTTGATTGTTTTCTGTTCTTTTTTGTAGCGCTCGATTTTTTCATCGCCCTCGAGAGAGCGGAACAGTGGGGGGGTGAGGTATTTTACCCTCAACTTGTTGGATGGCAGTACTCTCTCTGCAGTGAAAGAAAAGGAAAGCTGGTTGAGAAACGCCTGTGCGGGCTCTCCCTTTTTTCCCCTTCCAATCCAGAGGGGAAACAGATGCGCATTGGTCCGCCCATATCCAAATAAGAGTCCTAAACAGCTTTGGTTTTTTAGTACTGCGTTCCAAAAGGAGGAACTCGAGTCTTCTATTTGGTAGATTACTTCGAGGGGGCGAAAGTCACGTCCATAGATTTCTCGAAAAAATTCGTAGTTTTCTACAAGAAGACGATAAGTGTTTTCAATGCCAACGAGCAGAAGGCTCGAGCAGCGTGGATCTTTTTCAAGAGGGCGTTCAACTATAAGATAACGCGAAGAACAAAAGGAACCCATTAACCGTTGCCATGTATCCCAGCATTCCCGTAGGTCATATTCAGTGTCATAGTCATGAGTGATATTTTTTTTGGCTTCTTCAGAAAGGAGGGAGTAGGTTCGTTGCTGCTCCTCAGCGCTTAGCTTTGGTGTGATAAAGAGCTCGGAGATGGGCTTGCTTCCAAATAGGACATAGGCTCCATGATTCTGAATGAGTAGATGATTAAAGAGGTGCGAAAGATCACTTCGCTCTTGTTCTGTGAGATGTTTTGTCTGGGAGTGGGATTTTTTTGTGCAGGAGGGTGAGAAAAAAATGAAGAATAAAAAAAGTGTGATGGGTAAGATTCGGAGGTAATAAAATTTCCTTTGGAGGACCATATGAAATTGCATATTTTGTTTGCCCTATTTTTTACTATAAATGCTTGTGCATTTGCAAGCGATACAGCAGAAAATCGTTTGGTAGATCAAATCATTTCGGAGCAGCCAGAATCCATAGAAAGTATCGAAGCTGGGAAGCTCTACTTGAGTCCGGAAAATATTTTTGCAACATCTGAGGGTTTAGCTTTAGAAAATGGCTGCTCCAGGATTTCACTCTCGCATCTTTCCTCTGATCAGGATGGCTGTTTTCTTTCATTTGCCAAAAGCGACTCAATGGTTGTAACTTGCTGGAATTGTAAGTATGTATTTGATCTAAATGAATTGGTTACAGCCTGTCCCAATTGTGGGTATGGTGATTAGACTCGTGATTGCTACCTAATCCCCGCGTAAGAAGTGCTTTTAAGAGTGCAGATTTGGAGATTGAGGGACGAGTTCAACCCTTTTTGGACGAGGAACGAAGCGTCAAAGATGGGTGGTTAAAAGGGCTTCTTCGTGGGTTAGAAGTCGGCGTGGCCGGGAGTGCGTGGGAAGGGGATCGCATCGCGGATGTTCTCTACCCCTGTCGCAAACTGGACGAGTCGCTCAAATCCTACTCCGAAGCCGCTATGAGGCACGCTGCCATACTCGCGCAGCTGCAAATACCACCAGTAGTCTTCTGGGTTTAGCCCACTGGCTTTAATCTTATTCTCAAGATGGTCGAGGCGATCTTCTCTCTGACTGCCACCAATGAGTTCTCCAATTTTGGGAACAAGGAGGTCGAGCGCGGCGACGGTTTTTCCATCCTCATTCGAGCGCATATAGAAGGCTTTGATCTTTTCAGGATAATCGATAATGAAGACGGGTTTTTTGCAATATTCTTCGGCGATATAGCGCTCGTGTTCTGTCTGCAAGTCGATACCCCATTCCACGGGAAACTCGAAGCTTTTACCCGATTTTTCTAAGATGGTGATGGCCTCGGAATAGGTGAGTCTGGCAAAGGAGGAGGAGTTGACCAGTTCCAGCCTTTCGAGGAGCCCTTTTTCCATGAAGCGGTCGAAAAAGTTGAGATCTTCACTGCAGTGGGTGAGCAGGTAGCGAATCACATGTTTGATGTAGCTCTCGGCAACGTCCATATCGCCGGCGAGGTCGCAAAAAGCCATCTCGGGCTCGATCATCCAAAATTCAGCAAGGTGTCTGGCTGTATTGGAGTTTTCGGCGCGGAAGGTAGGGCCGAAGGTGTAGACATCAGAAAGGGCGCAGGCAAGGGTCTCGGCGTTCAGCTGGCCGGATACCGTTAAATAGGCGGGCTTACCGAAAAAGTCTTTGGAGTAATCGATCTTGCCTTCTGCGGTTTTGGGGAGGTGGTCCATATCTAGTGTGGTGACGCGAAATAGCTCGCCGGCGCCTTCAGTGTCGGAGGCTGTGATGATGGGTGTGTGGACATAGAGAAAGCCATTTTCGTGGAAGAAGGAATGGGTGGCAAAGCTTAAAGCGTTGCGGACACGTAAGACGGCTCCTTGAGTGTTGGTACGCGGACGCAAATGGGCGATGGTGCGCAAAAACTCAAAGGAATGGCGTTTTTTCTGCAGCGGGTAGTCTTCGGCGCTGCAGGTGCCGATCAGGGTGATTTTATCGGCTTTGACTTCCCATTTCTGCTTCTGCCCCGGACTTTCGACGAGCGTCCCCTCGACGGTGATGCTGGCTCCTGTGGTGAGTGTGGGGCGATCACCTTCGGCGATGATCTGGATGGCTGAGAGGGTGGATCCATCATTAAGCTCGATGAAGGCGAAGGTTTTTTGGTCGCGCATGGAGCGGACCCACCCAGAAAGGGTGATGGGCTGGTTGAGATCTTTTTCAGTAATAGCGGCGATTTTTTTTCTCATCACTTGGCAAACTCTCTTAGCATTTGAATTTCATCACTCCACATGGAGGGATCAGGGGTTTCAAGATATTTGGGGAGATCTCTTACTCTTGGGTCGGTCATCAAAAATTTAAATGGCTCGATGCCAATTTCTCCCTTTCCGAGTTGGGCATGGCGGTCGCGCCTAGAGGATAGGGGTTTCAGGGAGTCATTAAGATGAAAAGCATACAGGTGGTTGAGTCCGACGACTTTTTCAAAGGCTTGCAGGGTCTCATCGCAAGCTTCTTTGGTTCGCAAATCATATCCAGCGGCGAAGATATGACAGGTGTCGATACATACTCCAATGGGAATGGTCTCTTTGACGGCATTGATGATATATCTGAGATGGTCAAATCGGTAGCCTACCGTAGTGCCCTGTCCAGCGGTGGCCTCGAGAAGTAGCCTCGTCGGGCCGCTGCTGCAGAGCTTTTCGAAGGAGAGGAGGCTCTTTACAATCTGGTCGAGGCACTCCTGCTCACTCCCCGTGGTGGCTGCGCCGGGATGAAAGTTGAGATAGGCGATTTCCAAGCCATGGCACCGCTCGATTTCTTGGGCAAAGGTCTCTCGGCTTTTAAGGAGGAGTTCTTCTTTGGGGCTTCCAAGGTTGATCAGATAGCTGTCATGGCTCATGACTTCTTGGATCCCGGTAGCTTCTAGAGCTTCTTTCCAGCGGACCAGTTCCTCTGGAGGGAGAGGGCGCGCTTTCCATTGTCTTTGATTGCTAGTAAAGAGCTGGATAGTCGTCGCTCCAATACGCTGCCCATGCAACAGAGCATTGTGGACCCCCCCAGCGGCTGAGGTGTGGGCGCCGATCAAAAGTTTTTCTGGAGGGGTCATAACCATTTTATAGCAGTTTTCAACGCTCTCAGCTCTGTACCGGACAAAAATTGAATTCAATAGACGACTGCGGCTTTGACAAACCTCTTCTCCTTTCTCGGCCATAGCATTTTGGCTATGACCTCTGAAGCTCGAAGAGCTTTGCCTCGCTCACCTCTAGAATCCTTTTTTGTCCGGTACAGAGCATTCTCGGTATGGCAATTTTAATAGAGAGTAGCTATCTTTGCAATCATGAAACTTTTTAGCCTGGGCAAGAGCCGGAAGACACTTTTTAGTATTTATCATCTCTATCGTAAGAAGCGTAAGAAATTGCCTGCTGAGCAGTCAGCGGAGGTTGTCGAAGATCTCAAGGCTCTTGAGCGCACTCTCCTGAACCGTGATCGCGAGGGGGCTAGCAGCCTGGCACACCAGTGCCTACACTACACGAAAACGCATCTCCGTAAGAGCGGTTTTGAGCAGTTCCGTGATCTGGTCTTTGCCCTGGCCTTTGCCCTCATTGTCGCGCTGACAATTCGGCAGGTCTGGTTCGAGCTATATGAAATTCCGACAGGCTCGATGCGGCCGACATTTAAAGAGGGCGATCGCTTGATCGTCTCTAAGACAAATTTTGGTATTAACAAGCCCTTCTCCGCTGAACATTTCTACTTTGACCCCAAGCTTCCTAAGCGATCCGGAATCATGGTTTTCACAATTGAAAACATGGATGTACACGATGCGGACACTCTCTACTTCTATTTTTTTCCAGGAAAGAAGCAGTTAGTTAAGCGGCTGTTGGGAAAACCTGGTGATACGCTCTATTTTTATGGTGGAAAGATTTATGGGGTTGATTCTGAAGGCAAAGACATTACCCCTCTACTTCAACCCAAAGATCTGGAGCAGATCGACCATATTCCGTTCATCCGATTCGATGGGAATGTTATGACCACGGAGCCCTTCCAGTCGGGGGTAGGCGAAGGGTATCGTAATGCGATCATCTATCAGATGAATGAGCCCATCGCGCGCCTTTCTTTGCTTTCGAACCATAATTTAGAAGGTGAGCTCCTCTCGCTCAAACAAATCCGTGATCGTAGCATGCCTCCAATAAAGCAATATTTTGATCTTTGGGGTTTTAAAAATTTCGCTACAACGCGCCTTCTCACCCGTGACCAAGTAAAAAAACGGATCAATAAAATTGATCTAGACCTCGAAGAGGGGACCTTATATTTAGAGCTCAAACACCACCCAAGCCTGAACAATCTGGCTCTTGGAAAGGACCAGATTGGACGTCTTCGCCCTAAATTTGTTCTCAGCCATGCGGTTATCCCACTCGATGAATCTCATCTGCGTACCCTTTTTGATAACCTCTATACCGTGCGCTTTGTTGTGAAAAATACTTTTGCCATGCGCTATGGGATGAGCCCAGGCAGTGGCACCCATTTTCTTCCTCGTTTAGAAGGTGTACCCAACGGGACTTATGAGTTTTATCATGGGAAAGCCTACCAGATTAAATGGGGGAGTGTCGCTAAAGAGCTTTCTAAAGACCATCCACTGTATAAATTCACACCTGAGCGGATGCAGCTCTTCTTCAATCTCGGTATTGAGTTTGACACCCGCCTCTATAGCGATGCACTGGGAGAGCTTTTTGAAACCTCTCGCTATGCCTATTTTAGAGATGGCGAACTCTATGTAATGGGAACGCCGGTACTTAAAAAAGGAGATCCTGCTCTCGAAGGGTTCATTGGTCGCCAACAAAAACGTGCCGAAGGAGCGAACCCGCAGAATCCCTATTACCCTTTTGTTGATGAGGGAGAGCCTTATAAAGATGGGAAGCTCGATGTAGAGAAGATTAGGCAGTTTGGGCTTAGAATTCCTGAGAATATGTATCTTGGGGTGGGGGATAATTTTGCCGTCAGTTCCGACAGCCGGGATTTTGGTTTTGTACCAGAGGGGAATCTACGTGGAGCTCCAAGCTTTATTTTTTGGCCTCCTGGGCCGCGCTTTGGAGTGCCGAATCAGCCTCCATATCCTTGGATTAACTTTCCAAGAGTTGTAGTCTGGGGGTTAGCGCTCATTGCCATTATTGGATGGCGCATGTGGCATCGCAGGCGCTACAGTTTGCCTCTCAAATTTGAGTAGCGCCTATGGCATCCCCGCAGCGTGTCGTGCGCCTTGCCACACTCTATTTCTCCGGCACGATGCTCAGCCGATTCAGTGGCCGTTTTCGCGATATCTCGATGGCATTTTGTTTTGGCGCGGGTCCGGCTGTTGCGGGATTCATGGTTGCCTACCGCCTGGCATTCCTTTTTCGGCGGCTATTCGGTGAGGGGTTGCTATCACAGGGGTTCATACCCCATTTCGAGGCTGTCCGCCTGGACTCCTCCAAAAAAGCGCTAGAATTTTTTCGTGATGCATTCTTTTCGATAGCTCTTTGTTTAGCCTTTTTATTATTGCTGCTCGGTAGCGCTCTTCTTGTATGGGGCACAGGAGAGATTTCGCTCCTGACTATTTTCATCCTGCCGGGAGTCCTTTGGATCTGCCTCTATGGGGTGACCATGGCATTTTTACAGGCTAATGGCCGATTCTTTCTTTCAGCATTTGCCCCTGCTCTTGCCAATATCATGTGGGCACTTGGATGTTTTGCTGTCTCAGCTCTCCCTGTCCACACAGGGCTGCGAGCACTTGCAGCCATTGTGTCTATAGGCTTTTTTATGCAGTGGGCCGTGATTTGGAAACAGGCCCGCCCTTTCCTGCAATCTGAACAGATCCAGTGGTGGCGCCCCAAACTCTTTTCTATAGAGTTTAGGAAGCTCGTGGCACCTCTATTTCTTGGAGTCCTTGGAGTTGCTGCGGTTCAGGTTAATAGCGCCGTAGATGCCCTTTTTGCAAGGATGGCCTCTTTGGAAGGGCCTGCGTATCTTTGGTATGCCATCCGTATTGAACAGCTACCACTTGCCTTGATCGGGCTCGCTTTTTCCTCTGCCCTGCTTCCCGAATTATCACGACTTATCGAGCGGGGGCATCAAGAGGGTTTTAACCGTCTCATCGAAAAGAGTCTTCGCCAAGTTTTCGCACTGATCTTTCCATGTACCATCGCGCTTTTTATTCTCGCTCCCACAGGAATCAGCCTTCTTTACGGACGGGGAGATTTTTCTTTAGCGGATGTGTTAGAAACGGCCAAATGTCTTTGGGGGTATGGATGGGGGCTACTACCCGCCGCGCTCGTCCAGGTGGTGGCACCAGTATTTTATGCGAGGAAAGATTTCCGCACTCCGGCCATCGGTTTTGCTCTTAGTGCAGTATTGAATATTATAATGGATGCCGTACTGGTAATAGGAGTGGGAATGGGGCCAATGAGCATCGCTCTTGCTACAAGCTTTGCGGCGCTACTTAATCTGTTTTATCTTGCCTTCCATCTGCGCCGAAGGCAGCTCCCCTTTCTTAGGCCAAGGAGCCTCTTTAAAACAGCCAGTTTAGCCTGCGTAGCTGGGGCGGTGGCCGTCTATTTGGGCCACGCCCTTTGGGCAGACCCCTTCTTGGCCATGCTTTTAAAGACCCCGCTTGCCATCTCTACCCATTTTACAAGCCAGGCGATGCAGTTTGGTTTGCAAACAGCCACTTTCCTTATCTCTTTTGGAGCTCTTTGCTACCTCGCAAAAGAGAAGGAACTAACCTCCTTATTCAGAGCTGAGTAGAGAGCGTTGCATGCTGCAGAGCTATAATTTTTTAACCACAGAGGTCGGGGAGATCACAGAGGAGCTAGACAAAACTCGGTATGCCTGAAGATTGCAATGCCCACAAAAAAAATCCGCAGGAGAATCCTGCGTGATTTAGGTACCGCTCAGTTCGACACACATGGGCAACACTTTTTCGTCACATTCAGCGGCCTTCAGGCCCGCTGAATGGCATAATTCTCGCAGGAGAATCCTGCGGGAATTTTTCCTCCACGCTGCAAGACCCACGCCCACTCAGCTCTGACCCAAATAGATCCTCTGTGATCTCTGCGACCTCTGTGGTAAAAAAAAAACATGAGCGCAAACACCCTGGGGGCTATTCTTCTAGATAGTCGACCCTGAAAAAGTCCCTCCGCCGCAAAATCGTCCTTTTTCCAAAAAACCGCTTCCCCTCTTCAGCCAACCCGCTTTGGGGTTGGCCTCATAGCGAGAGCTTACTTATTCAGGGTCGACTAGGTAGGCCCAGCGGAAGTCGACCTCATATAGATCAGAAAGATAATAATCTTTGAGCGCATCGCTTTTAGAATAGCAAATCGTGGTGAAGTAGATGGGGATGACGGGCATCTCGTGCATCAAAAGGGCTTCTGCCTGTCTGAAATAGTTGAGCCGTTTTTCCGTATCGAGCTCTTCTTCTGATGCTTTCAAAAGGGCCTGATAGCTTTTGTGTTGCCAGCGGGACATGTTGATCCCATCGTCTTGATAGCGAAATGTCTGCAACATATAGATG
>SDBV01007235.1_pt1 | contig 15212 bp, 11 predicted proteins | sample 2277081 | NCBI WGS metagenome assembly SDBV01 (sample SAMN10402039, study PRJNA504765) | marine sediment metagenome | isolation source: marine sediment core GS10_PC15, 223 cmbsf | place: Arctic Ocean: Southern Knipovich Ridge | collected 2010
AAATATATCTGACCATCATACATTTTATTGACTTCCGGGCTATAATAAAGGAAAAAATAGCCCCCTGATCGAAGATAGGGCCAGGCCCTATTAAACTGCTCGAAGTTGTTCCCGGCCATCATGCGACAATTAATTAGGATCAAGTTAAATGGTAAACGATTATTATTTGAAGTAACTGGGCTCCACAGATCAAATTCCAATAACAATGGTTTAATTAACCTTAGGTCAATATTATTCCAATCTTCCTCCCGAAGTACGATAGATGGTTTTCTTTCTAAGGCTAAACAGGGCATACTTACTCCGATTTGTAGAGCATCCACTGGTCGAAGAAGAGCGAGAAATGAATCGATCAGTGGTAAATAGTTAGCCAGACTACTTGGGCGACGATGGATAGTAAGAAAATAGGCCTCACTACTAATAAGTTTTTGAGCTAAAACTGGGAGATAACGTCCATTTAGCTGGTAACTATTCCTGGGGCGGAGAGGAAACTTCATATAATAAGGATGAGTAGCCTCAATGTTTAATTTATACGGATCATACCATTGTCCTTTGAGACGGAATCCGAGTGAGTCATCATAGGGAATATCTGGCATTTTTCGTTTTATTCGCTTCGAACTAATTGACCATTTAGCTCTATGAAACTTTTCAGCTAAGTTATAATTTCCCCAGGAGCTAGTGATTAGCTTGTAGCTCTTTTCCTCATTACTGTGATATTGAGGTAATCGAGCCTCAACTATTCGGATAATAAAATCATTATCCTCACACCCTCCACCTATATATCGCTCGTCGAGATATCCTATATTCCTGACCAATTCCTTTTTAAAGCCGAAATAAGCAAAGGTAGCCTTCGCGACAAAAACATAGCCGGACTTAAGCTTAGCTACCGTATCATCCAGACTTTGCTGACTGGGTAGAATTTTATCACTAATGAATATAAATATCTCAGTGGGGCAGTTTCTAACACAGTCGTTAACTAGTTTGGCAAAGGATGGATAGCCAGTACCATCTAGATGGACAATATTGGGTATTTTTTCTCTTATTTTTGCCACCTTATTATCATGACAGGAACCTACGAATACAGTGTAATCTTTATATCGAGTTTTAGGCCAATGAATCAGAGAGTGTTGGTAGGGGTCAATTAATGTTTGAGTTAACCGGGTCTTGGCTCGCAAATAACTATTTGATGCCTCTCCTAGATTATCTAGGCTCAAAGAATCATCCCTCGTCGAAATGTCGGTGAGGCAAGCGAGGAAATTAAAACTATTATTACTATCTATCAACATCTTGCCTTTCGCTTTAGCCGCAGCAATAGGTCTATCTTCATCCAGTTCTGTCAGTTCTTGCATCAACGATTGATGGGTAACTATATCGCCCTCCCAAATTGAACCGTTATACAGACGGAACACAGTATTAGGAGCTAAATCATTTAATTTAAGCAATGTAGCTTCGGTCATAGCTTTGATGATAACCTCCTTTTCACCCTTCTGATTAAAAGTCAAAACGAGGTCAACAATATCAGCTATCTGTGCTGCGTTCTCCTTGAGAATGGGACCGTTGATATTAAGCACAAAGAAAGAATTAACTGGCTTGACCTCCTCCGTACTTTGATCCAAGGATTGCCTAATTGAGTGAACAGTTCTGGCTAATTTGGTTACTCTTCGTCTATTGGCTATAAACCGCTCGACCGGATTGGCTGGGAGCTGTTCTAGGTCCCAAATTATAATGACTAATCGATCAATTGTCAATCGATCAAGATTGAGCGAGATATCTCTAGCCAGATTCATCCCGGCAGAGCTTAAATTACTAATCAGAAGCTTTCCGGGATCAATCATATGCAATAAACTAATTCGCCGATAATCGGCCTCGAGCCAAGATTTAATGGTTAAAGCGTATTCTCCAGCCAGTACACTCCGATCATTAACATTTTGAGTTCCGAACCAAAGAGCTAAATACCATTCGTTGAAAAAATCCAGGAATTCCTTTATTTTCGGCACATGTATGCCAGCAGTAATAGTGAAACGAATCATATCAACCATTCGTTTGCAATCTGCCCATTCCTTCCGCTTGGCAATACTGAGTCGATGCTCTCGATATCTCTGAACGAAATTAATTAATCCGCATATCTTCTGAAAAAGTTGACAGTCTTCCTTAGTAGTCAATATTAGACAGGTCCGAGCTTTAATCAGTTCAGTAGATTTGAGACTGAATGGTAGCTCGGGGAAGAAGGAATTTCCCTGTCCAACGTAACAACTCCCGGCCTGAACAAGAGCTTCAAGTGTTAGGGACTCAGTTATTTTGATATCAGGACTAGAGATAATCAAAGGCTGACCGTTACGAATACACTGGTTAATAATAGGCCATGAAGCCAGCAGGTAATCGAAGCCCAATAATTTGTAATCCACGCCCTCGATCTTGAGCTGAGGTAGGGTTGGACCCAGAATATGAATAGTAATGATTTTACTCATGGTGTTATTAGAAATAGGTTTTAATCTATCTTTATTCTAGTCCAGACCATGTTTATGGCGGAGAAAATTAGATTTAGATTAGAATGATAGATATGGGCCAAAATTTTGGCCTGGCACAACGCTGATTATTATCCATTCCTAGAATGGATAATAAGTTTTTTAGTTAGTTATGAACGATTAATCGCTGGGTGTCAGCCAAATGATGGCACAATATTTGACAAAGTTCCGATCTTTGAGCTCCCTCTGGTATCGCGAGACCCTCATGAGTGATGAATTCCTCGATTTTGGCTCGACGATAAGTAATGGCTACTCTTCCACGAGGAAGTTTCCGCATATCAATTGAGAGTCCCTTTCCGTCATCAAATAGCCGTTTGATTCGCTCTTTATTCCAACGAATGATAGCCTCTTCCTGCGAATAATTAACATTACTCGGCGGTCTGCCCATCAAATATCTTTTCTGTCGCTTTTCACATTGCTCTCGGAAATATTGTTCAAAGCTCTCCTTATCTTCTGCTCGTAATATATCCACCCGTAACTCTATTGGATCAAATTGATCCATGGCTATTCTCTCCAAAAGCTTAACTGGGTAACCAACACCGTTAGGACAGCGGTATATACGAAATTTTCCATCGGCCAAAATTAGACCATATAATAGGTAGTTATTATCCATTATGTATTAGATAGTTTGATCTATTTTTAAAAGTATTTTTAAAATCATTTTTTGTTTAGTTTTTATTTTCTCCTCCCATCAATTGCTTTTCACTGTCCATTTTTACTCCTTATATTTAGCCTCATATCAAAGATTTAGCACTATCTCCATTGATTGATTATCAGTCACTTTATTATCAACTGTCAATTTATTATCAACTACCGATTTATTATCAACTACCTGTACGGCAGAATCAGAAGATGTGCTGACATTCACATCATCATTACTGTCTTGTGAAAAAGGCTCTCGTAAAGCTGGAATAGCTAGAGATATTTCGCCTCGATGGCTTGGCGCACCAGTTATCTCTCGTTGCGGATCAACCGCCTTGCCCTTCATCCTTCTAGTTACTCGCCACTTATTTAACCTCAACATATTTCGAGCATGACCATAGACTGCCAAATGGAATTTAAATAATTCATAGATAGGAGAAAGTAGTGTAAATATTACGTAGTCTCTGACCCGTAATCCAGGATGTCGATAGCTACCGGTAATATGGTAGACGGCAAACGAATTTATTAAGGGGAAAAGAAAGAGAATAACACCCATAGCAATTAGTACGTCTTGCACACAATCGCCTTCCTCACATTTAATTAGAGCTACGGCTCCAGCCGGCATAGCTTGAGCCGCCAAATAATAATATAATTCGCGCCAGACAAGGAGGAAAAATATACCAACTCGTCGCCGTAATGATCTTGTTAGGTAACTTAAGTTGAATCCCTTAGAATGACGATGATCAAAGAAGCAGCATCCTCTGCTATTCCCCTCATCATTATTTTCATCACTAGTCTCCATTCCATTCAATCTATTTTTCTTACCATCACTTACTTCTTTATTCATACCATCGCTTACTTCTTTATTCATATCGCTAATCTCCACCTTCTCTTCCTCATCATTTCCGTTATTATTTGTCTGACAAGAGCAGCAGCCGAATCCTCGACCGAATATTAAAGGTATAGCATGTTTCACTGTTACTTCTGTCCAGCCTTGGGTCCAGCGCAAGCGCTGCTTGACTAAATCAAGGAAAGTATGCGGAGCTTCTTCCGAGCTAATAATATCACGATCATAAACTACTCTGTATTGCTTTCGTAAGGCCCGCATAGTGCTGTCGATATCCTCGGTCAACATATCATTTCTCATTCTAACTTCATCTAAAGTTTCGGTTCGCCAATATCCGTTGCTACCGCCAAATACGGAGAAGCCTCGTAGCATGGCCCCTCCCGGATGATAAATGCAATACATTATATCAAACTCGATGGCTAGAAAACGGGAACCCTTGTCAATACAATTTCTACCCTGGACTATATCGGCATCAGTCATCAGCATAGCTCTAAGCGCCCGTAATAAATTCTCTGGCTGGGGATAATGATCAGCATCAAAAACTCCTATTATCTCTACTGGTGGATCTAACTCCTTAAAAAAATCGACCGCCGCGTTAACATTCTCGGCTTTAGAGTGGGAAGTATAAACATGGAGCTGAGTCAGCACTAACCCCGGATCGGGACCATGCTCGTCTCTTACGGTATTAATCAACTGACTTAAAGGCCGGAGATGCTCCTGTGAGCCACCGTTATGAGCAATTAGGACTGTTAGTTTAGTGCCAGCTGGTCGAGTCATATTAACCATTTTACGAACTGGACCAATTAAATTATCCACCTCATTTGGTAGATAGGCTGCGATGACACAGCCAACGTGAGCGGGATAAATATTAGTTATTTCTACCACTACATCGTTATTAACCTCTCCGTTCGTTCCAAGAGATGCGAATCTTTCCATCTTGATATTCCGTGGAGTTCCTCTCACAGTCTTACGTGGAGTTTCCATCTTAATAGCCGACGGACTTCGTTCCAATCGAGCATCCATCCTGCTTTTGACCGTTTCTATTCTCTTTTCGCTCAGAGCCTTAGCCCGGTAAGGAATGCGATACTTCCTAATATAAAAAGCTAAAAGCATCTCAATACATATCATTATATTGGTTAATATTATTGAGCCCACCGAGAGCCAATAAACGATAGTTATATCATCCACATCAACCTCATACCAATAAACAAGGAAAGGTATGGCATAAATTGTCGCCGCGACGTAGGCATAGGAAAGAAAAACCCTAATATAATACCAGAGTACAGTGCAATGTTTAGCCACAGCCGATTTAACATCGCGGCCTGCCATAATTAGACGATTAATAGACTATGATTACACGAATAATAGGGCTAAATTATGTTCCGGTCTGTTATTAGGATATAACTTTGGGTCACTTGCATATGAGCCCCTTTTTATATAGAGTTTAAATCATAGATTCGAAGCAAGATAAAAAGATAGAGAAGGTTAGGAATATAAAAAAGATCGATAACATAGAGAGGAAGTCGAAGAGAGGAAAGAAAAGGATTTCCTGACCAATGAAAGAACTTAGAGGAGGAATTAGACTAGTAATTAAACTAGAATATTGATTGGACTGGAGCGAGAGGAAAGATGGCTACTGTTGGTGAAGCTGGACTGGAAACTTCGCCAGAATTGGCCATAATTACCCTACTAATTAATGCCATTGATAATAATAATTATGATCAGCTACACACGCTACTCAAACTGTTACCGTTAGATAAAATGATCGTTGATCGTACCGATAAATTATTGTCCATGCTATTAACTGAATGTTGGGAGTATAATCGTGCCAGGTTGGTCAGTACCATACTGAACGCCTGGGAAAAAGTCTATCCTAAAGAAGAAAAGATATCTTTCTATATTCAACTCTTTCTTATGCCACTATTGGGCAAAGATATACTACGTTTCGTTATTCTTCAAGGCCTACCTCACAAAGGATTAAGCTATTTCTCTATTATGACTGATCTCATTAATTATCACGATCAGCTAGTGACACTTGCCGCCGAGAAAGTTTTTAGGGTTTATGGTCAGGTTGGTTATGATACACTTATGAATCTTTTGGACATTGCCGAAGAAGAGGAAAACGCTCCGATTATAAATCATTTACGAGTACATATTAGAGAGGTTGCTCCCTATCAAGAAATACCGCCATGGGTTAATGATTTTACTGTATCTTCGCTTGGAGAAGATAAGGAGGAGAATCAATTACCATCATTTGAGGATACTTATTATTTGCCGCCCGACCCAGTAATAACTTTACCTTCGGATCAAGAATTACTAACATTATATCGACAAGAATTATGGCTTTTTTACTCCCCAACTCAAATAGAAATTATGGTTAGTAATATGGCTCAGAAATTGCCGATTATTGGGGGAGAAGAGAAATTAGCTCAATTTGCTCCTATTTTACTTCGCCACGCCTACTTAGAAGTAGAAAAAAGAGATGAGGATAGTATTCTTTTCCGCCTATATGGACCGACCAATCCCAGTATTGATCCTTCTCTTGATGAATTACGTTACGGTGGTCAGAGAATGTTTTTAGCCGTCAATCGCCCTGAACTTAATGAGGATCAAATTGAAGAAGTTACTGATTGGTTTACTGGCTCTTGTGATAAGTGTTTATTAAAAATTAGACGTCGATGGCATGCGTTACGAATACCAATTATGGGTGGAGGATGGCAGGGCTGTTACTGCACGGCTCGCTGCATTGAGGATGCACTAGCCACACCAATAGCTTTTGATAGCCACATTAGTGCTGATATAGTAATGCTCGGCTTGTTAGATGAAATGGAGAAAGACATTAAGGCGGTAGGTGTGCAGGATCATTCGGATGACGGCCCAATCATTCCACTTAGCTACTATGATAAAATAATTGATCCAATATCCTCTAATATCGACCAGCTCCTAGATGATGTGAGCGCAGATATTTTCACTTAAAGCTATGGCTATTAATTTTTGATCCAAAATTATCATACATAATAATGTCTATAATGTATGAATTTAATATGGAAAGGATAATTTTTCCTCCTCAAATCTAATTCTCTCTGAATAAAAGAGGTCGAAATTTTAGGGCCATATACGGAGATTATATTAATTCGTAATGAGTATTTATCGCAAAACCTCCGACTTAGATTTACTATCGGCTGAATTGAGAAACTCATCTCACATTTTTGAACTTTTGTTCTCTGACCAGCCCACCAGCCTAACTCCTCCTAGGGGCCGAACATTTCCATCTTTCAACAATGGAGGAACAATAACTGGACGATTAACTTATGATATAGATCAGAAAAAAGATAAAGATTTGCCCTCAGAGCAATCGATCTCCGTCAATACATTTAATAATTTTGCGATATTCAGTCCTGAATTGGAGCCTATTCGAAAACAAAGTATTAGTTTACCGTTCGGCGGCCTATCGATAAAAACTCTGACTGACAAATGTATAGTTTTAGATTTAGATGAGACGCTGGTTTCTTCGGCTGGTAATATGGCCACTTACGATAAATTGGGTCTGGCCAAAGAGGCGGATTTAGCTCCGAGATCTTATGTAATAATAATGCGCGACGTATTATCAACTAGAGGGGAAGGTAAGATCATCAAGATGTGGGGTATTATTCGTCCTCATACCTCAGAATTCCTTATATTTTGCTTCTCCTATTTCCGAGCGGTCATAGTCTGGTCAGCCGGTAAATATGGATATGTACACGAAATTGTCCCGGTAGCATTTGCCGATATATGTCAGCCTCATGCCATATTAACGTGGGATGATTGTGTAAAGATAAATGATATTTGCGTCAAAGATCTATCTGTATTATATAATGATAAACGACTTCAGCCTTATGTTCGGCCCGATAATACGTTGATTGTCGATGATCGAACTGTGTCATTCAAACATACTCCCCGTAATGGCATATTAATACCGCCATATAGTCCGGACCATAATTTGGCTAACTTTCGAGCCGATGATATAGCCTTGCTGCAATTGCGAGCCTGGTTTCTCAGACCTGAAGTACAAATGGCTCCAGATGTGAGAGAACTAGATAAGAGTGAAATCTTTAATCGAGATCTCTCTAGTTTATTATCTACATCTGACTCAGCGTCTAAGGTTAGTCGGAGAGCAATAAATTTATCACAAATATATTATGAGACTAATTCCCCGTTATTAAGGTTAAGATAAGATCGACGAATAACGCTAGTCGAAAAATGATTAAAGTAATATAAGCAGAAGATATTAAAAGAGAGTCTCATAATTATTACTCTATTATATTACTCTATTATTACTCCATTATCATGTCAAATTCAGAAGAGCTAGCTTACGACTTACATATGCATTTGATGAGGAAGGTAGATGGAAAGATAGTAGATAGTTCGCCCCAGTGGTTGCAGAATTGTCGAAAAGGTGCTGATTTTCGCCCCGATCGTCGATCTCCACCAGCGGAAAACAAAGTGAGGGCTAAGAAAAACGAATCAAAGACACCTAATAATAATCGTTTTGATGTACTATCAGCGGAATAATTTAGATAAAAAACAAGCAAGCAGACCTTGCTCGTTTAGAATAGGACAGTATTAAGCTGATTTCTTCACCTTGTAGAAATTTGGGACGAGATCTGTATCATATATAACTGTCTTTTTATCGTCTAGCTTATGTTTGGCTATAATTCTCTTCCCCCCTAACATCCTTGCCGTACAAGTATAAGGTATGCCGGGCTGCTGAGTAATATCAATGATATTGTTAGAATTAATGCTATTGCCAAAATTTTTATCCAGATGGACTCTCCACATCTCCATTTCGGCTTTGATGCTCTTATCAAAGGGAATGTGGAACCACATCTTATCACCATTATGTGTGTACTTTACTGACATTGCTTTGCCACCTTCAACCAAAGTACAACTTGTTTCAATCTTGCTTGAATGTACACTAGCAAAATATTGGATCATACCGATAACCATTATTGCTGCCTGCCGTAACCCGCGAATCGTTTCAAAACGATCCAACATACCGCGCTCTAGAGCAACGATAAATATCATTATTAGTAAGCAGCAGAAGGAGAATGCTAAACAAAAAGTGAGTAAATCCATAATGGGGAGAAAAAGTTAGACTTTTATCTGGGAGATCGAAACTTAAGGCCCCCGAACGATTGTAAGTTGGACATAAAAATTAGGTTTGGAATTGCCTTCGTGCTATTCCATATTCTGTTTTGGTTGGCGAAAGAATAACATTGGGACTTTGGTAGTAAAAATAACGACTATTATAGAACTCACTATCGTCCAATGGGCCATTATTTCTCATATGTAATTCCCAATCATTACTCTTGTACAATTCCTTGTCTGGATGAAGCAAATTAAATAGCAACCTAAGCAGTGGAATATGTCGCTTCAACTTGGAATCAATTGACATACGACAGAATGCACAGCCAAAACAACAAGCTTTCAATGGTGATGTGGCAAAAATATAGCTGTTAGCTTTCCGTCGAAGACCAATAGGGATAGGAAGGGGTAGTATTCCTTCTAGTTTAGCTAAATTTTTTCGACACCAAATGCAATGCCCTTCAGCTCTAGGTGTCATTTCGAAAGGTCGATCGTTCATTTCTATTCCCTTGGCAAAGTCTTTCTGACCGAGGGTAACTTTCATAGTCGTCCGGCCATTATTGGTCTCATAGAATTTTTCTTGGCAACGGTCATTAGTGTCAGGTCTGCTAATAATATCGGATGGGGCGCTATAAACCGGCGATTTAGCTATGCTAAGATTGTTGTAATGGCCTGCTATAAAATTTTCTCTTATTTCATGGGGATTAATATTGCGCAGGACGAACGGAGCCAAGGCTCGCTTTGGGATTACAACTCTCTTATCCGATCGGTTAAAAAGTAATTGAAATGCAGCGGGCTTCACTTTATTTGAACCCTCTTCAGCGCCACCCCGCTGAAAAAAGTTCTTGCCTTGAACACGTTTGAGAAGCTCCATTTCGAATTAACCACATAACATATTTTTTTCTTCTACTGTATATTAATAAAATTCATTTATTTTCCCTTCTCTCTTTCTTTCTTCTTACTATCATCTTTTAGCCTCCCTCGATGGTATTGGGGAAACAAAGTGAAAATAAATCATCTAGCGAAGATAGGAGGAAAAGAGACCCTTCATTCAATCAAGGGACCCTTGATTCAATCTAGAGACCCTTGATTCAATCTAGAGAGTCCGAGAGATAAAGAGTCAAAAGGTGAGAAGCGAGGATAGGGGCGAGGATAGGGGCGTGGATAGGGGCGTGGATTATATGATAATTTTAATATAAAAAATGAACAAACTAATTGAGCTTGTAGTAAAAGAAAACTTTGAGTCGATCTGAAGATGGAAAATAACATTGAGAAGCGCGGAACTGATATTATTCATCGTCTACCAACAGGCCAGTGTCATGTCTTTGTTGGTCCTATGTGGTCAGGGAAGACTACACGACTGTTGGGCATTTTGACTAGAATAGCTGATAGTACGCCCTGTAACGTCCTCCGAGTTAGTTATGCTAAGGATATCCGTAAAACTGTTGGAGTTGACAGTGAAAATTGTGTAACTACCCATAACTCGCAATTCAGGCGACTATCAGAAAAGGTCAATGTCCAAATAGTGAATAAACTTAGTGAAGTGAATAGTGAAAAGTATGATGTGATAGGTATTGACGAAGCTCAGTTTTATGCTGAATTACCCGAATATGTCAAAACGTGGGTATTAAACGATAGGAAATTAGTCTATGTTGCTAGTCTTGATGCATATTCTGATGGCTCAATTTGCGGCCAAGTAACAAAGCTTTTGCCCTTTGCCCAAACCTTCGTTAAAATGACGGCTATTTGCGCTTATTGTATGGAAAATAGAGTGAAGACACCAGCAGTAATTACTGTATGTAAGGTGAGAAAAAGAGCAGAGGTACAGATTGGAGGACACGAATGTTACTCCCCAGCCTGTTTGGAATGTCACAAATTGCATAATAAGAGTTAGACTAATCTGTTTTCGATGGCCAAAGGGGACTGACTACTGTAGATTCCATCAAATTTTATTTGATGGATTGTTTAAGTTCAGAATTTTAAGCAGAATTTTAAGTTCAGGATTTTAAGTTTAGGATTTTAAGTCTAGGATAAGGTCATTTCACTCTGATTCGCCTATCGATTTAATACAGAGGGCATAACAACCGACACCTCGTTGGGAAGATTGGTCAGTCAGAGTTATTGCTGCCCCTACTTGTTGAGGTAAAAGGCAGAAGGTAAAGATCAGAATAACACTACCTGCATCTATGCGAGTCTGGACACAACCATTATAATGGAAACAAGGTCTACGATTAGTGCTAATCAGTAAATCAAAGCATCCAGTGATGCGACCGCTGGCAAAGGACTCTGTAGCTACAAGAGGACCGATGCCAAGGGAGGTCAAAATGGTATTAAGTGGGATTTCAAAACAGAGTGGGAGGCAGAAGGCGATTGGCAGACTTGCGGGGAAACTGATCGCAAGTGTACCTTCAAACTTGTAGGTGATAGTTGGAGCAATAACTCCAATTTGACACTGCTCAGCGCAAACCACTGTTATGCCCCCACTTACTGTAGTAGGACTAGGCGGACAAACATTCATAACTAAGAAAGTAGTCGGAGTACTGGGGATACACTGCATACTACTTCCATTACTTGGACCAGTTGGCCCAGTTGGTCCAGTGTCATTGATAGGCCCGGTCGGTCCTGTTGGCCCAGTATCACCTAATCCCGTTGGCCCAGTATCACCGGTTGGCCCCGTATCTCCAATTGGACCAGTATCTCCGGTCGGACCTGTTCGACCCTGTGGACCTCTTTCTCCATCACAACAACAGAAAAAGCATGTTTTAATATAATCAAGACCAATCGGAACTGTATTTCGAGCAGCTAGTTGAATGTAAATCGCGCCATTAAGCAAGAAACCTGTTAAATCTTCGACGCAAATTTTACCCCTTATTGCAACTGGTGGGCCTGGAGCACCAGGCAGGGAGAAGTTCCTAATCGTAATCCAGGATACAGTAGACTGCTTCCACAAGCGAAGAGAGAAAGAATTAGCCTGGGGAGAGACAATGCAGAGATTAACATCAATCTGCTTGAAGCAGCCAGGAAAATCAGGGCAACGATAACAATAAAGAGTAATGGCCGAGGGTCCCCCATAATTAAAAGTTACGTTATCCTTGGTTCCAATTTGAGCGTATTGTGCGTTACTTAATTCCGCGGAGCCTCCGATAAAAGTTAGTGGCGGTAAATTGCGATTTCCATTATTATTGAAATAAGCATTACGCAAGGGGCTACCAGTAGTAATTCCAGCAAAATCGAGACACTTACAACATGAGCCTTTAGGTCCAGTTGGACCAGTATCACCAGTGTCACCAGTATCGCCAGTATCGCCAGTTGGACCAGTGTCACCAGTATCTCCTGTTGTGCCAGTCGGTCCGGTATCACCAGTGTCACCGGTTGGACCAGTATCACCAGTATCGCCGGTATCGCCAGTTGGGCCGGTATCACCAGTATCGCCAGTTGGGCCGGTATCACCAGTGTCACCAGTATCGCCAGTATCACCAGTATCACCGGTATCACCTGTTGGGCCAGTATCACCAGTGTCACCAGTATCACCAGTATCACCAGTATCACCGGTTGCGCCAGTATCTCCGGTATCGCCGGTATCGCCAGTTGGACCGGTGTCACCAGTATCGCCGGTTGGGCCAGTGTCACCGGTATCCCCAGTATCACCAGTGTCGCCAGTATTACCAGTGTCGCCAGTATCACCAGTGTCCCCGGTATCGCCAGTAGGCCCGGTGTCACCAGTATCGCCAGTATCGCCAGTATTACCAGTTGGTCCGATTGCCCCCGTAGGGCCAGTTGGGCCAGTAGCACCAGTATCACAAGCTTCACCTGGGGGACCGGTTGATCCGGTAAACCCAGTTGGCCCAGTGTCCCCCGTTGGTCCCGTAACACCAGTCGCTCCAGTAGCCCCCGTCGGACCAAAAGGACCTAACGGCCCGGCTGGACCGGGTGGCCCAGTTGGTCCAGGAATTAAGCATATTCGGCAACATCTTTGGCACTGACATCCATGTCCATGATGTCCATGATTCCCGTGGCCATGATGTCCCTGGCCATGTCCGCGATGTCTATGGTGTCCATGTTCGCGATGTCCATGGCCCTGATCTCCGTAATCGCCGTAATATTCGTCGTCAGACATTGATATACTCAGTAAAATTAATGATATGGACCAGAAAAATAAATGTCTCTTTCTAATCAAATAATTTATTTCATCTTCTGAGCTTTATCTGACAAAAACATATCTCCCTCTCTGGGCTGACTCTTAATTTAAAGCCCGGCCCATATTAATTATATTCATATAAAAGGTTTCTTCCTCTTGTTACGAAACTGAAATATTTCTCTCATCATGGGGAATCGAAGTACTAAATTCAAGTATCCCCCAATTATTGCTCATTTTGATCCGGTTCGTTATCAAGGGTTATGGTGGGGAATAGCTCGTTTTGATACCCTACCCTTCCTCAAAGGTTGTGACCGGGGCACCGCCCAATATACCTGGGATTCTGGACAAAAGATCATGAATATAACCAATAGTTGTTACAAAAATAGTCAGATAGTGAAAACAGCCACAGGGAAAGCATATGTCCCCAACTGGCTTCATCCCGGCCGACTGATCGTTACTTTCGATCAGCAACCAGGAAGATCAGAGCCATATTGGATTCAATATACCGATTATGATAATTACGCCATCGTTAGTGGGCCACCTGGCTGTAACGTCCTCTGGATTCTTTCCCGTCGACAAACCATCCGACCTGAGGATCAAAAATTCCTTATTGGGTTGGTGGACTTTATGAAACATAATACAGCAATGTTAATTGGCGATCCCACCGCTATTTCTCCAAATGCGCCTCTCCCAATCGAAGCCAAACCGGAGCCATGGATTTTGCAAGAATAAAATTTTTTCCCTATTATAAAACGGCGCCAGCATCCGTTGTTAGTTTAGACAAAATTGATCAAATAAAATTCAAATGAACTGGGCACCCAGGCAAAAGAGAAATCAGAGATTGAGATCAATAAATATTCGTTAGGTTCTAATATTTATCGGTCGCATGCTAAGGATAAGTTAGAGAATAATGTCTGGATTTTCATCCGGAAAAACAACGAAAGGCAGCAATAATGTCACCCTATTTAGCCGTTCTAATTCATATAGTTACAGATCTAGGAGCAGCTCCGGAGATAGCGTGGTCTCTCAGTTGGGAAACAGAGATAATACACTGGAAAGCGGCGAGTCAATTGAGGAAATAATGTCATCCGTATTCAAAATAAGAATTTATAATGATAAGACGCATGGTCCATATGTTCCTGTTAGTGAGATATCAAGTGGTGCCAGTGGAATTGTATTCAAATGCATCGATAAACTGAATGATCGTTTCGTTGCTATCAAATCTCAGCTTACTACCGCTGGGGCGCTAAAAGAAATGGAACGACTGAAATCATTCCGTCATCGTAATATTCTCACCCATTTTGATCAATGGATCGATGGAAAACGATTATATATGGTATTAGAATATGCTGATACCTCTGATCTGCTGATATTCGTACAAAGTAATGGGATTGTACCAGAGAACGATACAAGATATATAATCAAACAAGTATTGGCTGGATTATATTATGCTCATTGTCATGGTATTTGCCATTTGGATATAAAACTAGAGAATATATTGCTGACTGATTGTGGGCGACGCGTTCTCATTGCCGATTGGGAATTTAGTGATGTAACTAAACATAAGTTAAAGAAATCTTGTGGCAGTCCACATTATGCTCCACCGGAAATCATCGAGGGTAGAGAATATTATGGGGTAAGGGCCGATATATGGTCATTAGCCGTAGTTATCTATGCCATGACCACAGGTAAAATGCCTTTTTACGGAGCTAACTTCCAACGTTTGTTCGCCCATATAGCAGAGCGTAGTCCTAATTATCCAGAGACCATGAGTAAGGAGTTGTCCAATTTATTGGGTAAAATATTCAAGCGGGAGTATATAACTGTAGTTAGCATTCGCCAACATCCTTGGTTCAAAATTATTGGCGCTCCCCAGTTGATATCGATTACTCAACCTGCTGGAACATCCTCCACTAGTACGGTTAGTTCGGGCTATTCA
>SDBV01007236.1_pt1 | contig 15210 bp, 18 predicted proteins | sample 2277081 | NCBI WGS metagenome assembly SDBV01 (sample SAMN10402039, study PRJNA504765) | marine sediment metagenome | isolation source: marine sediment core GS10_PC15, 223 cmbsf | place: Arctic Ocean: Southern Knipovich Ridge | collected 2010
TCGTTTCACTTCTGCAATGCCCTTACATTCCGCATACACATCCTGCTCTTTTTTCTTAACCCTAGCATCAGCCTCGGCCCGGAGGTCGGCAAATTCTTGAGCAAGGTTTACCTCCATCATATCACTGCTTGTGCTTGCCAATTTTCTTGCTTCCATCCAATCCTTCTCATTCGGCTCACTCATCACCCCTCCTTAAATATTCTGCCAGCGTCCGCCCGTCTGCGGAGTAGTAGTCGAATACGTTTTAATTAGCGACATCCCGAGGATTATTCTGCCGCTTATAGCACGATTCAGTCCCAAGCAGATGTCCCGTATCCTTCGCTCATTGACTACATTGGCTTTGAGTCGTACCTCTCGCTCAAGTGCTTTCAGATCGGAGTCAAGGTTGGTCAGTTCCCGCAATTCGGCTAAGTCCAGCAAGGAATCTGCCTCCGCCTGCATTGTTGACAGACGACCCTGCCATGCCTCGACGGTAGAAATCTGTTGTACGAGAATTACCGGATTATCCGATAATTTCTCCGCCAGCAAATCTCTCACTTTCAGCAGAGTAGGGTTATTTATTTTCAGCCAATCTTCTAGTTGTGACATTATTTTATTTCTTTCCTCAAGTAGTAGACAGCCAGTAGGTGCTTGAATATCTCAAAGCATTTATCCAGGTTTCCTAACTGGTGGACGATAAACGAACCTTCGTCCTTGTTGATTTGCAATATCATCCGCTCGTCAATAGACAAGAGCGACAATTCGCAATAGGCGGCGATCTGAATCGAAGTCTCTTTGTAGACATTTCCGGTTTTGAAATCAATTAAAGCCACCTTTCCTGACTTTAACTTGGCAATACAGTCCACCGTACCACCATACTTCAAGTCCTCATGCACTCCCCGATATTCGGAATAGAGAATCTTGTCAATGTTATGCTTCTTCCACTCCAAATAAGCAAGGAAGCCAGTTTCGGCCTTATCCATGTTGTCTTTTGAGAACTCGTCTGTGTAGGCTTTGTCCGGTTCTACCCCCTTGCTATCACATTCAATGAGGTAGTGGGTCAATGTGCCGGCGTCAGCAGCCTTGTCCCTGACCTTCCTATAATCCTGTCCAGCCATGCCAAGTTTCCAGGCCCAGCCCATCAAAGGGCCAGACTTGTCCAATAGCCCGACGATTGTGGTCACGCCGGGGACGCGAGTTTTACCGTCTTTCAATTTGTAGACCGTGTGTGCGTGGGTTTTCGACATCAGAATTGCACCCCCTCGACTAATTCCGTGATGTTCCGGTATTTCCCGTTCTTCGTGATGTACGAAATGCTTACATCCCTGTCCTCTGTACGGCACTTCTCGGCACGCTCGGCATACTCTTTTCTGAAGGTCGTGAAGTCCATGCCTTTGACCTTTATTCTGTATAGAGTATCCTTCATAGCCGTACCGTCTTTCTTCGTGGTCTGCTGTTTGACCTTTTCCTCTACCTTGCCTGCTATCTCCTGTGGGGCGTCTGGCGCTGGCTCGTGGACAGGTTCAGGCTTTGATTGGGGGGATTGACCGTCACGTTCAGGATCGTCACCTGTGGAAATGAGGAAGTTACGCATAAGGAAGTACTTAAAAGCCCCTGTATTGGCCTTGTAGACCCCTTTATCCAGTGAATCAGCACCCTCGCCGGCACCACAAATAGCTATCTTTTCGCCGGATTTAACATCTACAAAGGTGTACTCTGCCTGAATCGTGGTCAGGTGGTCGAACTTGCCATCACCTTTAGCATGGTCTGTACGGGAGATACTGGTAATGCTTGTAGTCAAGTAAATACCCTGCTTTATCAACTCGGTTTTGACCACTTCCAGTAAGTCCGATTCCTGGACATAATGATACTTGTGATAGTTATTGTACCCGGTTGTGGGTATCTTCTTTACGGCATTTACAATCTCCAACAGTTTTTCAGTTAATGATTTTTCCATTTTATTATTTACCTCCGATTATTCTGTTTCTGCTTTGTCAGTTTCTTCATCTTTCTCAGTATGCTCGTCAATCTTCGTGTTTGAGGCGATGGCAAGTGTTGCCACGAAAATAAGTGCACATGGGGGTGCGACTACATAGAGTGCATAAGTTACAACAGCAGGTACAAAGAACAGCCAGAACCCTCCTTTCTTCTTCTTTTTTTCTGCTGCAAATGATGAAGATGCCACCATCATCAATACCATAAACACCAATATTACTTTTTTTAATACCTTTAGTGTAGTTTTCATTATTCCCTCCTTTTTATTGGTTGTATGTCGATCACATCTTCCGCAACTTCTTCAGTCTCACGAATAAATTTGATCAGTTTGGGGAGAGTATAGAAATATCTGTTCTTGTGGACAAAATCTCTTATTGCTTTACCCTTTACTGTCGCAGTAGTCCAGTTGATAGTTCGTACTTTATACATCTTTAACCGAGATTCCTCATACTCTCGTACGGCAGATACAGCCGGGTAATGCTGATATTTCATTTCTTCCCTCGCTGATATTCACAGTCATCCTCTGGTAGACCGCATTTTTCACAGTACACTACTCCATTGCCGTAATCTTTCAGAGCGTGGTCGCCTCCCTCTGGGCAATCTTCATCGTTGAAAGGCTCTTGCTTTGGGAATTGGTAGCCTGCCTCTCTGGGATAGTGTTCTTTCATTTCGTTTTTCCTTTAATCAATCCGATTTCTTTAAGGTTCTTTTCTCCCACGATTTTGCATTTGGAAACCCTGAATTTTCCGTCGGTAGCTGTGGGAATGCAAGCAATATCCTTTTTTGTGAATTCTGCAATCAAAATCCTAAATCCTGTTCGCCATTCTTTCATACACCAATCAAGTGTTGCAAGATTTATTCCTGCGGCGCATTGGATTGATTCATCCTTGTTTGCATCTTTCACTTGGAGAGTTTTACCTTTTTCATATTTTATTCCACCATTCCAAGGCCCCTCCCCACATTCATTTACAAGTTTGTATGCCCTGATTTTACTAGGTTGGTCAAATAAGATTCTTAAAGGAGTACATAGATTCTTATCTATTCCTTTGGCAGAGCTGAGGTCGGCAGAGCGGAGGTCGGCATAGCGGAGGTCGGCAGAGCGGAGGTCGGCAGAGCGGAGGTCGGCAGAGCGGAGGTCGGCAGAGCGGAGGTCGGCAGAGCTGAGGTCGGCAGAGCGGAGGTTGGCAGAGCGGAGGTCGGCAGAGCGGAGGTCGGCAGAGCGGAGGTCGGCATAGCGGAGGTCGGCATTCGCTTTTATAGCTGCCTCAACTGCCAATTTCCATGTATCAGTTTCGATAGAAAATATTATATTTCCTGACCATCTGTTTTTGATTTCAATTTTCATGATTCCCTCCCAAAAAAGATGTGCCCAACAGGGTAGCAACATGGAGGTCGCGACGGCATCCGGTTTCCCGGTGTCCGTTCCCCGTCAGGCACAATAAAAAAGCCGCTCGCGAATTCTCCATGCACATAGAGTATAACAGATTTCGCTAGTTTGTCAAGGCTTATTTTGAAATTGTTTTTCTCGTCGGGAGAAAGCTACGCCTCGGCGGGTTTCGAGCACCGAGGCGTTGCTTACGCTCTTGGAGGTAGGTCGAAATTCTACTATCCGTAAACTCCGCATTGCGAACATTGGACTAGCAAGTTATCAGCCAGAGATTGCGTCTCTCTCTTGCTAAAAATATGCTTGCAAGCGGCACAACGGTTTGGCAGGGATTCAGCCTTTTGCTTCTGCTTCATTTTTCTTTTCTACTTCCTTCTTACCCTTCCCAAAAGCATCCGAGGCTCCCTGTGAGAGAAGGTACCCACTGGCAAGGGCGATGATACCGTTTACGGTCTGTGGGTCAAGCCCCATGATGTCGGCTAAAAAAAGCGCGAGTATGCCCAATACAAAACCTTTTACCTTTTTCGATTTAAGAAAGTCCATGTTGCCTCCTATTTCAAATGAAGTTCTTTGTCGTGGATTGCATTAGCCATGAGTTTTACTGCTCCCGCTATACCGTCAATCGAAGCACAGATACGAATGACCATGCGCTCAGGAGTTTTCAAATCAGCATCGTTTATGTCATGTTTTAACTTCATGCTACTTACTCCAAATCTTCCCTTCCTGTGTCTCAAACCCGAATTGCAGGTGCAGTTGGACACCGCCACGCCACAGATACTTATCGTATAACACCACGGGGCCAACATATATCTGTTTTACGGCAATCCATTTCTCAGGGATAAATGCCCAGTTCAAGAGCGGTTGAAGATAGACAGATGCACCTAGGGAGTGCGATACTGGTGAATCACCATCCACTCTCTGCATGAAACCGTATTCGAGGTGAATCGTGCGCCAGTTCCATAGTGAGGTCTTAGCCCCTGTGTAGGTATCTCCGTAGACGAAATCGTGAACACTGCCGTAGGATATGTTCGTCCCCAGATTGACGCTGGAATTTGCTTTCAGATCGTTCCACATGGCTTTGGGCCAGGACTCTGCCCGACACGTTCCCACCGCAAACGCCACAACCCAGACCATAAATAACACGAATGCGGCTTGTTTTACGTTTATCTCTCTCATTTATTCCTCCGTAATACGTCGTTTATCCAATGAATCTTCCCTACACTGTTTTTGACTACTTTGGTTTCCCTTTTTTTAAAGAACGAACCCAACTTTATGCTTATTCTCACACCTCTACTTTTAATAAACTTCAGCATACTCTGTCAAGCACAATATTGCCTGGTCGTCCTGTCGGGATAATCTGTTGTTGCTGTCGTTATTAAATCGTCCTGTGAAATTGGGGGCTTGGGGTCGTAGACGAATAAGTCGGGACGAAGTGCAAAAGCCCAATTCACGCCACGCAAGGGATGCCAATTATTCTTGCCTACATTGCCGCACAGTGGAGAGTCCAAACTCCATTTTTCTGACCAGACAGTTTCGCCGGGGCAGAGGCAGGCAATATGACCGTGTATCAATCCTTCTTCGACGGCAACAACAAGCGCACCCTGATTGACAAGTTTGGAAGCATCATGGAAATCAACCTTGTGCCAGTCTGGGGAAATGCGGATTTCATTGATTATCTTGTTTGCCATGCCCTTGAATTTAAGACCGAACACCCCGGCGATAAGCTGAAAGGAAAAATTGCACCGGGTCCAGAGTATTTTATTTACCCAAGTGGGTTGATAAGCGGGATTGATTACGACGGAGTTACACAGGTTTACAAGGATTTCAACAGGTATTATTTTCATTGTATTATCCTGAAAATAGCAAACGCAATCGCAGACAGCACCCCAACCCCACCAAGAACCTCAAGGCACAGTGTAAATATGCGCCGGGGCCTGCCTTCAATCCATTTAATACTTTTCTTGTTTGCCTCCGCCTGGTCTGCGGTATCATCCACCTTTTTGCAAACCGTAGTTTTCACATCCGTGAATCGTTTATGAAGTCCTGCTATTCCTTTGACAACTGTTTCCTGTGCCTCGTTGTAATGCTTAATCCCCTGCTCAACAACAGTCAAGCGGTGTTCCAACTTGACCCCGTTGATCCGTCGTTCCTCACCGCCCGGTCCGTATTCGGTCATGGTCCCTCCAATGCTCCCGTTACTTGCCCCGCATGATTTCTTCCATTATTGAGATTCCAGAACCTCAACCCTTTGAATTAAATCTTTTACAACCTCATTTAATGCTGATACTGTTGCGGATAGATTTCTTCCGTCATCCCCTGATTTAATGAATTTATGCAATTTATTGTGGTCTACACCCATTCCATCAGACTTTAACTCCATAGAGTTTACGGCACCATACGCTTCTTGTGTGTCTTTGGGATATGGTGTTCTATCGGTAAATGTCAAAGCGGAAACATCACCTGTAAAATAATTTTTTACTGCATTTGAATATATACCGTAATTTGTTGTTGCGCCTGAAACCACAGTGTAAACACCATAATGTGTAGTACCACCGCCTGTCACAACAGACTGTATACCCTTAGAAGCATTGCCACCATCATTATTAAGGACGTTTAACTCGGGGTCTGCCTGCGCCGCCACGCCTACACCCACCTTTCCAGAAAAATAATTTTCATCCGCGTCTGAAAAAACACCATAGTTGTTTGTTGCGCCAGATACGCCTAACCATATTCCATAATGGTCTGTACCGGGCCCCGTTACCGCTGAAAATATACCTGTCGCGTTATTTGAACCCAAATCATTATTAATATACAAATTTGTTTCTGCTCTTGGTGTAGGTTGATTTATACCGACGTTGCCGAGGAATAAGTTTGTTTCTGTAAATGTATTCTCACCCGTAAATTCATTGTCATCCTTTACCCCGGCTTTGTCTTTCAGGCCCCCGGCAAGGTTACGCATATCTTGGTTCACTGCCGAGATGTCGTACTCGCTTTCCAGTGTATCGGGTTGCCACTGGGGTTCGTAGGCGAATACAAGTGAACCTGACATAATAAGGAATATGATTATCTTTATCATTTAGGCTCACGACCTAACGGTATTCCTTCAAGAATATCAATAACCATCCTCCCACCATAGGGAGGGGCTACCATTAGCGCACCTCTGGCAAATTGTTTTCCTGCGCCCTCTCTACCGGAAATCATGCCTATTGAACCTCTGGCCAAATTGTTCCCCGCTCTGATTATCGGTGGTTGGAATCCGTATTTGCTTGCCCAATATAGCGGTATCATATCCCGTGGGTCCCAAACTTTTCTATGTTCTTCGTATCCCAAACTGTAGGCTATTGACCGTGTAATCATGTTCATTCCAATTCCAGTAAACTCCATCACAGCGGCATTTTTCAATCGTTGCCCCCATGTCGCATTTTTCCAGAAGTCTAATGCAAGAGTATTCATTAAAGAATTCATTTGTCGTTGTAGGGGAATCATAACTTCAGCAAGTTCACCCTGCAATAATGATGGAGTATTTGACCGTAAATAAGTAGCATTGGTCGAATTAACAAGTGTGTCTGCATGAATTACTCTGTCCATCCCTTTGAGTCCCATCCGTGAGGCTTGTCTCATTCCGGTCCAGAACGCTAACTGTGACATTTCATTATCGGGTACACGCACAACAAGATTCAAGAGGTCGCCTATCTTACTGAAAGCAGCAGGGTTGATTTCGGTAGTGTCCAAAGCGTGTGAAGCTACCGCCGGAGATAGTTTCCTCGCTAACATCCTACGCATAGCCGCCCCAGACCCGTATATGTCCATGTGGGCCATTACCATATTCCATGTCCCACCCTTTGTCGCAACGAAAGGGACTGAACCATACTGAACCATTCCAGTAGCCAATCGTCCAACAACTTGATTGGAAATAGTGCGTTTGGCTAGGTATCGACCCACTCTACCTAGTTTACTCTCACGCCAGAATGTACTCCATTTACTTGTTCCGGTCTTACCAAAGGCGTAAGACACTGTGTCTGTCAGATGTTTACCAAGATTAGGCGGTAGAAATTTGGCGTTTATGTTTATCTTCGTGCCGGGATTGGTTAGGAATAATACTCTTGAGATTCCGTCGGTGTACAGATCAAATCCAGCCACTGCGTCCTCTGTCCAAGTCTCACCCATTCGCTGAAGTTCTGAACGGAAAAATGGTTCGTTCTTTTTAATAAATGGCTCGGCAATGTATTTATCAGGGACTTCCTGTGCGCCACCGAATATCCTTTCCATAACAGCCATGTCCTGAAAATGGGTAAAAAAGTCTTTGCGTTTGGGGATAGGTAGTTTTCCAATGGAAGCCCGGACGGGGTTTAATACTGAATCCAGATACCAGTTATACATTCCCCGCATCTGTTCTATATTCTTCGCCATTTCGGGGGTGTCGAATTTTATGTCCTCTGGTAATACCCGCTCCGGATAGACTTCTTTTTCGCCTATTCTCTGCATGGCGGCAGATGCCTTTGAACCTCTATCGAATTTGAGGGTTTTGCGAAGATTTGCTTTTATCTTGTATGCCCATACTTTAGCATCCACCTCTGCCCGCTTGAAAGGATAAATGAGCTTTTTCATTATCGTGCCGGTCGGATCGGAGTTAGCCACTGCATGAGTCCAGTCGGTCAGTAAATCTTGAATAGGCCCTATATCTTTGACTTTAGTTCCCAATCCTTGTATTTCAGGGTCAACAAACTTAGCCTTTCGTTCTGCCGAAGTAAACCCCGACGCCCAGCCCTTCATTTCGCGGATAACGTCTTTGGGTGCCAATTTAGGCATTCTCCGCTTTAACTGCCATATCTTTATTCCTATTTCTTTCTTTGTCGGGATAGTCTGCAATGCTTCCCTAATCTGGGGCATTATATCAAGAGCATCGGCAGGCAAGAGTTTGGGCAAAGAGTTTTTGATCTGTTCCCGTATTTCGGGTGTTAGCTTGGGCGAAATAGCCTCGGCATTGAGTACGCTTATTTCTTCCTTACCGAAGTCTATCACGTCAAAACCTTTGCGATTGCCATATTCAGTAACGGCTTCTTTCCAGGCAATAGGGTCTTTTTTAATCTTTTCAATCTGTGTCAGCAATTCAGTTTCAGTCCCTACCTGTCTCGCTCCTGATATGGCCTGTTCGTATTTCGACACGGCAACGGCATCGACTAATCCTTCGGGTGCTGCCTTGGGGTCTGTGGACGCCTTTAAGACTCTTGCAGCAGGAACAACCTTACTTGAAACCCCGGCCTCACCGTGGCTCAACTTACCCATTGACTCGCCCAAGACAACGTATTCCTCACCGGCAAAAGGTGCTTTCAAACGCATTCGTTCAGATTTTGTCAGTAGTCCTCTCCATGCAAGCGCAGGATCGTTGGCGGCTTCGGTCAATACACTCTTGAGTGCCGGTTCTTTCAATACCTGTCGCTCGGCATCTGTCAATAATGTCTCGACTGAGATATTAAATTCTTTTGCACCCCTCATTGCACGAATAATATTCGCACCCTCTACCTGTGGGTATTCGGAGCGTTGGACTTCTGCGGCAATGGCTTGACCTAAAGCCTGTTGGGGAGGGATTTCCGCTTGTACCAGTTTTCCACCTGCCATCTTGGGTACAGAAGGGATTTTCATTATTCTTGTAATGAGTTTGCTTATACCATGACCGACTGCTCCAAATGGTGCAAATATCGAACCCATCAATGACGCTTCTTGCGCTGTGGCGACTGGGTCTGTTACAGTTTCAACGATACCCTTTTTGGCAATTTGTCCCATTGTGCCGTAGACCATACCCGCCCCGGTTGCTTTTAGAACAGCTTGTGATAATGGCGCAAGTAACCTCACCCCGCCCCTAACCAATAATGTGGTAGCAATGGCCTCGGCACCGACAAACCACGGAACTATGCTTATCATCTCGCCTGTAATCTCACCAACCTTCCCGGGTCGTGAGATAGGTTCCTGTCCCGGTGCCCATGTGCCAAACGAAAGCCCCTTTGCTAGACCTCTCGGTATGAACTCGGCGGCTTTAGCAACTGCCCCTGGTATTTTAGGGATTTCCTTGAAAGGTGCCAGTATGTGTTCTTTGCTAGGGAAGATTGAAGGTTTATCCGGTTCTCCCAAAAATGCCGTAGCCGACTTCTTGGGTTCTTCTTCCAAGAAAGATAAAGCCGATTTTTTAGGTTTTTCTACATTAGAGTAATAACGACCTTCTTCTTTGTAAATTTGCATATCTGCTTTCTTTTCCCCTGCTTCTGTCTTATACCATGTAGGATGTTTTTTGCCTTTAAGCAGTAATCCAGTATCAGGGTCCCGACTCGGCCAATGACCAGTTTCGTCTGGCCTCAATCCAAGAGCGACAGCAGTATCGTAATCATAGTCTTTCCCTTCAGGGTCAAACTTTTTGCGGTCTTCCCCTAGAAAATCCAAAGCATTTTTAGTCATACCCGAATTTCTCTCTCAATAATTTAGCCGCTTCCTCTTTGTTTAGATCACCTGCGGCAAAAGCAGCCTTAACATCCTCGGCGGTCTTGTACTCTTTGGGTTTTTCCTTCATTTCTTCCGGCACAAGTCCTTCAGGGACTTCGTATGTTTTAGCCCACGGGACTCTCCACTTCTTCTTTTCCACTTTCACGCCGAAAGTTTCAAGTTTCGCGGCAGAAGCGGGTGAAACTGTCTTCCCCGCTGCAACTAGTTTCTGTACCTCTTTACCCTCTGCGGTAGCCAGATACTTTTCAAATTCTGCTTTGGGCTCGGCTCTGACTGTAGGTGCCCTCAAAAGTGACGTGAGGACAGTATTAGGCTGTTCCGTTCCTACCAGAGCGTCTATTTGCTTGCTCTTTTTCGGATTGGCAGATTTCATCAAATCCGCTAACTCTGGGGTTATCATCGTCCGTCCTGCTTTGGCTGTAGGCGCTCTCATCAATGAAGTAATCAAAGTATTAGGCTGTTCTGTTCCTACTAGAGCGTCCACCTCTTTGCTTCGTTTCGGGCTTGCGGTCTTTATCAAATCAGCCAGTTGTGGTGTGACCATTGTATACCCAGCCCTCGGCCCTGCTCGTTCTACGAATCCAGCACCCGGCATTGCACGGCCACCCATCCCCACAGGCAACGGCATCGCACCAGCAGGTAGCTGAGGCGCTTCCAATGGCCCTGCAACTCCGGAAGGCAGCTGTGTTTGAGTGGGCTGGACTATCTGAGTTTGCCCGCTAACTGCTAGTCTGGCTAAATTGGCAATGTCCTGGTCTGTGACTTCCTGCTTCCTTTCCTTTTCCCGTTCCTCTGTCTGTTTCTTTTCCAGACTCTGTTTCTGAAAACCCTTTGCTATTGCTTCCCCACCGGAAAATATATCTTGCCTGAGAGCGGCCTTTTCACCGCTTTTTCGTTGTTGCTCTTTTTGCATAAGTTGCAAAATTGACTGCATCATACTTGTCTGTCTGTGAATGTAAGCCATGATTACCTCCCTGAAATCTTATTGTCCACCAGTAACACCACCTATCACCCCTCCAGCACCGGCACCTATCACTGTTCCCCAACCGGGCGAAATAGCTGAACCAACCCCTGCTCCCTTAACGGCACCAGCACCGGCACCAGGCCAACTCCAACCGCTATCGCCAGATTCTTCAAGAACTTTCATGTATTCTCGGAACAGAGAGGCCTCTTGTGATCTGGCTTGTTCTTCACCCATAGCCATTGCTATACGGTCAAGGATTTCATCCTGACCCTTCAAATCTATACCGTATGCTTGGGATAGAAAGCCAGCAAGTTTTTCCCTGCCTTGTTGCTTCTGTTGGGCCTGTTGCATGAGCATAGGCATGACCGTAGCCATTGTCCTTTGACCGCCCAAAAACCTTGCTTCCCCCATTCCACCGGCTTCTATGCTTGAGCCTGTCAGACCTCTTTTCATCATCTCGGTCTGGGTAGAGGCAACGTCCTGTCCCGTCATCTCACCACCTATGGACCTGGCCATTTCAATAGCCTGTGCAATTTCGGGAGCCATTCCTTCCTGTGGCTGGAGTAGTGGAAGGACTGACGGAAAGGTCATCTCCGTGTAACTCTGTCTCGGTCTGGTCAACATTCCCAGAATATCCGAATATCCAGGACTAGGAGATAGTCCACCTGGCATGTCGTATTTAACTGGTTGTGGGGTTGGTAAAGGTGTTGTTTGATTTGGCATTTTGCCTCCGTGTTAATTCGTCTTCAGTATCTTGCGAAAACCATAAAGTTTCTACAACCCGAGCGATATAAACATTTCTGTCCGAATGTATATTGATTAACTTATTCGCCGCCTCCCGTGCTTCTTCTAATGTCATGGGGGCGGTGACCTCACTCTGCCGAGTTGATTCATCCCAGTAAATCACATAATGTCGTCTGTTCATTTTATCTCGTAAGTTCTGAAGTAGATTGAAATTCCGAAAATCGTCCAACTCTGATTTTTCCCGACGTTGACGAATTCAAAATCTGCATAACGCCCGCTAAGATTTCCGGAGAGAGGAAACGGCACCTTGGACATTAAAATCCCCGCCGTCGGGTCTTCTCCCAGATTGAGTATTCCCATACTGATTCTAGAAGTTGAACCGTCTACTCGATAATAGGCCGAAATGTTTACGTCAAGGATAGAATCTGTCTCCGGAGCGAGGGAAACATACATCTTAACAAACTCCTTTTCGGCGTCTTGATCCCCAAATGCGTAAGATTTCGTCCGGAAGCTCGAAGTATAAGACTCGCCGTCGTCATCCTCGCCTACTTCCAGTTGGTAAACATATCCGTTATCGGTAGCCGAACCGCAATACCATTTTCTTTCGTACAATCCGAATGAGAAACATCTCATTCCTGTCAGGAAGGTGGGCGCATTTCTACTGTCGAACACGCCTATAAAATCATTCTGCCGACCGCTGATACTGCTTGAAGTGTAGGACATATAATACCTGTCGTCGAAAATAGTCGTAGCAACAGCCGGACGGAATGCACCTTCATTCCAGTAAATTGAGATATCCTGAAGCAAGGCTGTGTCCGTGCTTGAGGTCGGGCCGATATACGTTCTCACGCCTACATAGGTAGCAGTGTCAAGGGCTATGACTGAATTGTTTATCTGACTGTGCCAGATCGCTGTGCTTCTTGTCACCTGATTAGCGTTTGTTCCCGTGCTTAAAGAGAAGGTTACTGTTGCTAGTCCGGCAGTGACATAGTTTGCTACAAAATTACCCCAAGAACTTATATCTGCACTTGTGGCAAAACCCTGATGGATGAAGTAACCTGTCGTTGTGGCGGATAAAGTGGCATCGTAAAATAGAGGCGTAACGGCTGAAAAAGCAGTATCAAATCTTGCCCTGTACTGTTGCCATCGTTTTGTAAATGGTGCTCTTAATGTATCGGAGGTGGCCGTCCAGCTTCCCCATTTTCCGTTAGTCGTGCTTGCTTCTCTGACATCGTAGAAAAGACTTGTTCCCACAGGCTTACTGTCTGTTACATTAAACTGTCCGGGAACAGGAGTAGAAACAGTGGTGTCGAATTTCTGGGAGACGAATGTGCCAGATTTTGGGATAGCAGATGTGTCACCTGATTGTAAATTGAAATTATCATAGGATAGAGTTACGACTTCACCAATTATAATCATATAAGAAGATGCCGTATATGTATTATCAGTCGCACTTATTTTCTCTACTCCATTTACATAGACTTTTGTAAGCCCAGTACCAGTTCGGGTTACATCTATTATATCTCCAAGTGTTAAAACCGCACCAAGCGTAGCTGTATCTAAAGTAGCCGCACTCCCACCATCTGATCTAATGAGTGTTAATTTTTTAGCGGCATCTTCCCAAGTAATATAATATCCATTTACATTGGAAGCAAAAAAATTTGGATTATTTGCTATGAAGAAGAATTGTGTAGCCCCAGTATTGCAGGTAACACTGTATTGCCATCTGCCAGTTACCATAGCACTAGCAGTATAAATACTTGCAGCCCCACCAGTTGCTACTGTCCATTTCAAAGCATTACTTGTAATTGACCATGCGCCATCTCCCAACGAATTATCTGTCCATGTAGGATTACTTGTATAATTACCATCTGTGAAATAATCAAATTCGCTTTGGTCGATTTGCAGTAAATTAGCAATGTGAGCAGCAGTCACATCCGTTAACGTCCCCGCATCAAAATCAGCGGTAGTCGTGTTCGTAACCGTCCAAGTCGTTGCCACCACGTTAAACGGGCTTCGCGTTGCTGACATGGGCGCTCCGGGACCGGAAGCTGTTAGATTGCCTGCTTGGAAATGGGCTTGTGTTGTGTCCAAGACATATCTTGAATTGGCTATGTTGTCTATTAAAATATCGTAGACATCATTTACACCTCGTGAGATGGTCTCAACCGTAGTGCCTGACATCTTCTCAATTCCACGTTTGGACATCCAGTACAGAGCGTTACCCTTTTCTTGTACTGACTCATCCTCAATACAACCTACTTCGTTGCTTAACTGCCTTACGATGAAATCCTTTAAACCAAAGCCGTAAATACCGTAAGTTTCTTCCTCGGTCCAGACCATGAATACATCACGATAACCACCGTACATACATTTGACTGGCTTGGCATTTGTACCGCCTATGGCTATGGAAACAGGGCTTGTGCTTCTTGTGGGGCCGGTTGTGAAATTTGTTCCGTCTAACTCACCCGACATGTGGACGTAAGACAATTCACCTGACTTGCCGGTAATTACTACTCGATTACGCCATGCCTCAATCTTGTCGCCCAATGGCGCTCCGGCTACTGCTGACCTGGAGGCACCGTCCCAGTTAAAGACTGTATCCGTACCATTGGCAAACCATATCTTGCCAAGAGTGGTAACAGCGTCCATCGCCTCGGTCTCGGATAGTCCTTCGGCTCCGGTAATCTTGGTGAAAGAACCGTCTCCGCTTGTCTGGTAAAGCGTGGCAGAGCAAAGGGCCACCATGTAACGTGTGCCGTCGTCTGCGGTGAAAGGCCAGAGTCCCCGTACTGTCTTGCCTGCTGTGATCGCGGTAGCGTTGTACTTGGCAAATCCTTTGCGACGGGTAACGCCAATATCCTCATCCCAGTAAACATTGAGCGCTTCACGAGTTGTATTGTCAGGTATCATGTGTCCTGCGTAACGCGTCATTACGCCGCCTGTTAACTGGGGGACTTTGAATACCTGTAATGGTTTATTTGGAGATTGAGCGGATGCTTGGCTTACGAAGAATAATAAAAAAAAAAGTGTTTTTATCATCTTAACGTGGCCCTGGACGCGCCGAAGGTTTATAATTTGGGCGTTGTTTGCAATATGCCTTAAACAGTTCACGGTCAGAAATGTACCTTGCCATGTAGCGATCCGACAATCCGAAAAGACCGTCAATCACTGTCATAGTGGCGGCAGCATAGAATGAAAGCATGGAGTGAAATGGTGTAAATTCTGTGATGGCGTTGAAAGGTGTGCTTGCGCTTGTAAGTACGGCAGTCTGGGCATAATACTCAACATGGATCGTTCCGGTGTCGGCAGTCGTAGCTGGTACTGGATAAAAACCTATCCTCGTTCTGCTTGCGAAATTTATGTAGTACTCCTGCGGCTGGCCTTGCGTAGCCTCCCACCCCTCGCTGAGTTTATCCAGTCCCCTCAGGCTCATCTCTTCAAGCAATTGGAAATCATCTGCATCAAGTTTAACCCGGTATACGGATATGAAATCGCTCGGAAGGGAGTACCACGTTGTCAGGACAGCCAACTCGAATGAATAGCTTTCCCATACGCACTGAGTATAGCCAATTACCTCACGCTCCCCCCGGTTGATAAACTTGAGTATCTGGGCATCGGTAAACCTTGTCCTACCAGTAGCAGAGGG
>SDBV01007237.1_pt1 | contig 15210 bp, 18 predicted proteins | sample 2277081 | NCBI WGS metagenome assembly SDBV01 (sample SAMN10402039, study PRJNA504765) | marine sediment metagenome | isolation source: marine sediment core GS10_PC15, 223 cmbsf | place: Arctic Ocean: Southern Knipovich Ridge | collected 2010
GAAGAACTACCGATTTCTTTTGGTACAGGATCAACTATTAACTTACCACATTCAATTGCCCAAAATATATCACGATCAGACAGATACATAATACTTATTCGTGATATATAATCGGTGTTGGGCGTTTTGAAATTTGATCTTTATTTACTCTTATTGTTTCACCATTGGGAATTGAGACTAATACACTGTCAGGGTTATTATTTATAATAATTCTTGCTGCAACCATTCCCTCTATAGATAATCCACTTTCAGGTTCGTATTTTCCCAAGGGCTTATTGTTTTGATTCCAGCAGTATCGATATGAGGCCATGCTAGTATATTCTTTTTCTTCTTCTACCGGAATTATAAAAATCTTTTCTGCTGAAAAACCACCCCTTTCTATTTTACATTTCAGTGCTACTTTACTCTTCATTTTATCAACCCCCTTTAAAATGTATAATTAATAGTTTAAATATTTATCTATAAATTGGAGCAATATTATTTGCGTCTTATTTTCTTGGATGATCATAAATGTTCCTGTCAATTATATGTAGATTCCTACTCATTCCAATTTAGCTATAATTCAATCTGGAATTAATTTAAAGAGATAAAAGACCTTCAACATATTAAATAATTACCACCTAATTACAGATAATTAGCACCATTTTTGTCATTATAATATCATAGATTCATTTTTTATCAATATAAATTATTTCTGCTTAATTGTCATAATAATAGAGTGCATACACCTCAGAAATAATTATAAATTCATGATAACTATTTCACTCAAATTGTAAATGACTAGAGTTGGCTTAGATCAGTAGGTAGATGGGTTGGGTAGCTGTCACAAAAGATAAACAAATTAGATATCGAAAAAATGAATCATACTCTGTAAAAAAAGCCAATGTTCGTTTGTTTGTACTTGTTTCTGGCGGTTTATGTGGTGAGGAAATGACAGATATTATTGTGAAAGCGCTTCCAAAAATAAAAAGATTTATTTTAAAACATCAACCGCCGTTTATTGCAAAAATTACGAAAGACGGTGCAGTCTCCATGCTTGTCGATCTTTAAGGACAATTCCCTGTATAACTCCGGCAATTTATTTTTCTACACCAAATCGGGATCGGTGCGGGCGTGGGAGAAGATCAGTTTACCCATTGCGAATAGGGCGATGATGTTAGGGATCGCCATTACGGCGACGAGTATGTCGACAACGTTCCATACTAGGTCGACCTTAAGGTTGGCCCCGACGAATATCAGCGCAAGGAAAACCCATTTGTAGGCGTTGGCCGCGCGAAGGCCAATCAGGTACTCCACGAATTGCAACCCGTAATACGACCAGCCTATGATCGTGGTTAGCGCGAAAAGGATCAGCCCGACGCTTACTATGTAGCCTCCCCCGCTTCCGAGGAAAGGCATTCCTATGTTGAACGCATGCGTCGTCAGGTCGACAGATGTCAGGCCGCTGTCCCAAACGCCGGTGGTAACAATCACAAGGCCGGTCATCGTGCAGATGATAAGCGTATCGAATAAAACGCCAAGCATTCCTATAAGCGCCTGCCTGCCGGGAAGGTGCGTTATCGCCGCGGCATGTGCGATGGCCGCCGAGCCCAGCCCCGCCTCGTTGGAAAACGCGCCACGCGCCACGCCGTACCGCATGGCCGCCGCGACGGTTGCGCCCGCAAAACCGCCTACAGCGGCTGTCGGGTTTAACGCCGAATCTATTATCAGCATGATTGCGCCCGGTATGCGGTCGAAGTTTATTATCAGTATCACAAGGGCGCCAAGGAAATAAATTACCGCCATGAACGGCACAAGCTTTTCGGTAACCTTCCCTATCCTTACGATGCCGCCAAAGATAACCATCGCAACAAGGATTATTGAAATGATGCTGGTCATCCACGGCTCGAGGCCGAAGAGGTTTTTGGAGGCCATCGCTATCGAATGGCTCTGCACCATGTTGCCCGCGCCCAGCGACGCCGCAACGCCACATACCGCGAATATAACGGCCAGCCACTTTTGACCGAGCCCTTTTTCGATGTAATACATGGGGCCGCCGCACATCTTTCCATCGGGCCCGACTTCCCTGAACCGCAACGCAAGGTAAACTTCCGAAAATTTTGTGGCCATGCCGATAATGCCCATTATCCACATCCAGAAAAGCGCGCCCGGCCCGCCGGCGGCAATGGCGGTTGCCACGCCCGCGATGTTGCCGGTGCCCACGGTTGCGGAAAGCGCGGTAGTAAGCGCTTGAAAAGGTGAAATATCGCCCGCATCGTCTTTATCTTTTTTGCGGGAAGATGCAAGGACTCGGAAGGCGTGCGGAGTTTTTCTGAACTGGATGCCCCTAAGCCCGATGGTGAGGTAAACGCCAACTCCGACCAGTAGGATAAGCAAAGGCCCCATCCACAACGTTCCGGCTATCTGGCCGGTTATAGCGGTAAGCTTTTCCAGTCCCCCCATAGCGCCAAAGTTTAGCACCTGCGGGGATTGCAGGCAATATGTATGCTGACTCGTCCCCGGTATTTTTTTAATTTTCGATAACAACGGCTTGTAGGCGTAACGCTAATTTTGATAGAATCGACCATTCAAACAAAACCGTCTAAACATCGGCTAGAGCAATATTAAGGATTCGTTATGATTGTTTATTCCTACATCGGGTTTTTCGCGGGACTATTGCACGTCCTTTTCGGCCCCGATCATATAGCCGCAATCGCCCCTATTGCCGCTATCGAACGGCGCCGTCCCTGGTTATCGGGCCTGTTATGGGGAGTCGGCCACACAAGCGGCGTATGGCTTGTCGGACTTTTAGCCATTGTGTTCCGGGGCCTGCTTCCGATAGAAGCTATTACGTCGTTCAGCGACCGGGCAATAGGTGTTGTGCTGATAATGATCGGGTTTTGGGGCTTTAAAAAAATTTTCAGCAACACGATACACACTCACGAACATTCGCACGATGGACAAACCCACGAGCATCATCATCTGCACGCGGTTTCTTCAACAAATACCCCGCTTAAGAATCACTCACATTTACATACCGCATTTTCCGTCGGTACGTTGCACGGCTTTGCGGGCAGTTCCCATTTCCTTGGGATCCTTCCCGCCCTTGCGCTCCCTTCAAATATGGCCGCCATTTTATACATTGTTTGTTTCGGTGTCGGCTCTATCGTCGGAATGACTGTTTTTGCGTGGGCCGTCGGAGCATTTTCAGAGAATTTCGCACATCGCAAAGGAAATGCCATTAATTGGCTCCTTGGCGGGTGTTCATTATCGGCGGTAATAGTAGGCTGTATCTGGCTTGTAAATTAGCAGTTTTAACAGGCTGAAAACCAAGCCGTAGCTGAAAAAGGCCCAGATTAGACTCTTTCAGAAACCAGCTAATAGATTCTTACGAAATATAATCTTCCCATAGCGCAGTGTGCGAGATGGCATGTTGGGGATGATTTTTTTCAATCCAATTCTTCATATCGTGGCGCTCCGCAATTACGAGCTTTCCTTCCATTTTCAAATCCGCAACCCAGTTTTTGAAACCCCTTATAATCTTAGTTTTGTGCGAATCCGGCTCATCCCTTTCGTCCATCGATTTGAAGATTCTTTCTATGTCATTCACAACATTACTCCTTGTCAATTTAAGATGCAAAATATGCGCCACATGCATGTAATTGATTTGTTGCGCTCTATGACAAGAGATTGTTACATTTGGGAACATATTTCCCGATATTGAGAGACAATCAAACAAAAATTTTGGGATGGAATACCGGTAAGATGGCCGTTTTAAGGCGTAAGTATTTTTTCTAGAGCTACTTTAAAAGCAGAAAATTCTTCCAAATAACGCTTCTCGTCTTCACTGCTCAATGCCCCTTGCTTGATAAGGATCTCGCTGATTTTTGGCCGGCTTTTATTTTGCGCGTCAAGCGCCTTTTTTACGCCGTCTTGTGTAAGATACCCGTTGATTACGGCAATTTCCCCGAACTTCTTACCGGCCTCGGTTTCTTCCTGTTTTTTTAAAACATCCTCCACCTGGTCGGGAGTCATCATTCCCATCTTGACGGCTATGTCCCCATACATAAGCTTATTGCGCATTTGATGTTCCACCTGTGCTTTTAACGCGCTTTGAACCTGACTTTCTCTTAGAATGCCTTTCATCACGAGGAACTCGCCGAACAGTATCGAATTTAATGAGCCCAATACATGCTTAATTTTATCTTCCAGAACTTTCGCCGTAAACGGCTTGGCAATGTAACCGTTTATGCCCGCCTTCACCGCGGCAACTATGTTTTCCTTAAGCCTTTCGCTGGTAATCATAATTACAGGAGTTTTCTTCAGCTTTTCATCCGCCCTTATAAACTTGAGCACTTCAAGTCCCGACAGGTCCGGCATATTCCAGTCCAATAGGACCAAATCGAACGATTGTTCCCGCAGTTGCTTTAGCGCATACCTCCCGCCGTATGCTTCCTCAAAGCTTGTTAAACCGATGTTCCTTAATGCATTCTTGATAATTTTCCGGAGGTTGGTGGAATCGTCAACGATGAGAATATTCAGGAGGAGGTCGGTACTTTCCATAAGCGTCCACAGTCAAAGCTAATGATTTATTAAATTTTACTTATCCGGCCACTTTGCAACGATCTGGTTTATGGATGTATTCTACTACATGCAAGATTATCTAACAATATATCTGGTATTTAAATCGGCCGGGGGTATTTAAAGCGGGTTACGATTTTTTCCTGAATACCATGCGCCAGTCGGTATCGTTTATCTTCGTAACCTCTATAACTTCATGGCCTTCGTTGGACGCGCTGCGCGGGACGTTATCCGTGGCCGGCTGGTGGTCCACTATGACTTCCAGCACCTGGCCGCCATCCATCTGCTCCAGCGCAAGTTTCGTTCGGACGAACGTGTAGGGGCATACCTCGCCTTTTATGTTTATCGATTTGTCGGCTTTCATCACTTCGCTCATTTCTATATGCAAATGGCCTTGTCGGCCTCGAATATTTTTTCAATTATTTCATCGTAAGTTGTGGCGCTTTCCGAAACCACTTTACGCGCATTGGCGTCCACATCCAGCGTCTTGGCGTTTTTTGCGCGAAGCTCCTCAGAGTTGACGGCGTTTTGTATAAGGACGATTTCGTAATCGTTCTTATCTAAATTAATGTGCCTCAGTAAGGGCGATTCGGGGTCGCGGACTATCAGAAGCCTTTTTGCCATTTTAAAACACCCCGTGCAGGACTTTGCATTCCCCGCAACTGTCCGGGAATACCATTACGTAAACGCCTTTGCCAATCTTTTCGATAAGCCGAAGAGTCCCGACAAGCGCGGCGGCGGAAGAATGCCCCACCGGCAGACCTTCTTCTTTTTCCATGCGGTTTACCATGGCGTATGCGTCTTCCGTTTTTATGGAAATCTTTTCGTCGTACAAACTTGCGTCATATATACCGGGCACTATGGAGGAGTCCATGTGTTTGAGACCCTCAAGTCCGTGCAGCGCCTCGGCCGGCTCGATGGCATAAGTTTTAATTTCCGCGTTAAGCGCCTTAAGGCCGCGCGACACTCCCATCAGCGTGCCCGACGTTCCGATGCCTGCCAGGAAATGGGTAACCGTTCCCTTTGTCTGCTCGTAAATTTCTTTTGCGGTGGTGTCCCTGTGCGCCATCCAGTTGGATGGGTTGTTGTACTGGTCGGGCAAGAAGTATTTTTCCGGGTCCTTATCGTAAATTTCCTGCGCCAGTACTATTGCGCCGTCGGACTGCTTCATCGGGTCGGAAAGGATTAGCTTTGCCGTATACTGCTGTGCCATCATCCCTTTGCGTTCCTTGCACACGTTTTCGGGCAGGACGAGGTGCACATCGAATCCCATGATCTTGCCGAGGAGCGCGTACGCAACGCCGGTGTTGCCGGAAGTGGAATCGAGCAGGATTTTGCCTTTGCCGAATTTTCCGGCTTTAATACCGTCCTGCACCATCCGCAGCGCGGGACGCATTTTTACCGATCCGCCGGGGTTCATCCATTCGGCCTTGGCGTATATCTCAATGTCTTTTCCGAACTCCCTTTCGAAGCTTTTCAGCCTCAATAGCGGGGTATTTCCCACCTTCTTCAATACCGACTCGTCGAATACGTCTATCTTCGGAATCGTAAGGGTCTGGCTGTCCATTTTTTCCCTTCCTTTCCTATTTAAATTCCTGAAAAAGTTCGTCCTGAACTTTTTCAGTCTCGACTTGGCCGAAATAAATTCGCCCAAGCCTCGCAAATTGCCGGACTTTCAATCCGTTCAATTTGGCAATCCATCCATAGATTGCCGGGCAAGCCGTTTTTTAAACCGCCTGCTAATGTATTACTATGTCGGCCTTGCCGATGATTTTTCCAACTTCCGACGGCGGAATGTTTTTATACTTTATCGAAGGCGGTATGGAATACTCACCGCCCTCTTCCACAAAAATTTCTGCATGCATCATCGAAAGCGTTTCGACATGTTTTTTTATCTCGGTCGATTCGTCAATCTCCTCCAGCGCGTGCCTTGCGTTGCCCAAAAATAGCGCCTTTATTGAGAGGTCGTCGTTTATCGTAAGGCCTACCGCCATGCGGAGCTTTTCGGAAAAAAGGCTGTCACCCTTTGTGTAATCGGTCAAAACAACGCATATCTCCTTTTCCATATTTAACTCCTAAGCAAACGCCAGATACCTGTCCACTTCGCCTATCATGTTCGAGTGGTCGTATTGGCTTCCGTATTTGAATTTTTCGTTCCGTTGCGCCTTCAGCTGATCGGCATTGTGCGTACACACCGTTATATTCGCGCCCTTGTCCGCAAGCTCGTTGAACGATTCCACGGATGCGTTATGTACGGCGTTATGCATTAAAAAGAGTTCCACGCCTATTCCCCGCTTGAGCGCGGCGGATGCCAGCCCCACAACCGTCTGCGCGTCCTGGCTATCCGGCCCCGTGAAAAGGATGAAACCCAGCTTTTTATTTTCGCCTGACATATTTATGTCCTTATTCCGCAGAATTCTTCGTAATCAATAAGTTCTGTTATTGTCGGTTCGTCTCCGCATAAGGGGCACTTCGGGTCGCGCCTTAGGTTCAGCTTTCTGAATTCGGTTTTAAGCGCGTCGTAAAGCAGTAGCTTTCCTATAAGGATGTCGCCCTTGCCGAGAATTACTTTTATCGCTTCGACGGCCTGCAAGCATCCGATCACGCCCGGAAGGACGCCGAGGACTCCCGCTTCCTGGCAGCTCGGCACCATGCCGGGCGGAGGAGGTTCGGGATACATGCACCTGTAGCACGGACCTTCGGGATTTTTAAAAACGGTTACCTGGCCTTCAAACCGGAAAATCGAACCGTGTACGTTTGTTTTTCCAAGCATCACGCATGTATCGTTCACGAGATAACGCGTTGGGAAGTTGTCGCAACCGTCTACTACGATGTCGTATTCCTTTATTATGTCCATCGCGTTTTCGGAAGAAAGTTTTGCATTGTAAGTGACAACTTCCACGTCGGGGTTCATTCCTTCCAGCGTCTCCTTTGCGGAATCGACCTTAAGCTTCCCCACATCCTTAGTTGAATGAAGTATCTGTCGCTGCAGGTTGGAGTGATCGACCACGTCGAAATCTATTATCCCGATCTTTCCCACGCCCGCCGCGGCAAGGTAAAGGGCAATCGGTGAACCAAGCCCTCCCGCGCCAAGGCAAAGAACTTTCGCTTCAAGAAGCATTTGTTGTCCTTTACCGCCAACCTCGGGCAGGATTATGTGTCTCGCGTATCTGTATATTTGCTCGTTATTAAATTCCATTTTTTCAATCTCTTACATCAGTAATTTGTGTAATTCTCCTAGTCCCATTAAAATTTGTTGTACAGTAACCCTCCGTTTTCATATCTATTCCCATAATATTATTTTATATATACTTCTCATGCCTCCCGCGATGGCCGGAATGATTGAAATCACGTCATTATCGTTCACTTCGGTATCGTCGGACTGCAGGAACCTAATATCTTCCTCGTTTATATATATATTTATAAATTTCCGCAACTCACCATCTTCGCTGTAAAGCCTTTCTTTGATCCCTGGGTAGTTGCCTTCCATGTTATCCAGGATTTCTCTTATAGTCTTTCCCTCTGCAGAAACCTCTGATTTATCACCAGTTAATTTTTGCAATGGTGTAGGTACCCTAACTGTTACTCCCATAGCTCCTCCATATATAAGTATATATAATATATCTATCCATAAATTTTCTCGAACTCTTCAAGCTTGGATTCAATATGTGAAGATTTTCCGACCTTACCGTTAAGAGCTTCCTGCGTTTTAAGGCCGTTGCCGGTTATGCAGAGAACCGTTTCCCTGGACGGATCCAGCCTGCCCTGGTCCAGAAGCTTTTTGGCCACCGATACAACGACGCCGCCGGCGGTTTCGGTAAAAATGCCTTCATGTTCGGCAAGGACCTTCATGCCTTCAACCAATTCTTCATCGGTCACGTCCTCGCCCCAGCCGCCAGATTCGTTCATCACCTTTATTCCATAGTACCCGTCGGCGGGATTTCCTATGGCTATCGATTTTGCAATCGTGTCGGGCTTTTGCGGTTTGAAATGTTTTTGCCCTTCCTTTACCGCCGTCGTTACGGGCGAACATCCGGTCGCTTGGGCGCCGAAAATTTTTGTGGGCACATCATCAATCAGTCCAAGGCCAGCCAGTTCATTAAACGCTTTATATATCTTGGTAATCAGCGAAGATCCCGCAATCGGCACGACTATCTGCTCCGGCGCACGCCAGCCGAGTTGTTCGGCTATTTCGTATCCGTAGGTTTTGGAGCCGTCCCCGTAATACGGCCTGATATTTATGTTCACAAAAGCTATCGGGTACTTCGACGCTATCTCCGAGCATAGCCTGTTAACGTCGTCGTAGTTTCCGTTTACCCTTATAAGGGTCGGCTTGAATATCTGCGTCGCTATTATTTTGCCCGCTTCAAGGTCCGCCGGGATGAGGATGTAGCTTTTAACCTTGGCTTGCGCGGCGAGCGCGGCTACGGAATTCGCCAGGTTGCCTGTACTGGCGCACCCTATCCGGTCGAACCCGAATTCCTTTGCCTTCGATATTGCCGTGGCCACCACCCTGTCCTTGAACGAAAGTGTCGGGTGGTTGACGGAATCATTCTTTATGTAGAGCTTATCCATACCCCACGCCTTGCCGAGGTTTTTCGCGTGGAAAAGGGGCGTAAAGCCGACGTTGGGCCCTACAGTAGGTTCATCGTTAAGAGGCATTAACTCTTTATATCTCCACATGTTCGGTCCGCGCGAAGCGATTTTTTCGCGGGTAAGGACCTTTTTAATGCCGTCATAATCGTAAACAACCTCCAGCGGCCCGAAGCAGAATTCGCAGATATATAGCGGGTCTATTCCGTATTCTTTTTTGCATTCCCTGCACCTTAGGCCTTTAACGTATCCCATTATTAAATTCCTGCTATGGAATCTGCAAAAAGGGTTACAACATTTTGATTTCTTTTCATTTTTCCGGCAACTTTTCTTGCGGCCCAGGCGGCCGCACCGGAAGAAAGGCCGACTGGAAGGCCTTCTTTGGCCAGGATTTCCTCGGCGGTTTTGTGCGCGGTTTCGGAGCTTACCTTACTCACCTCGTCAATTATTTCCCTGTTCAGTATTGAGGGTATAAACCCCGGCCCAATGCCGGATATGTAGTGAACGCCCGGCTTTCCGCCGCTAAGTAACGCCGACTCGGAAGGTTCCACCGCCACTATTTTTACGTTGCCGTATTTCGCCTTAAGGGCCTCGCCCACGCCGGTAATAGTCCCGCCAGTGCCCACACCGGCGACAAAGGCGTCGATAGTGTGGCTGCCCATCGATTTCATGATTTCCCTAGCGGTCGTATTCCTGTGGATTTCCGGGTTCGCGGGGTTGGCGAACTGGTCCGGGTGATAATACCTCTTGTTCCTTTTGCAAAGCTGAACCACCTTTTCCTTTGCTCCTCTCATTCCATCCTCAGCCGGGGTAAGTATGACCTTTGCCCCCATGTTTTTAAGTACTTTTATTAAATGTTCGTTGCCGGTATTGGGCATTACAATTACAACTTCGTATCTTTTCCGCCTTCCCGCCAGGGCCAGGCTCAAGCCGGTATTTCCGCTGGTGGGCTCTATGATTACCGAGCCTTTTTTGAGTTTTTTCCTCTGTTCGGCATCGTTTATCATGTTGAGCGCTATACGGTCTTTTACACTTTTGCCGGGGTTGTACCATTCCAGCTTGGCGTAAACATCCGCCCCGTTTCCGTCCGAAAAAGCGTTCAGCCTTACCATCGGGGTATTGCCGAACAGCTCCAGGACGGATTCCCGCAATAAGTTGCTCATCAGCTAGCCTTTTATACTATGATACCTTATTAATCTTGTCAAGTTTTAGGATAAAACAGCCGACGTTTCTGTTTTAAAATTCTTCGCCGCTCTTCTTCTTCGCCGCTCTTCCTGGAAGATTGGAAAAAGTGGCGAAAATGTGATATTAGTTATCAGCAGTCAATAGGTAGTTCTTTTTATATTTTTCTTGGGGGGTAGGGGTAGTACGATGAATAAAAATCTATTTAGTCTTGTTTTCGTCCTTTTTTCTTCTTTTTGTCTCGTTTTGCCGTCATTGGCGATAACGGAACACGAGATGGGAATAGTCATCAACCTTTCGGGCAAGCAAAGGATGCTTTCGCAAAAGATGAGCAAGGAAATGCTTTTGATAGCAAAGGGCGTTGACGCCGCCGGAAACAAAGAGAACCTTAAAAAGACCGCGGCTCTTTTCGACAAGACCTTAAAGGGGCTGATTCATGGCGAAGCCGATTTGAAACTGGCAAAGGCGCAAAACCCGAAAATCGTCAAACAGCTTGAAAAGGTTACCAAGCTCTGGAGCGGATTCAAAAAGAACGTAGACGCCGTTCTTGGAGGAGATACTTCAAAAGCGGTTCTGGAAAAAATCGCCAAGGAAAACCTGCCGCTTTTAAAGAACATGAACCGCGCGGTAAAGATGTTCGAAGACGATGCCAAGAAGATGGGAGGCAAGTCGCTAAGCCCCGGCATGGCCACCAATTTGAACCTTTCCGGAAAACAAAGGATGCTCACCCAGAAAATGACCAAGGAGCTTTTGCTTGTGGCGAACGGAATAGATCCGGACAGAAACAAAAGGAACCTTAAAAAAACGGCGTCTTTGTTCGAGCGAACGCTTAAAGGCCTTCTTGACGGCGACAAAGACCTGGAATTGCCGGGCACGAAAGATGCCGATATACGAGCCCAGCTGGGATTGGTCGAAAAACTGTGGAAAGACTACAAGCCCGTACTTGATAAGGTGATTACCAGTGAATCGAACGACGTTCCGACGGGTGATCTCAAAAAAGCAGCTAAACTTAACCTGCCATTGCTTAAGGAGATGAACAAGGCGGTAGGAATGTATGAGAAATCGGTCAAATAAACTGTTCCCCACTGCGATATGTCTGCACAAAGAGGGTATGAAGTTTATTGATATATTCAATGTCAAGCATAAGGGGGCGATGAAATGAATGAGCGGTCTTCATTCAGGCTGGCGAATATCGGCGTAAATAAGCAGCTATATCTTGGTTTCGGCGTTGCCATCATCGCCATGATTTTTGTGGTTATCTTTGCGTGGAGGGGTTTCAGCGGCATAGCCGTCAACGCTTCCGCCGTCACGGGCAAAGCCCAAAATGTGAATGAAGAGATGAAAGAAATTTCCGTCGGTATGGAAAAGGCCTCCGAAGATACAAATATGATCGTGGAAACGGTGGAAAAGAAAATGCTCCCTTCCACGAAATCAAGCGTTCAGGATATGATAACGCTCGAAGAGACGTTTGAGGAGATGGTCAGCACCTTTGCCGGATTGACGGAACAGGAAGACCTGAGTGTGGATGATTTCACCATGGAGATGGAAGATATCCTTGAGGTAATCAAGCGTGAAAACCTGCCGATGATCCGCACCATGAGGGGCAATACGCAGGAAGCCGCAAAACAGATGCAGGATACCGCCAATACCATTAAAGAGTTCAACAACAGCCTCCAATCTTTCGTTACCAAGGCGAGGGAAGCTGAAAGGGCGTCCGATGTAATAGTAACAGAATCCCAAAACGCTCAGCAAAAGGCCGCAAACACAAAGACAAAGATAGTTATTGCCGCCATTGTGATTACAATTTTACTGACAGTGTTTTCGGTCGTCATAAGCAGCTCAATTAGCAGGCCCCTGTCGGAAGCAAACGAATCTCTTAGCAAGGCCTCCATGGAAGTATCTTTGGCGTCCAGCCAGATATCTTCATCGAGCCAGTCCCTGGCGGAGGGAGCCACAGAACAGGCATCCTCGCTCGAAGAGACTTCGGCTTCTCTTGAACAGATCGCAAGCATGACGCGCCAGAACGCCGACAATGCCAACAACGCAAACTCGTTGATGACGCAAAGCAAAAGTTCGGTGGAAAAAGGAAGCCAGTCGATGAGGGAAATGACAGCCGCAATGGATTCGATCAAGGAATCTTCCAGCGAGATCTCGAAAATAATAAAGGTGATTGAAGAAATTGCCTTTCAGACAAACCTCCTTGCCCTTAACGCGGCGGTTGAAGCGGCACGCGCTGGCGAACATGGAAAGGGTTTCGCGGTTGTGGCGGAGGAGGTGCGCAATCTTGCCCAGCGCAGCGCCGCGGCCTCGAAAGACACCGCAACGCTTATTGAAAACGCCGTTAAAAAGGCCGGGGAAGGCGTGGAAATAACAAAAAAAGCGGCTGAATCTTTAGACGAGATAGAACTCAACGTTAAGAAGTCGGGCGAACTTGTCAGCGAAATAGCCTCCGCCTCCAATGAACAGGCGCTGGGAGTCGAACAGGTTAATAAGGCGATTACCCAAATGGATCATGTAACCCAGTCGAACGCGGCCAGCGCGGAAGAGTCCGCTTCGGCCAGCATGGAGCTGAAAACTCAGGCCGATAATCTGGATATGATCGTTGGAAATCTGGCTCGTATCATAACGGGAACCGGAATAAAAGGTAAAATCAAACCTTCCGCATCGATGCAACTACTTAAAAAGCAGACGGTGCATGCCGGCGTCGCGGCTTACAAACCAAAAGGCCTGCCCATGCCGAAAAGGCGACCCAAGCCTCAGCCTGCCGGAAAAAAGAAAGAGGGCGAATTAAAAGCAGAAGAAGTCATCCCCTTTGACGACGAAGACTTCAAAGACTTTTAATAAAACGGTTTTATCGGGTATAATCCCCACCTGCCATCTTGTTTTAAGGAAGAGTTTATTAATGAAATATTTCGTTTGCATGATTTTAGCAGGCACGCTGATTTTGCTCGCCTTTCCACTTAACTTACACGCTGCCGAAGTAAAGCTCGGCATAAGTGGTTTCGTGGACGCCAGCTACTATCATAAAGACAGCGCTGGCGATACGGTTGAGGACGCCGAGGTGCAGACTTTTTCCATGGATCAGGCGGAAGTCGATTTTACTAGCGCAATACCCGGTGTCGGTTCAGCCAGGCTGGACCTCAACTTCACGAACACGGACGAAAACCTCAAGGCAAATGACATCGTGGAGCAGGCTTACGCAAGTGTAAACTTTGCGACCTTCGATCTAATTCTAGGCAAATTCAACGTACCGATGGGCGCCGAAGGCGGAGAGCCTACGGAAATGATGCAGTATTCGCTCGCGCTAATCAACGAGCATGGCATTCCGGGCGATCTTACGGGCGCGATGATCGTTTACTCCAAGGGAACGTTCGGGATGAATCTTTACTTTGTAAATGGCAACGACATGCAGCTTCCAACATTTTCGGACAACAATACGGAAAAGACGTTCGGAAGCAGGATCGCCTTTTCGACCGAGGGAGTCTTTACGCTCGGTTTCAGCTACATATCCGGAAGAGAAAACGCCACCGATACGACCTCGACGGACAAGAACAACCTTAAAGTATGGGATACGGATTTTACGTACATCTCTAACGGAAGGCTCTACATAATCGCGCAATACAATAACGGCACGTTTGAAAGGGAAAGCAACGTAAACGCCGGCGCGGCCGCGAAGTGGAAAGGTTATCTATTAAAGATGCACTACGTTGGCGAAGGTAAGTATGGTTATACGTTGCGCTACGACAAGCTGGAAGACGAAGACGCCACCATATTTGCCAACGCCACTCAAAAAACCTCGGTTGATTCGTATACCGGTGCGCTTACATACCGGCTTTCGGGCAACTTCGGCTGGGTTTTTGAGTATCGCCAATATTCGGCCGACCAAAAAATATGGGTAGCCAAGGACGGGCAGACAACGGACAGCATGGACTATTTCGCCGTCGAATTCATCTATTCTTTTTAAATAAACGAACCCTCCTTTCAGTCTCCTTATATCCGTTTCCTCTTTTTGATTTTTTTTGAAAAAAAAGGTTGACACGGCGTGCGAGAGTGATTATCATTCGCAATATGCTTTGGATATTAAAGGTTTTCGGAGGGGCGATGAGTATCGCTATTCTTGGAAAGCTGGCAAAGCTTGACTATGCGTACAAGTTATTGTCGATAGAGGAGAGAATAAACTCGACAGTCCACAAAAAAAATCCCCAAATGCGCCACATTAAGCCAAATGGAATATATGGGGGAGCTAAAAAAAAATGAATAAAATATTGGATCGCTTTTTTAGTGGTTTTATCGATTTTAATGGTTTTTGCTAGGCTTAACCTCACCGTTAGCCTCCTCAGCCTTCGCTTCGCCTCCTCCCTAAAGTTGGGAGGAGGTGAGCAAGGCAATTATTGCAGGAGTTGATAAATCGAACAAAACTTTCTATGAGCTCAATGCTCGTCAGGTTCAAGTATTAAAACGCTTAGGCTAAAAAGCTGGCTGGTTATCGTCGGAAATCTTATAAAGGTTATCTTGCCCATTATTTCAACACGATATGCATAAAGTTTAGGCAGTTTATAAATATCGCAGGCTTAAACCTATTTATTTCAGGCTTTTATATTTTCATTCTCTTTGGCACTGAAATTGTTGTACATACAATGAGATTATTGTACACTCCTAGTTTCAATAGGGGGAGTGAGAAGCAGTTCGGATATTAAATTTCAATTTAAGGAGGGTGTTTATATGAGTAAATATCTAAAAATCTTAGGGGTGGCGGCATTATTTTTATTTTTACAGCCCGGCCTGTCAATCGCCGCCGAACTTAATTTCGATTTAGGCGGAAATCTCGAAACCAAGCTCAGGTTCACCGGCAAGAGCGACATTGCCGACGATAGT
>SDBV01007238.1_pt1 | contig 15209 bp, 19 predicted proteins | sample 2277081 | NCBI WGS metagenome assembly SDBV01 (sample SAMN10402039, study PRJNA504765) | marine sediment metagenome | isolation source: marine sediment core GS10_PC15, 223 cmbsf | place: Arctic Ocean: Southern Knipovich Ridge | collected 2010
TATAACCCCCATAGCGATGGAAAAGGAACTTCGCTTCGCTCTCCGCGAGGGAGGCCGCACGGTGGGCGCCGGAGTTATTACGGAAATCATAGAGTAGAAGGAAAGAAAAGAAAAAATGGCGGACGGACAGAAAATCAGGATACGGCTTAAAGCTTACGACCACCGCGTGCTGGACAAATCGGTAAAGGAGATCGTATCGACAGCCCGCAACACGGGAGCGAAGGTCCTTGGACCGATCCCATTACCAACAACGATAAACAAGTGGACGGTTCTGTGTTCGCCTCACGTCGACAAGAAGTCGCGCGAGCAGCTGGAGATCAGGACTCATAAGCGGATACTCGACATACTGGGGCCGACTTCCGCCACGGTGGACGCGCTAATGGAGCTAGATCTTTCGTCCGGCGTCGATATCGAAATTAAGTTGTAATCATGCTTGGAATGCTTGGTAAAAAGGTAGGAATGACGCAAGCCTACAACGAAACCGGAAACTGCGTGCCGATTACCGTGTTGCAAATGGGCGAATGCCGTACCGTGCAGGTCAAGACGAAGGAAAAGGACGGCTACAACGCCATCCAGCTTGCCTTCGATGAGATTACTAAAAAAGACAAAAAGAAGACGCCCAAGCCCACAATGGGGCATTTTAAAAAGGCTGACCTCAAGCCGATGAAGCACCTCAGGGAATTCAGGCTGGACGACGTGTCGGACTACAACCCCGGCAAGAAGGTAACCGTGGAAATCTTCGAGGACGGCGAAACCGTCAGTATAAGCGGAATATCTAAGGGCAGGGGATTCGCCGGCGTTTTTAAGCGCTACGGATTCAAAGGCCAGTCGGCTACGCGCGGAACGCACGAGATGTTCCGCCATGGCGGCTCGATAGGCAATCACACCGAGCCAGCGCGCGTTATAAAGGGACGCAAGATGCCCGGCCAGATGGGCAACAAGCGCGCGACCCTGACCGCGCAAAAAATCTACAAGGTTATTAAAGACCAGAACCTCCTTCTGATTGCGGGCGGCGTCCCCGGTCCGAACGGAGGCTTGGTTGAAGTTACAAAAAGCAAGCGGAACAAAAAGAACTGACGATGCCAAAGATAGACGTTATTGACGGCTCAAAAAAGGTTGTGGATAAGATCGACCTGAGCGAAGATATCTTCGCCGCAGAGGCAAAGGAAGCCATTGTCCATCAGGTGGTGGTTTCGCAGCTTGCCCGAAGGAGGCGCGGCACGAAATCCACCAAAACCCGCGACGAGGTTCGCGGCGGCGGCGCCAAGCCGTGGCAGCAAAAAGGAACCGGCAGGGCGCGCGCGGGATCCATACGCTCCCCGATCTTTCGCGGCGGCGGAGTTGCTTTCGCGCCCAAGCCGCGCGATTTCAGTTTCCACATACCGAAAAAGATGCGCCGCACAGCCCTTGTTTCTGCGCTTTCGTCCCTTTATTCGGAGGGGCGTCTTAAAGTCGTCGATTCCATCGAGATTGACGAAATAAAAACCAAAAAGGCCGTGGAACTTTTAAAGGGCCTTGAACTTTCCGATTCGCTCCTGTTCATCCACACGGGCGGTTGCGAAAAGCTGGTGCGCTCGCTGAAAAACATTCCCAATGTTAAAACCCTAATGGCGGCGGGCCTTAACGTTTACGACCTTTTGAGGTACGAAAACGTAGTCTGCACCCGCGACGCTGTAACTGAAATAGAGAAAAGGTTTGCAAAATGAGCGGCTTAAACTACATGGACGTTATCCGCCACCCGCTACTTACGGAAAAGGCCACCGACCTTAAGGAAAGGCACAACCAGGTAGCCTTCAAGGTGCACGAACGCGCCAACAAAAAGCAGATTAAAGAAGCCATAGAAAAAATATTCAACGTGACAGTAACCGGTGTGCGCGTTGCAAACACACCGCGAAAACCCAAAAAGCTCGGCCAGCATTCCGGCAGCAAGCCCGGTTTCAAAAAGGCGATCATCTCCATGAAAGAAGGCGACGTCATAGAAATATTCGAGAGGGTCGACTGATGCCAACAAGGAAAGCCAACCCGACCTCGCCCGGCAGACGGTTTTACACCGTTCTCCAGTTCGACGAGATAACGAAAAAGAAACCCGAAAAAAAGCTTACGCACGGCAGAAAAAGGATTAGCGCGCGCAACAACAAGGGCCGTATAACAGTAAGGTTCAGGGGCGGCGGCCACAAGCGCAAGTTCAGGCAGATAGACTTTAAGCGCAACAAGGCCGGAATACCCGCCACCGTAGAGGCGATAGAATACGATCCTAACCGCTCGGCGCGCATCGCGCTTCTCCTTTACGCCGACGGCGAAAGGCGTTACATCATAGCCCCCAAGGGACTAAAACCGGGCGATAAGATTTCCTCTGGCGAAGGCGCGGAGATAAATCCCGGTTGCGCACTGCTTCTAAAGAAGATTCCGCTGGGAACCTTTATACACAACATCGAGCTAAGGCCCGGCAAAGGCGGCCAGCTTGTAAGGAGCGCGGGCGCATCGGCCCAGCTTGTGGCAAGGGAAGGCGATATGGCGCAGGTAAAGCTGTCTTCCGGCGAGGTGAGGATGGTTCCGACAGCCTGCCAGGCCACCATAGGCGTGGTCGGCAACGAAGAGCACAGTTCGGTAAAGATAGGTAAAGCCGGCAGAAAGCGCTGGCTTGGAAGGATGCCCCACAACCGTGGCGTTGTCATGAACCCGGTCGATCATCCGCACGGCGGCGGCGAGGGCAAGACGTCGGGCGGCAGGCATCCCGTTACTCCGTGGGGACAGCCCACAAGGGGCTACAAAACGCGAAATAAGAACAAGCCTTCAAACAAGCTGATCGTAAAGAGGAGGAAGTAACCTTATGGCCCGCTCACTGAAAAAAGGCCCGTACATAGAACCTAAACTCGAAGCGAAAGTCCTCGCGATGAGCAGTAAAAAGGACCGGAGGCCCATAAAGACTTGGGCGCGCCGATGCACGATCACTCCCGATTTCGTGGGCCACACGATTGCCGTCCACAACGGAAGGAAGTTCATACCGATCTACATCACCGAGAACATGGTGGGCCACAAGCTGGGCGAATTCTCCCCCACGCGCACATTCCGCACACACCCAACGGGCAAGGGAAGCGCGAAGTAGATAGAATACGCTTAGCAGAGACGAGTTCTTACCTGTAATTTATTCGTTAGTCAAGCGTTCCGTATTCTCAATTATCTTATTAGACTATGAATCTCTAACCGTTCGGTGAAACGTCGCATCGCCTTTAGTCGGTTAAATGGGGACGATTTAGGAAATTGCAATTTCCGCTTTCTTTTTGCTTTCCTGTTTTTTATCGATCCTTTTCTTTATCAATATCGGCACGAGGGCGACGATTCCAAGGAGGACGAAGGCGGTTATTATGCCGGGCGTCAGTTTAAAACCTTCGGCGGCCGATTCGCCGATTTCTGCGGCGGCGTTTGTGTAAACAAAAGAAGCGGGGATCATTCCTATCGCCGTGCCGATAAAGTAATTTCTGAAAGATATCTTCGTAAGGCCCGCGCCGAAGTTAAGGCCGTTATATGGAAATACGGGGACCAGCCTTACAAATAGCATGTAGTAAAGGCCGTCTTTTTCCAGCCCTTCGTTGAACTTTATGAACCATTTCTGCTTTGCGAATTTTTGGTAAAAGGCGTCGCGCGCCAGCATCCGCGATATCCAAAAAGCGCCCGACGCGCCCAGCGTGGCGCCGGTGATGTTATAGAGCGTTCCGAACCACTTGCCGAACAAGAGGCCGCCGATGACGGTAAATATCGTCCCGGGCAGGCCGGCCATTGCGCCAACGGCGTAGAGCGCGATGAATGCAAGCGGCGCCCAAAATCCCATTTCATCAAGCAACGGCCGTATCTTTTGCGCAGACATAAACTCGCCTACGCTGGAGAACTTTGCAAAAATGACTGCCGCTACGATAAGAGCGACAAAGACGGCGAACTTGATATTTTTTTTATTCATTTATAAAGATTGGCAACGAATTGCTCATACCCGTTATACATCAGTGTGGGCACCCTATCGCCGGTGTCGATCATTCTTTCGGTAGCCTGCGACCATCGCGGGTGGGGTACTTTGGGGTTCACGTTTGCCGTAAAGCCGTATTCGTCCGGGACGAGGGTGTTCCAGAATGTTGCCGGCCGTTCGTTAGTGAACTCTATTTTGACGATGGACTTTATGCTTTTGAATCCGTATTTCCACGGCAACACCAGGCGCATGGGCGCGCCGTTCTGCTTGGGCAGGTCTTTCCCGTACAGTCCCGTCGCCATGAATGTAAGTTCGTTCATCGCCTCCGCCATCGTAAGCCCCTCGCGGTACGGCCACGGAAGACGGCTATCCTTTTGGTTAACGGCCTGCGCGGGGCGCATGAATGTGTAAAAGCGCACGTGCGTGGCTTCCGGTTTGGGGTCCACCTTTTTTACAAGTTCAGAAAACCTGAAGCCCAGCCACGGCACCGCCATCGCCCACGCCTCGACGCACCGGAAACGGTAAAGGCGTTCTTCAATCGGCATTGTTTTTTTTATGTCGTCAACGTCCAGCGTAAGGGGGCGGTTTACCAGTCCGCCTATTTCCACCTTCCATGGGGATATGACGAAAGACCCAACTTTTTTGTAAACGTTGTCCTTTTTTGTGGAGAACTCGTAGAAGTTGTTAAAGGTTGTGGCTTTTCTTTCGTTGGTTACGGGACGGTCCAAAACGTATTCCGGGTTTAGCATTTCTGTGGGAGTATAGTCGGTGGACTTCTCGTACCCTCCGATGATGTTCTTTATGGCTTCCGGCCCCTGCGTTTCGCACCGTAGGGTAAATGCGGCCGTTCCGAGGCCCAGCGCCTTTATGAAGGTGCGCCGGTTAAGGTATGTGGACTCTTCCGTCGGGCGCAGTCCGGCTATCTCCCAGGGACTTCTGATATTAATAAACATGGCTCTTTGCTTATTTTAGGTTATTTGCAATGTTCCAGCAAGGAGAGGGTTTTACGGTTCGGGAAAATGCCGTCTTTTTCAATATGTTAGAATTCGGATATGCGTGATAATTTAATTGGCGCCAACGCCGCGCTTTTCCAAAAAACGTAAATGCAGGAATACACATATATCGGCCTTGCTGCGGGGATGCTGACCACCATCGCCTTCCTGCCACAGGTAATCAAAACTTGGCAGATTAAGGAGACGAAAGATATTTCTCTTTTGATGCTTTTAACGCTGGTTGCAGGTATTTCCCTTTGGTTAGTTTACGGGTTCATGCTCGGGGACGTTCCCCTGATGGCCGCCAATTCGGTAACTATTATTCTTGTCGTGATCCTTCTTTTCTTCAAGCTGAAATATAAGTGATATTTGATTGACAAGTATTTTCACAACAGTAGCGAGGGCGTCAGCCATATAGAATATCGATACTGAAGAGCTTGCTTATTTGAAATCGTCTACCTTGGTCTTTGTAAGGTCCTTTATCATTTTCTTTTCTTTTTCCATAAGGATGGAAAGGTAGTTCTGCGCTTCCGGAAAATCCTCTTCCATTTTAAGAGATTCTTTCAGTTTTTCGATGGCTTTTCCCAGCAGTCCCTTCTTGTCGTAAGCCCTTGCGAGGTTAAAATATAGGGCCTCGTCGAGCGCGTCGATGGTAATGGCCTTTTCGTAATTGGCTATTGCAAGGTCGTACTTTTCCAGCTTTCTGAGCTCTATTCCGAATTCATTGAATACGTGCTTGTTTTCCTCCTCGAACAGCGCATCGATATGGCTCAACTCATCGAATATCTCCATCGCTTCGTCGGTTTTTCCCTGTTCCATGTGAGTTTTGCCCAGTCCGAACTTTGCCTTAACGTTTTCCTCGTCGAACGCCAGGGCGCGTTTGAACTTGTCCTCGGCCTCTTTAAGCTCCCCTTTTTCCAGATGCTCATTGCCCATTTCCGCCCTGTTTTTGGCCATTTTCTTTGCTATTTCATCAACCGTGCTTACCTGAAGGGGGCAGTCGTGCATCGAGCATGTTTTGAACCTTTTGGAAAACTCCTGTATGGTGATTTCGTCCAGCAGTTTTCCGGTGGGATCGCCATTGTCATCTACCATTTCCAGCGCCATTGACCCGCTTTCCAGCATTTCGATGTAGTAGTGCACATCGACACCTTCTTGAACCTGGCTCGTTGAACCGGTTCCTATCTCCATATTAGACACTTCGTAGCAACGCCCGATTTCCTTGAAGATTTTGCTCCTGTCAACGGTTCTTTCTTTGCCATTAGGCGTTTCCGGAGTTTTATCCGGCTCGCCTATATTTTCGAGTTCTATTTTTTTGGCCCCCATACGGCGAATATTATACCACTATGTGTGATCTGTAAAATCATACTTTATACGCCTGAAACGGGCGAGAAGGAGGCTACGGCGAGGGGTCTCAGGCGGAAAGGAAAATGCGTAAAACCACCATTAACAGCAGTACGAAAGCCAACGCCGCAATAGATGCCGTCAAAATAGCCAAAGACTTATCAATTTTGCTTAGTTCCCTTATTGATTCACACCCGGATGTTATTAGTCCCGGATCGTATGTGCCCACGGTGGGCACGTCGTCCAGCTTTGCGGCGGTGTGAGGCGCGCTTTTGATAGCACTCGTAAGGTCATATCCGGCGGAATGCCTGAAAAGGTGTACGCCGCCCTCCCACATTTTGGCGTCCGTCACGTCGTACACTTTGCCCTTGTGGGCTACAAGGGCGCGGGTTCCTCCTCGCCCCGTAAACTTTTTCAAGTCGGCGGGCGAAAAATTTTCAAAACACGAAAAATCTCCGGCCGCAAAGTCTTTTTCTATTTTCGCCCTTAGCATTGCGGCTGAACGCCGTCTTGCGTGGCGAACGGCTAACAATGCGCAAAGCGCTAAGAGAACGGCTAACGTCGGCATTATGGCATTTTCCCGTTATTTTCCCCGGTCTTTTCCCCTGTGTTTTCAAAGACCGCCGCAAAAAATCCGTCCATGCCGTATTTGCCCGTCGGGATTTTAAGGAATTCGCCGTCCGTAAGGCCAGCCTCCTTGAGATCGGGACGCAGCTTGCCAATATCGACGGCGGAAAAATCCGCGCGCTTGGCAAGAAACCTTTGCGCAACGCCCGTTGTTTCCTCCGCTTCAATCGAGCAGACGGCATAAAGTATTTTGGCGCTATCTGCGGCATGACCTGCGGCGTTATTTAAGGCGGCAAGCTGTACCCCGGCCATGGCCGATATGTCTTGTTGCGATTTCCGGTATCTTATTTCGGGATGCCTGCGCACCGCGCCGAGGTTGGAGCATGGCGCGTCTATGAAAATGAAATCGAATTTTTTTCCGAAGGGCAGGGGGGTTAGCATGTCGCAACAGACGGGATTGAACCGCTTGGATACGGCGTTAAGGCGCTTGAGCTTTCCATGAGATATATCCGAGTTTACCAAAACCGATTGCCCGCCGATATGCTCAACCAACGCGCCGCTTTTTGTGCCGCGTCCGCAACACAACTCCAGCACACGGCCCGCCGCGCTCGAAAGGAACGACGTAGCGATTATGGAGGATTGGTCTTGCGGCACGATTGCATTTTCGGCGATGAGTTTTTGCACCGCTTCGGACGGGCCTGTCACCTCCACGCCCGTATCGCAAAACCGGTTCTTTTCTATTTTTACGCTAGCTTCGAGCGCGGCTTCCTCCAGCCTTTTCTTTTTGACGACGCGGAAGTTCGGCGGCGGCTCGTCGTTGTTGGAGTCTAGGATTTTCTGCGCGCCTTCCGCCCCGTATTCTTTTATGTATCTTTGCGCCAGCCATTCGGGGTGCGAGGTGTAAAGAGATACGTTGGACGAAAAACTTTCCACCTTGCTTTTCAGTCCGCCCTTTTCGTCAGCTAGGCGGCGGAGCACGGCGTTCACAAGTTTTACCGTTCCGCCGTGGCCGTACTTTTTCGCCAACTTTACCGATTCCGAAACGGCGGCGTGCGATGGCACCCTGTCCATGAATGCCAGTTGGTAAAGGCCCGCGCGCATGACCACCTTTATGGCGTCCGGAAGTTTCTGGAAAGGGCCGGAACATTTTTCTTCTAATAGGGCGTCCAGAACGTAAAGACGCCTTAAAACGCCGAACGACAGGTTTTTTAAAAAAGCTCTGTCCCTTGAGTTCCATGAAGATTTTTCGGAAGCGTTTTTGGCTGCATTTTCAGTAACAAGCGATTCGAATATGTAATTGGAAAAACCGTTTTGATAAAGGACTTCCAAAAGGAGTTTTACGGCGGCGTGTCTCGGCGTGAGGTTCATCTTATGGAAACATTTAAGTAAGTTTTAACGGGCTGTTGCCCAAACCATAAAGACCTTGTCATCCTGAGCCAGTCGAAGGATGCCCTATTTACAAAATAACAAATCACGTTTCGACAGGCTCAACGTGACAGTTTATTTTCAAGCGTCTCTAAAATACCCTTCGTCAGCCCGGCGGCCAGCTGAGTTTGCGCTTGGCAAGAAGATGCATGTGAAGGTGGAATACCTCCTGCCCCGAATCCGGCCCCTCGTTTATTACTGTCCTGAAACCCGATTCACTGAATCCGTTTTCGTGCGCCAGCTTTTTTACGGCGGCGAACATTTCCAAAAGTATCGGCGCGTCTTCACTGCTAACGTCGGTGAAATTGGGAATATGCTTTTTGGGAATCAGCAGGATGTGGACAGGCGCCTGCCCATTAATGTCCTCGAAACCGTAAATATGCTCGCCGTCAAAAACCTTTTTCGACGGAATATCTCCCTTTATGATTTTGCAGAACAGGCAATCGCTCATAAGGGAATTCTATTACTTACACCCCGCACATTACAAGGAGTAATGGTGGCGGCAATAGTAGGTGAGGGCAATTGCAGAGTGGCGCGGGGGGAAATAACGTTCTTCGGTAGCATAGCCGCCGGGTAGCCACAGGCGGGGCGCCTACGCTACTTTTCCGTAGGCGAGGGCGCCTACGCTACTAAAAAGAGGCGTAGCATCGCTACGCCTCTACGAAGAACCCGGGGGGTAGAGGAAGTACGGGAGTTCGCGGTTGGTGAATGCGTTAAAGCGGGTGGTTTCTTTTTCAACGGCGGATATTTCTTCCATAAATTTTTCCCGTTGCGGGGCCAACGATTTGTTCAGCATATCGTTAAGGGCCGAGATTTTTTGGCCTATCGATTTCTTGTCGGCATCGGGAGCTTTTATCGTCTCGATCAGGCGCGTTTTCTTTTCGGCAATCTTTTGCATCTCCGAACCGTCTTCAAGAAAACGTTCGGGGTGGAAATCTATCTCGCGCAGTTCCCGCTTTAACGCGGCGAGTTTATCCGAAGGGTCGTCAAGGCCGTGAGGCGCGGCCAGCGTTCGGGATGCCGTAACGAACGCTGGCGGATCTATTTGGAAAACGTCTTTTATCACCGCATCCGTTAGGCGGTCGTACTTCGTGCCGCCGATGCCGTGCACGAATAGGTCAGATAGGTACAACCGCAACATGAGCGAAAGGGAAACCGCCCTCGGCCATAACCGGTAGCCAAGCTTGCGGCAATGTTCGGCAAGTTCTTCGGCGCTGTTCACATTGACGCCTTCGGGCATCAAGATAGCGTTGCCATTTTCCATTTTGCCTTCTGGTTTTACGAAGAGCGCGTCCCTTTTACCGTCTTTAATTTTCCACAAAAGCGTTTCGCAAGACGAACCGGCTATTTCGAGGTCGGGAAACGGATTAGCCTTCGAGCGGAGTTTGTGTTCCGTGCGGTAAGCGTCGAGCGCGCGGTTGAAGGACTCCGCAATTTCCTTTGCGCGTAGAATGAGGGTGAAGGCAAATTCAAAAAATTCTTCGGTTTCGCACACCGCGCTTAAAGGGACTTCAAGCACTTTGCCGGGCGCGTTTTTCATGTACTCCCTGCGCAACGTTATCATTGCGTCGCGCATATTATCGGGAAGGGCGGCGGCGTTGATATTTTGCAAGAACGTCTTGCCGTAATCAAAAAAGTTTTCAGGAAGCGTTCCGAGGTCTGCAAGCGCGGCATATTTAAAATTGTCGAACGCTTCAATATCCGTAACGGCATCGGCGTAAAATACGTTTTGGCCCGAAGGCGGTATGCCCAGTATCCGATATTCGGCAAGCTTGTATCCGTCCTTAAAGGCCGGAATTTTTACCGGAAAGCCGTCGCAAGGGTCCGTATCAACGCTTATAAAAACGCACGTCATCCCCTTTTGCGCGGCCTTATCTAAAAGGGCATATTTGTATAGGACGCCGTGATGCAAGAAATACGGTTGATGTCCCGAAACCACAAGCGGGGCGGCTTGATCGGTGTCGGGTGGTTTGAATCCCAGCTTCTCGGTAAACTTTTGGGCAAGCGACAAAAAGGATTTACGCCACTTCTTTTTTAACTCATCGGGGGATGATTGATCGGGGGACGCGGCGTATTGGTTTGCGAGGTTTTTCCACTTTCCCATGGGGGGATCGCACAAAGAGTCTCCGCTTGCGGGAATACGGATCATTTAATGAAAGCGTCGAACGAGCTTATACCGATATTTTCGGCGTTGAGTATGGGCTCTCCGTAACGAACGCCTATAAGCGAACCGTAGTAGGTTGCGGTCGCCTCGAGCTTGAGGAACAGTTTGTCCGCGCGTTCCGGGTCCGCGCCGTGGAATTGCGAACGGTACGCTTTTATCGCTTCCATTTTTATATCGAAGGTTTCCGATATATCGAATACCAACGGGGTCTGCAAGTCTTTTTTAAGGTGAGTGCAGAAGTAATAGAAAACCTTTATCGGATAGTATGGCTCGCCCTTCATCGAAGTTTTTGTGTACTTTGCGACAAAGCGCGCCGCCTGCGACAGGTGCGACGCCTGTATATGATCGGGATGGGCGTCTTCCCAATAAGGAAGCAGGAGAACGTCAGGTTTCAGTTGCCTGTAAACTTCGGCCACCTTAACGCGCGCTTCGACGGTATCCATCAGTTCGCGGTTTTTAAGATCGAGCGTGATTCTGGTTTGGGCGTTGAGTAACGAGCGCGCCTTTTCGGCCTCCTTTGCCCTGGTTTCGGGAGTGCCTTTCGGTGTTGGCTCGCCGTTTGTCAGGTCGAGGATAGCCGCCGATTTCCCATTGCGGACAACGGCGGCGATGATGCCGCCGGCGCCGATTTCTACATCGTCCGGGTGCGCTCCAACGGCGAGGATATCGACCACCGCTGTACCTCCCGGTTAAGGATTTCAAGATAATGTACGAGCCTTACGTCTGGGTTGTCCAGCTTTTCACCGAACGAACGGTTGAGGTTTTTATATATTCGCTCCACGGCAAATTCCTTTACCGTAAGGCCGAAGCGGTGTACCTGTATCCAGAACTCTATTGGGAAACCGTAGCCGCTTTCGCGCAGGTCCATCGGTTTAAGCGCCTTTACCGTGTACCCCTTCATTCCGCAGAAGCTGTCGGTGAGGTTATAGCCGGTAATATCGTTTATTTTTTTAGTGATCTTCATGTTTATACTGTATCGGTCTGGCGGCGGCGCGTCGTCCGAAATAGTTTCATGGAGGTACCTTGAGCCGGAAAATATATCCACGCTGCCCATGCTTTCGAAAATCATCGGTATGGCCTGGGGCTGGTGTTGTTCGTCGCAGTCTATGGTTACCATCCTGTCATATCCGTTTTCGAGCGCGAAATTGAATCCGTCTATGAGCGTCCTGCCGTACCCCAAGTTTTGGGGATGGGTCAGGCTGCGTATGTCCGTGAATCGCCGTATGATTTCGGCGGAACGGTCCGTGGAACCATCGTTTATTATCAAAATATCCCCATTAAATACCTTGCGGATATTGCAAAGCACGTTTTCCACGCTTTTTTCTTCGTTATATACCGGGACTATAACCAAACGTTTCATGGATGCTCCTTGTATTTATGCATACTAAGTGACATTGGTTGTATGATTTAATTCTATCAGAAGATTTAATGTTAGTCGTCCTGTTTGTCTTTTTCCTTTTGGAACAGCTTATCGAAATTAAGTATTACAAGGATCCTGTCGTCCAGTCTTCCGATCCCTTCAATGTATTCCGTATTGAGGCGCGTGAACGTTGGAGGCGGGGGAATGATAACTTTTCTTTGAATGCGGAAGACCTCCGTTACGGCGTCGACTTCAATTCCAATAACCCCTGCTTCCATGGTGATGATTACTATGCGCTCCATGTCGGTTGTCTCGGACGGGGGGCCGAACATGAAACGCTCCCTGAGCGAAACAACCGGTATTACCCTGCCTCGGAGGTTTACGACTCCTTTAACGAAGTTTTCCGTTCGCGGCACCCTTGTGACTTCCTGCAGGCGTATTATCTCCTGCACTTTCATTATGTCAATTCCGAAAAGCTCCTTTTCCAATATAAATCCCACCAGTTGAATGGTCTCTTCGCTGTAAGATTCATCAGATTCTTTTTGTTCGGCCGTTGCCATATTTGCTATAACGTCCATCGACAGAGCGTCTCCAGAAGGAGGGGCATCGTCTTCCACCGCCAGAGCTTCTTCAAGCGGTTCCCATGCGTCGCCGCTCTCCTTTTCTAGCTGAATGCCGGCTTTGGTTTCGGGCAGAGTGGACGGCTTGCCTTTAGGGATTTTCCATATACTGTCCAGCTCGTCTTCCAGCGGGTTTTTACCCAGGGGATCGTCCATTTAAGTACATTACCTCCTTTGCAACGCTTTCCATCATTTTCGCGCCAAGTGAATCCGGAGCGAACTCGAATACCGTTTTTCCGAAACTTTGCGCCTGGTCGAGCTTCATATCAAATTTCACGACTGTTTCCGTTAACTTGCTCTTGAAATGATGCTTAAGCTTGTTAAGAATTGATTTTACCAGAATAGTATCCCTGAAAAAAGTGGGCACTACCAGCTTTACATCAAGCAGATCGTGTCCGAAGTTTTCTTTAACCACGTTCACGGTGTCGAGTATTTCCGCGCATCCGTCCAGAGCGAGATAAGTAAGAGAGACGGGTATTACCACTTCGTTTGCGGCCAGAAGGATGTTTACTGTCAAAAGCCCCAAAGATGGCGGCGAATCTATAAGGAGATAATCGAAGTTTTCCAAACGGTCCACTTTTTTTTGCAGTTTTAAATGCCTGTCCGCGTGGTCAGAGACGTTTATCACGAAATCGGTAAGCCTCTTGTTGGCCGGTATCAGGAAGAGGTTTTCATTACTTGACGGCAGTATTGCGTCTTCTATTCGCGCATCCGGATATATAAGAAGGTCGAATACAGTTCGTTTTAATCCGTGTATTTCAACACCCAGCGATTTTCCGATATGTCCTTGGGGATCCATATCCAAAAGCAGGACCTTTTTCCCCTGAGACGCCAGCCATGCGCCGACGTTTATTGTCAGCGTGGTTTTGCCGCTTCCGCCTTTTTCGTTTACGAATGCTATTTTGCGCATTGAATCATCGTTGGACGGCGTTCAGGATAATGGAATTAAGCTGGTCAAGCGGCGCGACCATGTCCACAAGATTTTCATCCACTACGGCTCGCGGCATCCCGTACACTACGCAACTTGCCGCGTCCTGCGCGATTATCCCGCAGTTTGCTTTTTTCATAGCCCTTGCGCCTTCAAGGCCGTCGTTTCCCATGCCGGTCATAATAACTCCAAGCCCCGTCGAGGGATAGGTTTCGGCAACGGAAAGGAAGATTTGGTTTACGCTTGGCCGGTGGAGGCTGTCGCTTGGTTCCGGGTTTAGGTGGACGGTTGCGTTTCTTTTTCCCTTCCTGTTAAGTTTCAGATGTTTGCCGCCCGGCCCTATTAAAAAAGTACCCGGAGTAAGCGGTTCGCCGTTTTCCGCAATTTTAACAGTGATCCTGCAAATTTTGTTTATCCTTTCGGCAAAAGGCCCAAGAAAAGCTGCCGGCATGTGCTGCACTATTACCCCTGCTGCGGGAAAATCGGCGGGAAGGCCGGGGAGCATATCCTGCAGCGCCCTCGGTCCGCCGGTTGAAGTTCCAATTGCCACCATTTCAGCCCGTTTGATAATTTTTTCAAGCCTCGGCATAGGCACAACTTCTTTTTTGCGTTTTCGGATGCGTATTTTATTTTTATCAAGACAGCCAACGGCCTTTATTTTTTCCAGCAACATTGTTTTAAGTTCAATAATGCTTTGGGGGCTGTCTCCCATGCCCTTTGCTATGAAGTCAACCGCGCCTTTTGAAAGTGCGTCCAGTGTCGCGTACGCCCCTTCCTCGGTAAGCGAGCTGACCATGAGAACAGCCGTGGGACATCGCTCCATTATTATATTCAGAGCCTCCAGGCCGTCCATCTTGGGCATTTTTACGTCGAGGGTTATTACGTCAGGGCGAAGCTCCTCGGCCTTTTCTACGGCCTCCCGGCCATCAGACGCGGTGCCTATCACCGTAAGTTTCGGGTCTTCATTTATTATGGACGAGAGGACGTTACGGATGAACGCCGAATCGTCGACAACCAAAACGCTAATAGGTTTCACTCAGGTAGTAAGCCTTTTAACGGAATCCAGTATGCCGGTCATGTCCGACTTCGAAAAATAACTGTCCATGCCAGCCTTGATTCCTTCGGCCTTTCCTACGTTTTCCTCCATCACGGAAAGAGCAATTACCGGGATGGAGGCCAGCTTTTTATCTTCTTTGATTTTTCTTGTAAGTTCATACCCGTCCATATTCGGCATAAAAATATCGGTAATAACCATGCATATTTCTGGATTTACCCGTAGCTTTTCAAGAGCGTCTACTCCGTCCTTGGCTTCCACCACGTCGTACCCCGCCCTTTCCAGCATCCTTTTATAGGCCTTACGGGCGATAGGCGAATCGTCGACCACCATGATAACTTTTCCATATTTCTTTTTCGGCCTGGTTCCCTTTTTCCGGGTTCCCGTTTTGGAAGCCTTTTCCATTTCTTCCACGATTTCCATAAGGCCGCCGAGGTCCACTATAAGGGTAACCTTCCCGTTGCCCAGAATCGTAGCGCCAGCGATTCCTTTTGGCTGGATGAACTTACCCATCGATTTGATAACCACCTCTTCCTGTCCCAAGAGCTTTTCCACCACTAATCCAACCTTTTTTTCCGCTATGGCCACGACGACGACGTAAAGCCACTCCCGCTCCCTTTCGTCGGTTTCAATTTCCGACACGTCCACGTCATAGAGATCGCTCATGTGCATCAGCGTCACAACTTCATCCCGCAGGCGAATTACCCCCTGCATGTCTATGCTTTGGATGTTGTCCGGCGATATGCGGACGGTTTCCACCACGGACTCAAGGGGCAAGGCGAAGGTTTCATTGCCCA
>SDBV01007239.1_pt1 | contig 15208 bp, 19 predicted proteins | sample 2277081 | NCBI WGS metagenome assembly SDBV01 (sample SAMN10402039, study PRJNA504765) | marine sediment metagenome | isolation source: marine sediment core GS10_PC15, 223 cmbsf | place: Arctic Ocean: Southern Knipovich Ridge | collected 2010
CAGTGTTGCTTCTTCATCGAGATAAATATTTCCAAAAATGATAGCAATACCAACACTAGCATTTCTGATGATATCATTTAAATTCATTAAATCTCTACAATAGTCATCGTCTAACCATAAATCACCCATGAGATATCCTCCTATACAAAGTTCTGGGAAGGCAATAACTTCAACCTTATCTTTTTTTGCCTTCTCTATAAACTCAAGCATTTTGGAGATATTATCTTCTGGGTCGCCTGCTCTCACATCCATTTGTGCTAGTGCTATTTTCATTCATTTTCCTTTTCTAAATAATTTGCTATCGCTTCATTACATAATTTTTCAATTCGATTTGTTTGTTTTATCCCAAATTCTTCTTTCCAAAAAGATTTTCCTATAATAAAAAAAGGTTCATCACAAGAAGCATTTGTAGTATGAAAAATAGGATTTTCATCATCTTGATTCACAGAAAGGCATTCGACTTCTACTGTACAGAGAGTGTCTTCATATTTCAAATCCTCTATAATCACAATAAAGCTGCTAATAACTGGTTGTGTGTCTTTTACTTTCATTCTTCTAGTCCCATACCTTCTACTAATTTTTCCATACTTTTGTTAAATTCTTCTATATCAGTTTTCAGTATTATTTCTGGAATATGTTTTTGTATTTTTTTACAACCTAAACATTCAAGAACAATTTCCCCTTCAACTTCTATTGGTCTCATCATATTTCCACACTCGTTTTTCCCAATACAACTGAGAGGATGAACAAATCCTGACATTTGCCATTCTCTTATCTTCTTTTTCTTTTCTTCGTTATCCATAAGTAGTTTATTTCTTTATTCTTTCTTTTGCTCTTGTTTTTCACCTGCCATAATAAGAAGATAATCAGGTTCTATGCCAGGACAAGTATTCATTTGAATACTATGTATGTGAAAGTTTTCTTGAGCATCTTCTACAACAAGGTCTTTGTCCCCATAACCTTTATCCACTTGTTTTTGTGCCATACTCATAAAATCATTAAGTGTCATAATACCATTTCCTTGTATTTATTTATTGTATTGTTAAAAACTGTCATTATATCAATATTTATTTTATTTTCATATTCTAATTTATTATAGAATGCTGTATAATACACCACTGCTTTTTGAGCATCATCTTTAGTTTTCACCAATCCATCACAAGGCACAGCTAATCCCTTATCAGCATATTCCTCTTTCATTAGATCGGTATTTATTTTAACCCATGTCTTTTCTATATAGAATTCATTTCTTGCTTTTTCATATTGTACATAAATATCATTCATATAGGTATTATAACACAAAAAATTGTTTTGTCAAGGGGTTTTTATTTTTTATTAGTCGTCTTCTTCGCGTTCTTTTATTTTATCATTTAATATATCAAGAGCTTTTTGATGAACCACTCTGTTTCCATAATGATTTCCGAGTTGATATCCATTTGCCGCAGGAAAAAAATGAACATTAGCATAATTCATACCACTGATAAAGAGCAAAAAATCTGTTATCTCTTTTTTAAACCATCCTCTTTTAATAAGAGGTCTATATATCTTCATAAAAGTTTTAAATTCTCTATAAGGAAAATCACTTTCTGCCTCAAAAAGTTTATGCTTTGCCGTTGAGTCACTAAATCTCATATCCCAATCTTCACCTTTTTTTTGTTTAGGAATATTTACTAATTCTATCATGGCGTTTCTAAATTTATCATAACTTTTATCTATTTCTTCTCTATTAACTATCAAAGATTTAGCGGGATCTGTGTTCCCACTTTCACTTATTTGAGTATCAACCATAATTTGATAGATATCTCTATGAACAAACATCCCTGGACAAGGAAGATGTCCATTTGCTCCAACAACAGTTTCTATGGGGCAGTCAAAATGTTTTTCAATGGCTTTAGTAGAAGCATTTTTTTCTATTTGATTAATAAACCCATAATCAAAATACTCTCCAAAAATTGGTAGACACACAGGCTCATAATAACACCATGAATATATCAAAGTGTTATTCTTTGCTTCGGGATCGTAAGCATATTTATATAATTTCAAAGGCATATATGCTACGGGATCTCCACCATTTATTGTTATTCTTGATACTGAACAAGCTACATCAAAACTACCCATTTTTCCCCCTTATTAATTTTTAAAATTTTCAAATCTTTCAACATATCCTTCGCAAAAATATTTTTTTGGATTCATTATTTCTAAATCCATTTTATGTTCTTTTGCTATTTTTTGAAATTTTTTACTTTTAATAGTTCCTTTTTCTTTTAAAATATCTATAATTTTAATTAAAAAATCTTTGTTTCTTGCTAATAATTCTGTTGCTTTCTTTTTATGTTTTGAAAGCATATTCTCTAATTTAGTATTTGATTCTTTTATATCAAAATTATAAGAACTATTTTGAACATTGTGAGGACTTCTTATTATACTATTATATCCATTCATACCATATTCTCTAATATATGAAGATGCTAAAACAGTGGCCATTTGTATATCTGAAGAAGATCCTGCAGTTTTAGACATTTCCCCAAAAACTATTTCTTCTGCTGCCAATCCCGCCATTAATACTATTATTTTTTTCTCTAAAACATCTTTAGAAGGAATCATAGTGTGTAATCCTATATACCCTGCTGTATTGTCTGATGAACCATTAGCGACTATTTGAGTTGGAACAAGACCAAAGCTATTAGCATATGCAACAGAATGTCCTGCTTCATGAACTGAAGTTATAATTTTTTGTTCGTCACTTTTGTTCTCTTTTATTCTATCTATTTCTCCTTCAATCAAATATTTTTCAGTCGTATTCCCTATAGTAGATATAAGATATTTGTTTTTATATTCAATTGTTATTTCTTTCTCTTTTTGTTCAATAGCAGATAATAAAAATAAAGGAATACTATTCATTATTGTTGATGATATAGTTGACAATACTGGGCGGACTCCTTGTGCCGGAAATACTCCATTTCTATATAAAAAATCATTAACATTTTCATTTATGATAATTTTGACACCATGTCTTTTATAAATATTTCCCGTTATTTCTTCTAATTTTTTTCTAATAATTTCTTTATAATTATTTTTACTTAAAGACGGATAAATTACATGAGTATTCCCAAATCTAGATATTTGTTCTGGTTTAAATCTTTTTCTTAATGCAGCTTTTACTGTTATTACATTAATTTTCTTGGAGAATTCATGAAAAATATCTGCATCAATTTCAGCATCATCTGTATTTTCTGCCATTTTATATACTTCATCTAAGTTTCCAGATACAAATATCAATAATTTACTATAACTATCTCCTTGATATAATTCTCTACTTTTTAATGCTTCTGTTAATATTTCTGTTTTTTTATCTGATGTCCACTTCATTATTTCTTCAACAGTTTCGCTTCTTTTTAATTTTTTCTTAAGATGTGTGGCTGAATAATAGTTTCGATGAAAATTTCTTTTTTTTTGTTTTTCAGTTTTCTTTTTTTTCTTTTTCTTTGGTTTTTCATCTTCTTCATCATCTTCTGGAGCGGCCATTCTTATATCTTCACTATAAGCATCTCCGAACATCATGCTCGTTAAACATTCTTTAGCACTACTATCATTAGCAAATACTCCGTCACTTAAAAGCATCCATAAATCTTGAAAATCATGATCGTGTATTTCAATACCTGCTTGATCTACTGTTCTATACCTTTGTATTTCATCTAATAAAAGGACTCCTTGCCCATCCATCTCTATAGAAGAACTATTCAAAAAGTCTTGAACTGTTTTATTATAATATCCATTAGCTTTATTTCTCATTTGGATTTCAACAAATTTATCAGTAAGTTCCATTTCATATACAAGATTACGAACTAGATCTGTTTTCCCAACACCCGTCATTCCCCACAAATTAATAATAACAGGCCTAGTAATAAGTTCTGGAATAACATACCATACATTTATATTCTCTATTATAGAATCTATTATAGAATCTATACCTACAAATTTAGATTTAAGTTTTTCAGAAATTTTTGATAGTTTGATTTTTCTTCTGTTTATTTTTTTGATCAATTCATTGACATCTTCCATAGTTGTTTCTCCTACTAAAGTTTTTTGTTATATTCTTCCCATTCTCTTAGTGCTGCTTTTGAAATTTCTCTCACAATTGGTTCTGGTTCACTTTCATATAAACCTGAGCAACTAAAGCTATTAGCTTCAAGAAGATAATATTCTCCATTAGATTTGCATATATCTAGTGTATAAGCAATGTCTGGTTGCCATTCTTCTTCTGCGATTTTTTCTGCTAATATTTTAGCTCCTGCTTCACTTCCCTCTACAATAAACAACTCATATTCTTTTTTATTGTCACTAACTTTTTCTTTTGCAAAATCTCTGTATTGGCTACAGGCAACAACTTTTTTGTCAACAACTGCAAATCTCCACTCTTTTTCTATAACTTTTGGGGAAGAAATAACAGTTATAATTTGGTCAAGAGGTTTAGCGGCATAATTTGCAAAGAGTTTGAATTCTTGATCAATTTCTTCTCTTTTAAGAATTTGTCCTGTAAATGTTTTAGCACCAGAATTAGGTCTTATAAAAATACAATCATCTACACCTAACATATCAAAAACATAATCTTCTCTTCTTTTTATTTCCATCATTGGAAGCATTATATAATCATTGTTAAATAAATATTTTCCCCAATAAGAGTAATATGTGATACAACAAAGTTTTTGAAAGTTGCAATATACTCCAGGTATCCACTTCTTTTGTTTTTGTAATTGTCTCCCAAGATTGAGAGTCCCGTAAAAGATTACACAATCTTCATTAGGATATTGATTAAATTCCCCACTTTCCCAAGGTTCGTATTTAACGACACTGAGTTCCATTCCCTGTTTTCTGACTTCATCCATTAGAGGTTGAAGAGAACTATCATGCTCATAATCTTCAATTAGCCATTTTACTTTCATTTTTCCTCTAATCTTTTGTCAATTCTTCTACTTAATATTTCTTGTTCTAAATAATTTTCTTCATATATTCTCATCCCCTGTTCTATTCCAAGTTGTATGGCAATTCCTGCGATTACATCAAAAACACTTCTACCACGCTCAGCATGATATTTAAGTTGTTCTGGTTGAAGTTGAACTTCTGGTTGAGGGATTGTGGCTCTTAACCATTTAGACATTAGGCGAGGACCATTCCATACGACACCAACTTTTTCCGCATCCGTATTAGAGTCAAGCTCTATCGCTGATTGTATAGCTTCTACTATTGGTTTCGTTAATTCCTCAATATCAACAACTTCTTTATCTCCAGCCCATTTGCTCATATTAATCTCTATTTCATTTAACACTTTTTATTTTTTTTGGTCTATCATATTTTACTTTTCCAGTAGTATCCATCCAATGAAACACATATTTAGCAACTCTATTCCAATCTTCTCTATTAGCCATAGAAATTTGATAACGAAATTCTTGGCATACCATTTCTGCTCTTTTGTATGATTCTAATTTCCTTTTACTTAATTTCTCACTCATACTTTAATCTTTTCCATTTATAAATTCATTTAAATATTTATATTCATTATCACTCATCATTCTTAATCCAATATGGAATATATTTAATAATGGTTTTCGTCCTAAATCAACAGCGGATAAACAATTTTCTCTATTAATTTTTTTACCTACCATAGAGGTAATGAATTTTTTCCAATCTTTCTTTTCCATTAAACTAATAGTATTATAGCAGATAGAAGTAGGTTCACTATCAGTATATTTTCTTAAATATGTGTGGAATATAGTTCCAAATTCATTTATTTTTTCTTTTTTTGTCATAAATTCTCACTATTAATTGTTTCCTGGAATTAATTAATGGTATATCCATTCATTTATTTTTCTTACTAATTTACTTCTACTTATTACTACACAAATTCTCTGTAATATTATGCTGAGGATTAGGCATATAAATCCAAAGGCTATTAACCACATTATTATATCCATTATTCTAATTCTAATAATATTTTTACTATATCTTCTTCTATATCATTCCATACAAAGGTTCTATTTACAATATTATCTTCTATTCCAACTATTTCTTTTATATCTTCATATGAGATATTATCTAAAGAATATCTCACATTATCATTTTCATCTGTAATAATTGTAAATGTTGTATCGTTTTTATTCCATATATGTTTAATTTTATTCATTTTATTTCTCCTGTATTTTTTCCTTATTATTTTTTATTTCATTTATATAGATATTATAGCACATTTTTTTTTTTTTGTCAAGAAAAAAATAATATTTTTCGATAAAAAGAAAGATTATAAGGTAAAATTTGTAATATAGTAGTAGATGTTTGACTTCAACTTTTTAGAGTATCTAAAAATATAATATTTTATAAGGATATTGCTGAATTCTGAGTTGAAGTAGAATTTAGTTTTATCCTTTTTTTGTGGAGAAATAAAAGATGAGTAATGATAATAGATTTTATGTTTATGCATTATTAGATCCTAGAAAGCCAGGAGAATATGAGTACAAAGATATTTGTTTCTTGTATAAACCATTTTATATTGGAAAAGGAAATGGGAAAAGATGTTATGATCATTTTAAACCTAGTCAAATTAAAAAACATAAAAATCCTCACCTTTGTCGAAAAATTTCTAAAATTAAGAATCGTGGTCAAAAAATAATTATTGAAAAAATAAAAACAAATTTATCTGAAAAACAATCTTTTCAGTTAGAAATTAAATTCATAGATTTAATTGGAAAAACTAATGATGGTGGAATTTTAACAAATATATATGATGGTGGTTATGGGGAAACAAAATCGTTAAAAACTAGACAAAAAATAAGTCAAACTGTAAAAAAGTGGCATCAAAATAATCCTAGTCCCTGTTTAGGGAAAAAACATTCAAGAGAGACTAGAGAAAAAATCAGCAAAGCTAGAAAAGGTTTTAAAATGACAAAAGAATGGAGAAATAAAATGGTAAAAACTAAATTATTAAAAAAGTCAGGAGCATTATGGTATAAAATAATTTCTCCTAATAATGAAGAATTTAAAATTCATGGACTTTCTCCATTTTGTGAAAATCATAATTTATGTCCAGGGCATATGAGTTCTGTAGCTAACGGCAAAAGAAAACATCATAAAAAATGGAAATGTTATAAAATCTAATTTTTATTTTTAATAGATTGTTCTACTAACCATCTTACAAATTTCACTGCTGTAGGATCTCCATTCTCTTTCCCTACACCGCTATCTCCTAGTTTAACAACTGGGCAACCATTTACGCTCCAAATTTTAATTACCATATTTAGAGGAAGACTACTTTCAAAACCATTATTTGAAAAATGTGTTCCAATACCAAAGGAACATTTTATTTTTTCTTCACAATATTCTTTAATAGATGTTGCTTTATCGACATCTAATCCATCAGAAAAGATTATTGCTTTTTCTTTTGGATCTATCCCCATTTTCTTATAATGCTCAATCATCATATCTGTAAATCTATAAGGATTTCCACTATCATGCCTAGTTGATGGGTATAACATCGATAATTTTCTATTAAAATCTTTTAAAAATATATCAATAGTAATTGTATCTGTTAGAGCTGTTCCAATTTCTAAATTTTTAAAAACTCTTAACCAATTTTCCATAGCATAATAATTACAACGATTATAACTATTTGAAACTTGCGTAAATTGGATGACTTCATGAGCAATTGAGCCAAAACACTTTATATTATTCTGCATAGCAAAATAAACGTTGCTGCTTCCTAGAAAAGTAGAATTGTCATTCTCTCTACTATATCTTATAAATTCTCTTATTACTAATCCTTGAGTATCAAAACTCCTTCTGCGACGAGTCCCCATATCTACAAATTTACATCCTGTTTCACTTAATCTTTTAACTTTTTCATAGGCTTTTTCTTTTTGCCCCTCGTAATTCCAATCAGTATCAATTATCTTAAAATAAAGTTCAGATATTATTGCCATTAAAGGAACTTCGAAAAGAATAGTTTCTATCCATTTTCCTTTTATTTCAAGCTCTAAATTATTATCTTCTGTTAATTTTATAGATACATTTGAAGGATTATATCTAAAATTCTTTAAATATTCTATATAACCAGGAGTGAAATATGAAAAATTTTCTTTCAAATAGACATATTCTTCTTCTGTTAGCTTTAATTTAGATAAATTATTAATTTGTTTTTGGAATTCTGTGATGAATTTTTGGTTAAAACGTTGTTCTCCTCTATTTTTAAACCTGTATGAAACAATATCTTTAGGAAAAAGTTCTAAAGCAAAATTCATCATTGATAGCTTATAAAGGTCATTATCTAATATACTCTTAATAATAGGTTCCATTTTTACTCTCCAAAAATTATTGTTTTTATTACAACTTGAAAGCATTATACACTGTTTTTATTCACTTGCAAGGAAAAAATATTGAAAAGTGAAAGTTTTTAACGTATAATATAAAGTGTATTTATAAATATTGTTTTAACAGAAGGATTAAAATGAAAAAAGAAATTAAACATCGTGAGTTGTGGATTAAATATCAGAAAGAAAAAAATTCATCTAAAAAACACAAATTAGAGAATAAACTTGTAGAGATATACTATCCACTTGTAAATAAAATAGCTTATAAAATAGCAGTGAGAATAGGATGGAAGCTATCTCCTGACGAATTAAGTAGTTTAGGTGTGGATGGATTGTACATAGCAATTAGAAAATTTGACTTAAATAATGGAGCATCTTTCCCTACATATTCAAGTCGTAGAATTGGTGGTTCTATGCTAGATGGAATAAGAAAATATGATCCCATACCTAGAAGTGTTAGAATAAACCACAATAAAATTGAAAAAATGAGGGTTTTACTAGAATCTGAGCAAGGTAGAAAAGTGTCTGATGACGAGATTTTAGAAAAATTAGGAATAGACAACTCAGAATATAATAAGAATAGAAAAAAATTTCATCCTGTTACATTCACAAGTATTGAAGGATCTGATATCGCTGGAAGTAATATTCAAGAAGATTATAGGCAAGATTCTAATTCTAATTTGATAGATAATAGAACTACTTCTCCTGATAGCAAAGTTGTAAGAAGAGAGTTCTTTAATAAACTTGTAGGAAAGAATTTTACCAAAATAGAACAAAAAATTATTTATTATTATTATTACCAGAATCTTACTATGGATAAGATTTCAGAGAGATTGAAACTGTCTGAGTCAAGAATAAGTCAAATACATAAAGATATTCTACCTAGACTCCAGAGTAAGATTAAAAGAAATCCAAAATATTTTGGGGAAGATATTTGTAGAATTATTGAAAGTTGTAATGATAAAGACAGTTTTATGTAAAAAATCTGTTTTTAGCTGTGCAGGGATATAATTATATATAATTATATTTATTCTTTATTACTCAATACTATATAGTGTTATAGTGATATAGAGTAACAGAGTCACATTAATGCTATATCACACAATGGCATACATTGTATGTTTTTTTTTGGAAAAGTCAAGTAAAAAATGAAAAAAAATGAAAAAAAAGTAAAATTTATTGTTGGAGACATATGTTATCCTAAATCTGAAGCCCTTATACTCCCATCAAATACTAGGGGTATAATGAGTAGGGGTATTTTAGCAAAAATAGTTAAGGATGGTTGGAAAGGATTAGAAAGGGAAGCAAAAAAAGTAGCTTTAGGGGAAGAAATAAAAGTAGAAGGCTGTTATTCGACAGAACCTGGGAGATTTAAAAGGAGGGGTGTAAAAAAAATTTACCATTCTGTGATAAAAAGGTTGCCAAGTGATTACACATCTGTTACAATAGTCAACAATGCTTTTAGGAATGCTATGAGAGATGTTATAGAAGATGGAATGAACTCTGTGTCTATTTGTGGTATGGGAATAGAACCAGGAGATTTAGATGTTAAAAGTGTAGCTAGAATTATGAGTGATGTTTGTAAGTTATTCGAAGATAAAATAAATATAAAAATAATAGATGATAATAAAGAATTTATAAAAAATTTGTGTATCTTTTATGGAGATGATTATGAAGAAAACATTAAATGAGCCTGTATTAGTTTTAAATAAGAATTGGTTAGCTATTAGAGTAAAGAATGTTAAAAAGGCTATTTTGCTCGCAAGTAGAGTAAGAGCTTGTATTGTTGACACGAAAGATTATTCTATCTACACTTGGGAAGATTGGATTAAACTTCCTTGTGATGGGGGTGGTATATCTACAACTAAAGGAGATATAAGAATTCCTAGTGTTATCCTTTTAACAGCATATGGGAAGATTCCAAATAGCACTCCACGTTTAACTAAGAGAAATTTATTCATAAGAGATGGCAATATTTGTCAATATACCGGTCAAAAAGTTTCTACTAAAGACGCTGACATCGATCATATTATTCCTACTTCTCGTAAGGGAAAAAATAGTTGGGATAACATGGTGGTATGTTCAAAAAAGGTTAACAGAATGAAAGCTAACAGAACTCCAAGTGAAGCTGGACTAAAGTTAATCAAAAAGCCGAAGAAACCAAGTAGGACTAACCTTATGTTAGACCCTATGTTGGAAATCCCAGAAGATTGGAACAAGTTTCTGACGTAGTAATCCTTCAAATAAGGAAGAACTACAACGTGGGTGGGAGAGTTAAAAAACTAGGATTAGATCCTAAACAATGGTATATGAGGATGAAGGACGTTCCCTGTTTTATATTAGGGAACGCTCCTTCTCTTAATAAAGTTGATTTGTCACTTCTAGATGATCATTTCACAGTTGGTATAAATAGAATTTTTTTTAAGCATGACCCAACAATTCTTATATGGCAAGATTTAGCTCTATGGATACAAGAAGAAAAAAGAGTTAAGAGTACTAAAGCTATAAAATATTGTAGAAAAGGGGCTGATACCGTAGGAGGATATTATAATTTTACATTAGTTGGTATGGAACCAAGAATAACGCATGATATATCACAATTATATGGGAGGGGAAGTAGTGGGAGTATAGCATACCAATTTGTATGGGCTTTAGGTTGTAATCCAATTATATTAGTTGGTATGGATTGTAAAAATGCTAAAAACGGAGATACAGATTTTTATGGAAAGAATAAGATGCACAAAAAACATACTCTCCCACATTGTGAAAAAGGGCTAAGATTTATTAAATCAAATACATTAGGAAGGACGATAATAAATTGTTCAAAAAATAAAATTTTTGAAGAGAGAATGAGTCTAGAAGATGCTATAAAAACTTTAGGAGATACAAGATATAACAGGGATGGTTTGAAGAAACTGCTATTGGGATAATAATTGGGGAATGAAAAGATATGGAATCAGAAGGAATGGTATTTGAGTATAAAGAAGCATTAAAAAATAGTGTAGAGTATTTTAATGGAGAAGAAATTTCAGCAAAGGTATTTTTAGACAAATATGCATTAAAAAATAAAGAACGAGATATATTAGAAGACACACCTAAAAGGATGTTTGATAGAATCGCTACTGAGATAGCGAGAGTTGAACAAAAGAAATTTAAAAAGCCAATGACTCATAATGAGATATATTCTTATCTTGACGGGTTTAATAGAATAGTACCACAAGGCTCACCGCTTTCTGGAATTGGTAATCCTTATCAATTTGTTACTATCTCTAATTGTTATGTTGTAGAATCTCCAGTTGATAGTTATGGTGGAATATTTAGAACAGATGAAACTACTGCTCAAATATCAAAAAGGCGTGGTGGAGTTGGAACTGATATTTCAAATCTAAGACCTGGTGGATCATCTACAACAAATGCAGCATTAACAAGCACTGGTATAATTCCATTCATGGAACGTTATTCTAACACTATTCGAGAAGTAGGTCAATCAGGAAGAAGAGGCGCTCTTATGCTCACTATCTCTATCCATCATCCAGAGGTTGTCCAATTTGCTAGAGTAAAAAGAGATTTGGGAAGAGTCACAGGTGCTAATCTTTCTATCCGTCTTAGTGATGAATTTCTTAATGCTGTAAAAAATAATAAAGAATATGAACAGAGATTTCCTGTTGATGCTAAATTTGGAGAAGGTAAACTTTCTCATATGGTTGATGCTAGAAAAGTTTGGATGGAAATTATTGAAAATGCTCATGCCACAGCAGAACCAGGATTATTATTTTGGGATAATATAATCAGGCAAAGTCCTGCAGATTGCTATGAAAAATTTGGTTTTAAAACCACCTCAACCAACCCATGTGGTGAGCTTCCTCTTTGTCCATATGACTCCTGTAGATTGCTTCTATTAAATCTTTATGGATATGTAAGGAACAAGTACCAGAAAAATTCTTATTTTGATTATGAGGCATTTAAAGCAGACGCAATAGTAGCACAAAGATTTATGGATGATTTTATTGATATTGAATTAGAAATGATTGATAGAATTATAAAAAAAATTGAGAAAGACCCAGAATCAGAAGATATTAAAGCAGTTGAACTTCTCTTATGGAAGAATATGAAAAAAATGTGCTCAACTGGTAGAAGAACAGGAACTGGGATTACAGCATTAGGAGATACACTGGCAGCTCTTGGTATCAAATATGGTTCTAAAAAAAGTATTGATACAACAGAAGAAATATATAAAACTCTTAAATTATCTTGTTATAAATCATCTGTTAAAATGGCAAAAGAACTTGGACCATTCTCTTGTTGGGACCCAAAATTAGAAAAAAATAATGAGTTTCTTTTAAGAATTAAAGAAGAAGATCCTAGTCTCTATAGAGAAATGAATAAATATGGTAGAAGGAATATTGCACTATTGACTACTGCTCCAGCTGGTTCTGTTTCAATTTTAACTCAAACAACTTCTGGAATAGAACCTGTTTATCAAATAAGTTATAAGAGAAGAAAAAAAATTAATATTAATGATAAAGGAGTAAGAGTAGATTATGTCGATAATAGTGGAGATTCTTGGCAAGAATTTAATATTTTTCACCCAAAAATTAAAGAGTGGACAGAGATAACTGGAGAAATAGATATTACAAAATCTCCGTGGTTCGGTTGTTGTGCGAATGACATAAATTGGAGGAATAGAGTAAAACTTCAAGCAGTTGCAAATAAACATGTTGATCATTCTATTTCTTCAACTGTAAATCTTCCTGAAGATGTTTCCGTAGAAGAAGTGGCTAAGATCTATGAAACAGCTTGGCAAGCTGGTTGTAAAGGAATAACAGTTTATCGAAAGAATTGTAGAGCAGGTGTCTTAGTTGATAATACTTCAGAAGAAAAAGGATTTATTACTAAAACTAATGCTCCTAAAAGACCTAAAATTCTACCAGCAGATGTTTATCATACTATTTCAAAGGGTGAACAATATTTTGTTATTGTTGGATTAATGGGGAATGATCCTTATGAAGTTTTTGCAGGGAAACATGATTCATATATTCCTAGAACAATGAAGAAAGGTATGTTGAAGAAAATTAAAAGAGGGAGATATTCTCTACTTGAAGAAAATGGTACAGTTATTTTTGAAGATATAGCTAAAACTATTGGAGAAGATCAAGAAGCAGTTACAAGACTTATATCAAGTAATTTAAGACATGGTTGTGATGTTAGTTTCGTAGTACATCAATTAGAAAAAGTTAAGGGTGATTTAATGAGTTTTTCTAAAGCTATTTCAAGAGTTCTTAAAAAGTATATTCCAGATCATACAAAAGTTCATGGAGAGGTTTGTAAGGAGTGTGGAGCAGGATTAATTAGAGAACAAGGTTGCATAGCATGTAAAAGTTGCGGATGGAGTCGTTGCTGAGCCACAATTAAAAAAATAAAGAGGATTTATAATACTCTTGACTAATATAAATGTAGATAAAATTATATTAGAAAGGAAGTATTATGAAAAAAGGCAACAAACGTATAGATTTAAGTGGTAAAAGGTTTAATAAATTAGTTGTTATAGGAGAAACAAAAAACAAGAGTTCTGTAGGGGGGAAGTATTGGGATTGTAAATGTGATTGTGGTGAGATAAAATCTTATAGGTCGGATGTTTTAAGAAAACAAAATGTCCAAAGTTGTGGTTGTACTCTTCATCATGTAAAAGTTGGAGATAAAGTTGGACAGTTAAAAGTTGTTGAGAGATTAGGAAGAAAAAGTAGTAGAAGCATATGGTGGAAATGTCTTTGTGCTTGTGGGAAAAGTGTTGAACATACGAGTCATACTATTAGATGCGGGAATACTAGATCGTGTGGTTGTTTATCTAATCCTAATGGGAAAAGACATCCAAATTTTGTAGGTTATGAAGAAATGTCTGGTAATTTTTTTAATGCTGTTAGAAATGGAGCAAAGATAAGAGATATTCCTTTTAAAATCACTAAGAAACAAATATGGAATTTGTTTGAAAAACAAAACAGAAAATGTGCTTTATCGGGGATGGATCTTCAGTTTGGTATTAATAGTAGGATTAAAGAGAAAAAAAGAGAATGTACGGCATCTGTCGATAGAATAGATAATACAAAGGGGTATATAAAAGGGAATATTCAGTGGGTTCATAAATATGTGAATAAAATGAAAAATACTCATTCTCAAGAATATTTTATTAAGATGTGTAAAATGGTAGCAGAGAATAATTAAAAATTTAATAGGAGATAATATGCCAGAACCTATAACAACAATTGCTATATTTGTGGGAGGATTTTTACTTTCCTATCTTAGTCAAAAAGGAAAAAATCTTGCCTATAAAGAAGATATGGTTAAACTTACAAACGATATAAATAGGCTAAACTCGTCACTACGCACAAATTCTCAAAATAGTATTTCGTTGAGAGAAGAAAGGGTTGAAGTTCTAAATTCTTTTTTTGATAGTTGTAATCAATTTTTATTCGAGATATTAGAAGTCAGGACAACGGAAGCACCTTTCAAACCAACTTCTTTTGAAGATTTTCTTTTGTCAATACACAACGAAGATTTTCTTCTTTATATGTTTCAGCAGCAAATTTCCAATTTGTCCAATTGTAGATTATTTCTTAGATCTTTAGTTCATGAAGTAGCTTCGAAGCATCACAAGCTTCTTTTATATTTTTATAAAAAACCATTGGCACATATTTCAGAAATATTAACAGAAAAAATGTTTGGTCTTTTTAATGCTTATTATAAGAGTACAGAAATTTTTGTGAGAAATACTATAAATATTGAAAAAATAGATAATAAAATATTACAGGAATTTCAGGAGAAGTACAAAAAAGAAGTCCTACCTAATTATGAAG
>SDBV01007240.1_pt1 | contig 15208 bp, 19 predicted proteins | sample 2277081 | NCBI WGS metagenome assembly SDBV01 (sample SAMN10402039, study PRJNA504765) | marine sediment metagenome | isolation source: marine sediment core GS10_PC15, 223 cmbsf | place: Arctic Ocean: Southern Knipovich Ridge | collected 2010
TGGAGAAAAATATAAACCTTTTAAGTTAAGAAGGTTTTTGAAAATAACTCCTAAGAGACAAGAGATTAACAGGCAAATATTTTATGAAAGAGTTTTTAAATGATTTTTAATTCTGATTTTTATTACATAGCCTAGCCCTATAGTACAGTGGTCAAGTATACAGCCCCTTGGAGGCTGGGACCCAGGTTCGAATCCTGGTAGGGCTATTGATTCGAACAAGTTCGATACCAAGGAGGCACGAGAACCTCTTCGAGGATCCTGGTAGGGCTATTTATACCTCCCTCTCTTTTCAACAGCTTTTAATCTTTCAAAAACAATTTTTGAATCTTTAGATTTTTCATATCCTTTGAAAACTTCTTTAACAAGTTCTTCCCAGTTTTTGAAATGTTTTGCTTCTAATGCTTGTTTTAGTAAATGTAAATCAACTGCTTTATCTTCAAATTTATGACTTATAAACCCAAGTCCGAAATCAATAAAAAAAACTTTATTATTTTTTAATATCATATTTGAGGTTGTTAAATCTCCGTGAATTATGTCTGAGTTGTGGAGCTTTGCGATTGATTCTCCAATTTGTCTGCAGATTTGTTTTTGTTTATTTAGCGGAAAGTTATCAAGATGTTCTGAGAGTTTTTTACCGTCGATAAAAGGCATTTTTATTTTATACTTGTTTTTTGATTCTTGAGGAATTGGGCTGTCAATTATTTGTGATGCTTTTGTTAATAATTTTGCTTCTGATTTTGTTCTTCTTTTTCTGATTTTTTCGTCAAGCTCTGCTAAGCGATATGATTTTTTTATTCTATCTTTTATTACAAAATTATCTGAAAGAATTATTTTTGCTTCTGCTCCTTGGCATAGGATTTTTTGAGAGGTCATTTAAAACCTCAACTTCTTTACTTTCCCGAACTTCTTTGCAAGTTTCATCATTTGTTTTTGACTCATTCCCTGCGACATGTCTATATCTGTTCCAGTTTTCATCATTTCATTAAGCATGTTATATTGTTTTAATAAAGAACGAACATCACTTGTGTGGACACCTGCACCTTTTGCAACTCTTGCTATTCTAGAAGTCTGTTTTTCTAATAATTCAGGATTTTCTCTCTCTTCTGGAGTCATAGATTTTATTACATGTTCCCATTTTGAGATTTTTTCCTGTTGATTCTCTAACAAATTCTCTGGAATTTTTACATTTCCTATTCCAGGAATCATGGACTTAATTTTGTCCAAACCACCCATAGAACCCATTGATTTTACCTGTTCAACAACATCACTTAAACTTAATTTGCCTTCTTCTATTCTTTCTTGTATTTCTTTTTGTTTGTCTTCATGAGTTGCTGATTTTATTTTTTCTATTAAAGACTGCAAGTCACCCATGCCTAAAAGTCTTGAAAGGAAAGACTTGGGATTAAATTCCTCTATGTCATTTATTTTTTCTCCAGTTCCTATAAAGTAAATTGGAGCCTTTATTTCTGCACAGGCTGTTAAAGCTCCTCCTGCTTTAGCTGTTGAATCCATTCTTGTGATTATAACTCCTGAGATACTTATTGCGTCTTTGAATTCTTGAGCTTGTTGTTTTGATGCTTGCCCAATATCTGCAGGCATTATTAAAATTGATTCTGTGGGATTTATTTGCTTATTAAGCTGTTTTATTTCGTCGATTAAATCTTTATCTAATGTATGGCGGCCTGCAGTATCTATTAAAATTAAATTGTAATTTTTTAGTTGTTTTTCATATTTTTTCCATATTTTTATTGGGTCTTTTTCTTTTGGCTCTATGAAATAATTGAGCTTATTTTGCTCTGCTAATTGTTTTATTTGTTCAGGAGCTGCAGGTCTGTGAGTATCCAAACCTACCAAAGCAACTTTGTTTCCACGTTTTGCAAAATAATTCCCTAATTTTGCTATTGTTGTTGTTTTACCTGCTCCATATAATCCAAGAAGCATGATTCTGTTTTGCGTTTTTTGCAATTTTAATTGTTTATATTCTCCAAGAATTTTCATGAGTTCATCATGCAATAATTTTATTATATGTTCTTTTTTATCTATGGTTTTGATTCTTTCATCTCTAGCAGCCTTTTTTATCTTGTCGCTGATTTGCATTACTAAAGAAACATTTACATCTGCTTCAATCAAAGCTCTTTGTAAATCTTTAGTTATAGAATCAACAAGATTTTTATCTAAAAATATGGCATTTGCTATTTTGTCTGTAGCTTTTCTTAAGACTTCTCCGAGTTTTTCTAGCATAATTTAATGAGAAAAACAGGAATTAATAAAGTTATGGTTTATAATCCCAATCTCTTAATAAATTTCTTTTTGTCGAATGGTTCTATTGCATCATATTGTTGCCCTGTGCCGAGGTAGAGAATTGGTTTTTTTGTAACATATCCTACTGACAAAGCTGTCCCACCTTTTTCATCAATATCAGCTTTTGTTAAAACTATGCCATCAATTCCAATTGCCCAGTCAAAACTTTTTGCTTGCTCTGTTGCATCATTTCCAGTTATGCTTTCTCCAACAAAGATTTTTAAGTCTGGTTTACACACCCTTGAAATTTTTTCTATCTCTCTTAAAAGATTTTTTGAAGTATACATTCTTCCAGCTGTGTCAATTAAAATACAATCAATAAAATTCTTTTTCGCATATTTTATTGCATCAAAACCCACAGCTGCTGGGTCAGAGCCATACTCATGACTAATAACTTTAATCCCAATCTTATTTCCATGTTCTTTTATCTGCTCAATTGAAGCTGCCCTGAAAGTATCTGCTGCAGCAATAATGCAAGAAATACCCTTATTTTTTAAAGAATCTGCAATTTTTGCAATAGTTGTTGTTTTTCCACTTCCATTTATACCACAAAACAAAATAACATAAGGTTCTTTTGCCTGGTCTGAAAGTTTTTCTTTAATTTTTTCAACTAAATCAAATGGCTCTATTAAAATTTCTTCAATTATTTCTTTAAGTGAATCTTTTATTTCATTTTCTATTTCTTTTTTTAACAATTCTTTTCCCACAATTTGTTCTTTAAGCTCTTTTATCATTTTTTCAGATACTTCTAATGCAACATTATTTTCTAATAAAAGCATTTTAAGTTCTTCTGCATATATTTCAAAATCTTTTTCAGAAATTTTTACTTTGGATATTTTAGAAGTTATTTTCTTGAAAATGTTTTTTGTTTCTTCATGTTCTGGAGAAGGTTTTGTTATTTTTTTTGGTTTTTCTTTAACTTTTTTTATAGTTTCAACTACCTCTGTTTTTTCTGAGATTTTTTTTGCCCAGTTTCCTATTTTATCTTTCAAAAATTTGAACATATCTTTTTTAATGTTTAGATATTTATAATGTTTTCTTTATTAAATATAAATTTTTATAAAGAAGAAAGCTTTTATTTATTATATAAAATGAAAGGAATATTTGTGATTTTAGATGGTATGGGGGATTTGCCTTGTAAACAGCTTAATGAAAAGACACCTTTAGAGGTCGCAAATACTCCTAATTTGGATTTTTTGGCTACTAGGGGGGAAATGGGTCATATGTATCCTGTTAAGCCTGGATTTGTTCCTGAATCAGATGAAGCAATTGTTTCTATTTTTGGTAATGATTTAATTTCATCTACTAGGGGGCAATTAGAAGCAAGAGGTACAGATATTAAATTAACAAGAGGGGATTTGGCATTGAGAGTTAATTTCGCAACAATTGATTCTATGGAAAAGCGTAATATTTTAGATAGAAGAGCAGGAAGAACTTTAACAACATTAGAAGCAGCAATTCTGGCTAAGGCATTAAATAACAAAATAAAGCTTCCTTGCAAGTTTGTTTTTAAACCAACAGTTCAACATAGGGCGGCTTTAGTATTTCGGGGGGGTTTTTCTGATAACATTTCTGGAAATGATTGGACATATGTTCAAGGAAAATCCAAATCTGCAGATAAAATTAAGTTTTGTAAGCCTTTGGATGATGATGAGAATTCTCAATATACAGCAAATATTGTAAATGAGTTTATAGAAAAGGCATGCGAAATTCTTGATAAACATCCGGTAAATCAAGAGAGGAAGAGAAGAGGATTAATGCCTGCAAATTTTCTTCTTGTAAGAGGGGCAGGGATTGAAGTTCCAAAATTAAAACTTTATAAAAAGTGGCTGTCTGTCGCCTATATGCCTTTAGAAATAGGCTTTTCAAAACAGTCTGGCATGAAAGTTTTTTCATTTGATTACCCTAAGTTAAAAAAATTAGATGCATATTCTAATCTTTATGAGAGTTTAGCAAAAGCCTGTAAATTTTCAATTAAAGTTTTGAAGAAGAATCACAAAAAAGTAGATTATGCTTATATACACTTGAAAGAAACAGATGTTCCAGGACATGACAATAAACCAATTGAAAAAAAGTTAATGTTAGAATATATTGACAAAACATTTTTTAACTTTTTGAGAAAGTTTGCTCCCCCAAATAAAATTAAAGTTGTTGTCACAGCTGACCATGCGACACCTTGTAAACTTAAAGAGCATTCAGCAGATTCTGTTCCAGTTTTGTTTTATAATGACTCAATTCCTAAAGAAAAAAAATTTTCTGAAAAAGAAGCAAGAAGAGGAAGTTTAGGGGGAATGTTAGGAAGTGAATTATTTAGAAAAGTTGGGTTTGTGAGATAAGATGAAAAAAGGAATTAGTAAAAAAGATAAAGAATTTATGAAAAAATTTGTTAGCTTGTATTTTAAAAGACGCGAGTTAGATTTGTTTTTAGAGAAAGATAAGAAAAATATTGGGTATAAAAATAAAATCAAAAAGTTAGATAGCCAAATTCGTAGAATTCTCCCCAAATACGCCATTTTATTTGAAAATAATTTAAATGTTTTATTTGATGTGTTTGGGAAAGTTGCTAAAGAAGAGAAAGCTACTTTCATCACTAATGATTTTAAATCTTTTTTGAGATGGACTTTGGATAGATTACATGAAGAAAAAATTATTAATAAAAAAACTTATGAGGTTTTAAGCCAATACGTAGTAAGATTAAATTTTAATCTAAGGTTGCCAGGATCTATTCTTTGGAAAGGATGATCTCATTCTTAATCACAACAATTATTAAAAATAATTTTGTCCTTTATTTTTCATGATAACATATAATGATATTTATGAAGCAGCAAGGAAAGAGAGATATTCAGAGCAACTGCAGAAATTGCCTAATAGTTTTATTATAGATCTTGCTAACTATTTGAAAGAGAAGAAGGAAATGGCTTTAAAGGAAGATAATACTTTTCCTGATATTATTATTAAGACAAAAAAACAACTTGAAAATGCAGTAACTCTTTTTAAGGAACTTATGTTAAGGAGAAGAAAGAAAATTTTAAATTTGGTTTTAATTGCTACTGAGACTGGGATTTCAAAGCAGGATTTTGATAATATGCTTAGTTTTGAAAAAACTCTTTTTGAGGATTTAATGAAGTGTATAGATGTTTCTGATAAAATACTCGATGAAAATTTAAATGGGAAAGAGAAAATAAAAAAAAATGAATTAATTATTTTTAAGGAAAATGTTGAAGAATTTGTTGGAGGGAATGGAGAAAAAATGGGACCTTATAGTAAAGGGCAAATAGCAAATCTTCCCAGGGGGATAACAAAGATTCTTATAGAAGATGGGAAAGCTGAATTAGTTATTGAGGAATAATGGATAGGTTTATTAATTCTTTATAATTTTCTTTTTTTATGAATTTAAGCAGATTAATTACAGGAGTAGCTATGATTTTGATAGGTGTTGGTTTAAGTTTGATGCCTTTATTTGTTTCACTAAATGTTTCTTTTGTTTCTCTAATTTATAGTATCCCTATTTTAATTATGGGAATAGTTATTCTTTTGAATAAAAAAGAAGATGAAATAGAACAAATAAAACAAACAGGAGGTAAAAAATGAGCGAAATTATTGTTACAACAGTGAATGAAGTTCCTGAAAAAAAGGTTGCACAGATATTAGGAATTGTTAAGGGCAATACTGTGAGAGCAAGGAATATTGGGAGAGATATTGGAGCTGGTTTTAAGAATATTATTGGTGGGGAGATAAAAACTTACACTGATATGATTTCCCATTCAAGAGAAGAAGCATACAATAGGATGGTTAATCAGGCTATTGAGAAAGGTGCAGATGCAGTTATTGGAGTGAGATTTATGACTTCAATGATAATGCAAGGGGCTTCTGAGATGTTGGCTTATGGCACCGCAGTAAAACTGCGGTGATCTAAAATTTGTTTTAGATAAGCTTGCGAGCATATGAAAATCTTTGATTTTCTTATGGGACTGCTGTGAAGTTAAAATAATTAAATTGGAGGTTGGAATGGTGGAAGAAAATAATTCATGTATTTTTCCAAGATGTCCGAAGTGTGGAAGAGGTTATTTATTGCCTTTTTCATTTAAAGAGGATGTATTTGAGAAATGGAAATGTTCTGAATGTGGGCATATTATTGAGAAAAGGTAAATAAACAAGCCTGCAGAGGGATTTTAACCCCCGACCCTTTGCTTACAAGGCAAATGCTCTGACACTGAGCTATGCAGGCGTAATTTTATTAGAAGTATTTAATTTTTAAAGATTGTTATTGTAATTCTTTCTCAACCTCAAAGACTCTGATTTCACAAAGAGATAATGGATATATTTTTTTCAGTTTTAAACTAAGTGATTTTTGTATTTGATTTCTTAGTATATCTTCAAATAAGATTTCTGTAGTTTTGTTTTTCACATAATTTATTAGTTCTTCTCTTGCTTTTTCTCTCAGAGCTTTTCTAACTGCTCTAGAGATTTTTCTTCTTGATATAAGAAAAGGTTTTATCCTTACTTGAGCATTTTTACATTTTGTTGAAAATGAATCTTCAATATAGTTGGTTCCTTTTCTAACCTTTCTCCTTAAAAAATAAGGCAATAGTTTTATACTTTTTGGGATTGAAGTAGCTTTTTCTCCCTCAATTTTTACTTTTAGTTGAATTAACATACTTTTCCCTCTAAGAAGTCTTGTTAAATCATATTTAATGAATTTTCCATCTAATTCTTTAAGTTCATAAGCTTGTAGCTGTGTTTGTTTTTTTATTAAAGGTATTTCAACATCAAAAAATTTCTTTTTTCTTTTTGCGATTGCCATTTTATTTGTTATAAGTTTGTTTATCTATTTTATAATCTTCACCCATTTTTTCTATTAATACTTCTTCTAAATTTACTCCACATCTATTTGCTATTGCAAAAAGAGTAAACATAACATCAGCTAATTCTTTTTCTAAATCTCTTCCATCTTCTTTAGATTTGGCTTTTTTCTCGCCATATTTAATGTTAATTGCCCTAGCTAATTCTCCTAACTCTTCTGTTATTCTCGCTAACATTGATAATGGTTGCCAATATCCTCCTAATTCTTGTATTCTTTTATCAACTATCTTTTGAGTTTCTTTGATTTCCATTTTATTCCTGTAAAACCTTTCCTGCCCTTTTTCCTTTTTTCTGATATTTTGATTTTCCACACTCATTGCAGGTATACATTATATTTGTTTTTTTAGTTGTTTTACTTTTTCTTTTAAATTTAGATACAGCTGGTTTACTTCCCCATTTTCCTTTGTTTCCCATTCCCCGGTTTAGTCCACGTTTCTTTGCTCTGGATAGTGAGCCTCTTGTCAAAGTTCCTCTTTTTCCTCCGGTTGATATTAATTTGATTTTTTGCTCTGTCTTTTTTTTACAATATGGACAATATCTTTTTGTAGTTTTTGGTATTTTCATGATTATGCATAAGAAATTAGATTTTTAAAGATAACTGATGGTCTTGGCAGGAATTGAACCTGCGATCTCTTCCACGTCAAGGAAGTGTCATGCCACTAGACCACAGGACCATGTAAGACACCTACGGTTTCTTAACAGTCAACTTCCCTTTGAGTACTTAGAAATATTTAAATATGTTCTTTCTTAATAATATATATGGGAAGAAAAAGAGATGATTATTATCCTAAAAACAGACAGACAAATCTTTTTATTTTCTTATTTTATTTAATATTTGGATTATATTTTATTAATTCCACTTTTAGTTTTATTGCCCTCCCTGAATTTATTCTTAATATTGATAAATGGATAATCTTTGCTGGAGGAATTCTGATTATTCTTGGCGCATTTAATTATCTTAGGGCAGGCAAGAAAATTCGATTAGATAAGCTTTTTAGATGATGTATATTACATTATAGAAATATTTATAACATTAACAAACCATTTATCACTATGAAGAGACAGAGTATTGTAGTATCTATTTTAATTATTTCTGTTTTAATTATTTCTTTAGGTTTAATTGTTACAGTTCAGGAATTTACAAAATCTTATAATGAAAAAAATTTTGTAGAAACAGAACAGGTTTTGCTTGATTTTCAACAAGATAGTTATGGGGCTTTATCTGGTTTAAGTTTTTTAGATAATGAAGATGAAGATGATGATAATGATATTTTTGAGAGTTTATCTTTTGATTCATCTGGAGGTGGCGGTGGAGGAGGAGGTTCAAGTTCTAGCAAGAAATCAAAAAAAGATGATAGTTCTGATGTTGTAAATGAAGAGGTTGATTTAAATGAGAGTGATTTGAACGAGAGTGGTGTTAATGAGAGTGAGAATGAGAGTAATTTTAGTGGTGAGGGTTTGGAAATTAATTTTTCTGCAAATTCTGGTGCAATAAATAATGAGACAAATTTGAATAATACAGGCATTAATGAAACCAATAATGAAACTGAAAATGAAATTAATTCAAGTAGTGAGGGTTTTGGCCCTCCAAAATCTTTAGAAGGAATAGAAGTTAAAAGTATAATAGATTCTAGTATAATTTGGTTTAGTCAAGCTCCTCCTTCAAATATTTGTTATAATTTTGATGAAGTTACAGACACAATTTCTTTGGGTTTAGGGACTGTGAGTTTAAGTTTAGGTTGGGGGGATTATACAAAATGCCAAGTTGGACTTTTATATTCTGGCTCTTGGGATATAAGCGTAGATTATTGCTTAATAGAAGATGACCCTCTTTACGACGATGTAATTAAATGTAATTATGGCACTGCTACAACATATAATTGTGCAACACTTGATTTAGAAAATTACCATGGATATACAGTTAAGAGAAAATTTACTAATGTGAGGTTGAGTAGCCAATTTAATGAACTTTGGGAGGGCGATAGAATTGAACTTTATGCAGAAGTATCTAACTATAATAATTATTTTGATTCTTATAAAACTTCTAGTTCTTATGTTTATAAAAAGACCTGTGAGTGTATTTCAGGAGTTTGTTGTGATTTATCAAGAAATGAATTTAAAGATTATCCAAGTCAACCAACAGGTTATACTGATTACTATTATTGTTATGGTTCTAATTCTGCAACTGGAACAAATTATGTAAAAAAAAGAGATTATTATTGTAGTGGAAGTAGTTCTTCTGCTTATTCTAGAACCTTTACAGTAGATACATGTGGGACTTGCGAATATTGCCAATCAGGTTATTCTTATTGTAGGAATTATGGAACATCAACTTCTTGCGGGACTAGAGACTGCGATTATCTTGATACTTCTTGTAGAGATTATCATGATGTGAACAAATATTGTAATGGAATGGGCAGTTGTAGTATTTATGGAAGTTGTAATGACTATACAAATAGACCAAAAGGGATACTTTGTGGAGCAAATAGTGAATGTGATGGTTATGGGACTTGTGAATATTGCACAAGCCATGACTATTTGGGTTGTTATAATGATGATGTTTATTGGTATGATAAATGCGATGATAGAGAAGGCTTAGTAGATAATTGTGGGGATGATTATGAAGGAACAAATTGGGATTTCTATTGTGAAGGGAATGATGTAAGAAAAGATAAGCAATGTATTGAGAGGTGGTGTAGTAGCGCAGAATGCCAAGCTTCAAGTTGGTATAGTTGTTACGATACTTATGTAGAAACTTGTGATTATGAATGCCAAGATGGATATTGTAAACCAGATCCAAATATTGAATGTACTTGGGATGGTGATTGCCCGACAATAGAGAGTAATCCTTATTGTCAAACTTCTGGAAGTTCTAGTTATGTAGAAAAAAGCTATACTAATTATAAATGTGTTAATTCAAATTGTGAGTATGATGGTACAGGCTATGGTATTGTTGAAGATTGTGGAGAAGTTGAATATAGTGATAATTATTGTGATGGTAATGATGTTTATAGAGATTTCACAGATAAGTGTTCTAATGGGATCTGTTCTGAACAACCTCCAGTTAAACAAATAGTTCAGGAGTGTGGGATAGAAGTATGTGAAAATGGACAATGTAAGTGTACAGATGAATGTTCTTCAGGACAAACGAGATGCGATGGATACTATTATAAACAATCATGTGGAAATTATGATGCTGATGTATGTTTAGAGTGGGGAGGAAATGAATATTGTTCGTATGGTTGTGAAAGTGGGGAATGTAAACCAGAAGAAATAATATGCTCGTCTAATTCAGATTGCGGAACTAGTGGTTATACAGGATATGTATCCTGTCAAAATAATGATGTCTGGCAAAATTATATAAAATACACATGTAATAATCCAGGAAAATCTAGTTCGTATTGTTGGCATTCAATTATTTATAAACTAAAAGAAGATTGTCTAGGCGGATGCACTGCAGGAAGATGTAAAATAAAGGTATGTGAAGAGATATGTAACGCAGGGAGATGTTATGGACCATATTGTGGGTGGGAATAAAACAAAAACTATTTTATCAATTCTAATTTAAATATAACCTATTATTGATTATTCATCAACTTTGAGTAATAACAAAAACATATACTTCCGACGACAATAATACATTTAAATGAATTTGCCATAATTTAATTATGGTAAATAAAAAGACCTATTATTCTAATTTTAATTTTTCTAATATTCCTTGTCCTTTTAAGGATAATTACTATATAGATGAAAGGAGGTTTAAATAAAAAAAGATGAAAAAAATTTTAACAATTTTTTTAGTGATGATGTTTGTCATGGTTGGAGTTGTTAGTGCAGGACCATCTGACTATTTTTTCACAGAGGATGGGGGTGGTGAAGCAGATCTTATAAACGAAGCTGGTCTGGGAAACGACGGAAGCGACTACTTTGTCAGATTGTATCTACCAGGACCCCATGTCAACGCTGATGATGCTAAACTGAGGATTCCCTATATGGGTACACTTGAAAGCTTGACAACGTTTTCGTTCTGGACTAAGGTAGTTGGTACAGATGGAGAACTTCATCCCTATGGAAGTATGAACATTGATTCAGATAGCACACCTGAAAGCATTGAATATGTCATAGTCCAATGGGAAGTTGGAAGTTATCCACCAACTGGCGTTGATACATGGATTCAAACTGTCTGGGATGACGATACTAAAATACACGTAGTTGATGCTAACACAGGAGTAGCAATAGCAGGATTTACACAAACAGACGCTGCAGCAGGAACAGCCACACTAGGCGCTCTCAAAGCAGAGACAGGTTGGCTAGACTATAATGTTGTACAAGTGAAAGTCGCAGTAGGTATGTGGGCACACACTTATGCCTTAGAGGGATTTGTTGATGATGTGCAGATAAATGAAGTAATCTACGACTTTGAGTTAACAAATGTAGGTGGAGAAGGTGCTGACTTTATTGCTTTAACAATACCAGACTCAATAAACTATGGAAATTTATACAGTACACCTGGATTTGAAACAGCAGCACAAGCCATTGATTTAATAAATGTTGGATCTTTAGATATTGTAGTTACACCTGTTTTGGAATCATCTGATGAAGTATTTGGGCATATTAAATTTAGCGACGCTAGTGGTGGTACTTTTGGGAATATCCAAGGTGGAGTAGTAGATGGTGGAGAGACTGAATATTCAACACAACCTATTATCGCAAATTTAGTGACTAGTGATCCATTAGTGTTTAGTGAAACAGAAACAATATGGACAAAGATAAAAATAGCAGCTCTAGGATTAGCAAATAAAATAGTTGGACCACAAACAGGAACAATCTACTTTCAAGCAGTTGAAGCATAAACCAAAAATAAAACTTTATTTTTTTTATTTTTTATTTTTTTTATTCAAGAAAAACACAAACAGAAAAACATGGGAAAGAAAATCGTAATAGCGGCAATCGTGATGATTGGAATGTTTTTATTAGTTGTAACTAATGTTTCTGCTCTTACTCTGAGATTAGAACCAAGTTCTTTGGTTTTAAATGGTGAGCCAGATACAGAAATATGCACAAAATTAACTATAGAGTATAGTGTTCCTAATGGTTTGGTAGAAGGAAGAGATTTATGGGCTGAGGAAGGAGAAATTAAAAAAGATTTAAGTTTGCATACATTAGATGCAAGTGAGCTAAATTTAGAAGTAAGTTATCTTGAGAAGGTGAACATATTAGGAAGTAAGGATGTTGATATTTGTGTAACAGCTGAAGATAAAGGATTATATCATGGGGCTTTATTATATAGAACAATGCAAGGTGGGGGTGTTGGAATTGAATTAAATGTTTGGGTTATAGTTGATACAAAAACACCATATTTTTTTAAAGACAAACCAAAAGAAATAAGTGCATTTAGTACTGTGTTAGAAATAACAACTAATGAAGATGTTGCTGGAGATGTTATAATTTCTGAATATGGGGATGGATTAGAAGGACTAGATGGAAAAGATTTATTAGGAGATTCAATTGAGATAAATGCTCCTGAAGTAGAAGATAAATTAGAATCTGTAATAATTAAAAAATATTATACAATAGAACAATTAAATGAAAATAATTTAGGTGAGGATTCTTTAAAATTATATTATTATAATGATGGAAACTGGGAAGAATTAAATTCTGGTATTAATAAAAATGCTAAATTTGTTTATGCTACTGTGGATCATTTTAGTATTTTTGGAATTTTTGGAAATATTTTGACAGCTCCTTCTAAACCAGTTGTAGTAGATGATGGGGATTCAATAACTTCAACAACAAGCTTACATGCACAGTGGAGTTCAATTAGTGTTGGAAGTGATATTTCTGAATATATGTATGCGATTGGAACTAGTCCTGAAACAACAAATATAGTTGATTGGACTTCTACAACAACTCAAACAAGTGTTACTAAATCTGGTTTAAGTTTAACTGTTGGAAAGACTTATTATTTTTCTGTAAAAGCTAGAAATGATAAAGGGTGGAGTGAAGTAGGAGTGAGTGATGGCATTGAGATTATAAAATCTGGTTCAAAAAAAAGTAGTGGCGGAGGAGGGGGTGGAGGAAGTGGGGGTTCTTTTAGTTCAGATGATTTTATTAATTTAAAAAATACAGGAGCACAAATGACTGGAGGAATTATAAACATGAATAGTACTACTGAAGGTGATGAGAATAACAAAGGTGGTAATCTTTTAACTGTGATGCCTATAATTCTATTAACTTCTCTATTTATTTTAATCACTTTAATTGGAATTTTATTTGTTAAAAAAAGTAAAAAGAAGAGTTTATCAAAATGAAAAAAAGTATTTTAATTTTAATTGGCATATTTTTTATTTTATCAGTAGTTGTTTTTGCTCAACCTGGTGATCATACTGGTGTTAGAGTAACAATTCTAGAAGAACCAATGATTTTTTTAGGTGATGATGAACATGGTAATGATACAACAGATAATGATGGTGAAATATGGGCAACATTAACCACTGACACTCAAGTTGAGAATTGTGAGATAAATTGGGGTGAAAGTTGGCAGGTTATTGATAAGACTATAATTTCCATCAATCATATTTATTTTTCTGAAGGCATAAAAACTGTTTATTATCAATGCTACGATGATAATGATAATTTTGTAACTGTTAATGATAGTATTTTAGTTGGTGAGTGTATAGAATGCTCATCTGATTTAGAATGTGGAACTAATGATTATACTGGAAATCTATTCTGTCAAGATGATAATGTTGTACAAGATTATATAACTTATACATGTAATAATCCAGGAGAATTTGATTCATATTGCTCAGATTCAATTACTCCTAAATTAATAGAAGAATGTGCATATATTACCCCTAAATTATTAATAGAGGAATATGGTGGGTGTACTGAAGGAAGATGCAAGGTAGAAGTATGTGAAGAAGTATGTTGGTATAGCGGATGTAAAACATATTGTAAGTGGGAATAAAATAGTGGAATATAATCATTAAAGCATAAGAATATTTAAATATAAAAAATAAAGTTATGAATATTGTGTGAATAAAGATGAAACAAAAAGAAACTAAATCAAAATTAGAATCAATATTAAGTATAGGAAAAGCACTTTTTTTAGCAGGTGTAGCTTCTTTAGCAATTGGTTGTGCATCTATGAAGCATTATATTGAACCAAAACTTGGATTAATAGGTCCAGTAGCACCGAAAGAACAATCTTATGATCCTTCTGTTCTAGCTGGTGCAGCTTATGGTGTTAATATACCAAAAATTGGACTTGGACTTGAAGCAGGTGTAGATTATTTTCATTCATCAGGAGAATATATAAAAACACATAGTCTCATACCAAGAATTAATATGAGTTACACCCCATTTGGATCAAAAGCAAAAGTAAAACCCTATGTAATGGCTGGTATGAATGTATTAGGAGAATTTTCAACAATAGATATTCCTAAATTTGATGTTCATGAGAATGTATCAAATTCAATGTTTGGATTAGAATTTGGCATTGGTGCAACCATATTCGATAGAGTTCATGGAAGACTTAGTTATACAATAATGCCAGCAAGTGAAAATGTAAAAGGTATGCTTACCTTAACAGGTGGTTATCGGTTTTTAATTGGAGAACCGATTTGGGATACTGAATAAAAGCTCAAGTTTAATTTTTAATAAGTTATATTTATCTTACTTACTAACTTACTTAGTAAATTAATTATTAAGAAACATTTATATATTAAAATTTTCTTATAAATTTGAGTTTACATGAAAAAATACTTGCTTCTTATAGAGGATGAGAAACTTTGGAATAAATTTAAAGAGATTATTGAAAAAGATATTAATACTGAAATTTTAGAGTTAATAAAGAAAAAAATTAATATTGGGGTGAAAAAGAATGAAAAGTAAAAGAGGTCAAGTGACAATATTCATCATAATTGCAATAATTTTAGTTAGTGCAGTTGCTGTTTTTTTTATATTTAGAGAATCTTTTATCACTGAAAAAATTCCTGCAAGCATAGAGCCAGTTTATGTTAGTTTTTTGTCTTGTTTAGAG
>SDBV01007241.1_pt1 | contig 15208 bp, 14 predicted proteins | sample 2277081 | NCBI WGS metagenome assembly SDBV01 (sample SAMN10402039, study PRJNA504765) | marine sediment metagenome | isolation source: marine sediment core GS10_PC15, 223 cmbsf | place: Arctic Ocean: Southern Knipovich Ridge | collected 2010
AAGGAGTGTTTTCCATACATATAAAACAAATAAAATCTTCTTCTTCTTCAATATTTTCTCTTTTTCTTTTATCCTTAAAAACGTTTATTGAGTCAGTAGTTTCTTTATTTTGAAACTCATTCAATTGAGTAGAATCTTTCTGTTTTTTTTTATCAGTTTTTGCTAAAGAATAGAGAGTCTCTTTAAAAGAGTCGGAGATTTCACTATTTTGATAATGCCAGTGATCACAGGATTTATATTCTCGAAACATTTCATCCGAAAAAGCAGGAATTCCATAATTACTTTGGATTTTTAGAGCTGCATATTCTCCATTTGGCGCTTTCATCAATAAATCAATTAGTTTACGATCAGCCCCTGTTTGAAGAGCATAATGCATAGGTGTTTGGTTGGTAAATGAAGTTTGTGTAACTAAACATCCTTGTTCTAGACCTAATTGAACAATATCCGCACGATTTTTAAATGCTGCAAGATGCAAAAGATTATATTTTTGTGTTCCTGATATCCATGTAGAAATCAATTGATGTTTGGACTCAAATAAAGCCACTATCTCCTTAGGTGTGGATTCACTGTTTTTAATAATTTGTAGAACACGAGTGCAAAAAACACTACTTTCTTCTCCCATAATTTGCAACGTTTCTTCACTTACTACTTTTTTAATATTATCAGCACAGTTTAAGTGATTCAATTTTTCAACAGCTAACCATATTGGAGCGGTTGTAGTATCAATTCCCTGTACACTATTTTCATCTTTGTTTAAAGAGTCTGCCATTGGCTAAATTTATGAACACTTGAATAAAATAAGAAAAAGAATATTAAAAATTTTATTCAGTGAAAAAAGAATATTAAAAATTTTATTCAGTGAAAAAAGAATATTAAAAATTTTATTCAGTGAAAATACATTTTTATTTATGTATTACGGATATAAAAAAATTAATTAATACATATTTCAGTTTCATCGGTTTCGATATCAACAACAAATTCAATCGGATTGCGACATTTAATACATTCTGTTCGATCTCGAGGGTTCTGTTTGAGCTGATTCGAACAGAATTTACATATTACAACATGTCCACAAGGTTCAACACGTGTTGAAGGAGTGTTTTCCATACATATAAAACAAATAAAATCTTCTTCTTCTTCTTCTTCAATATTTTCTCTTTTATTCTCAAAAACGTTTATTGCGTCAGTAGTTTCTTCATTTTGAAAACGTTGACCAGGTAGAGAGCGAAGCGGGACGGGGCGTCCTTCAGGAAGCATTCGTTTCTGATTCTCTAAATTTTTGGTTGCAATTCGATTGAACCGCCGACATGTCTTTTTAAAACGTGCTGCGTTTTTTTTCGTGATTGTGTTAATATCAAAGATTAACCGCTTTGTGTTTCCAAGAGCAATTCCTCGAACAGGACTGTCAATAAAAGAATAAATAAGATCCAAAATTTCATTAGGGATTGTATCAAACATGCAAGGTGCTGTTTCCATTACGACAAAACAGATTCTATGGAATTTTTTCTAAAGAATTTTATTTTAGTTTTGTTAATTAAATAAATTTATAGAAAAAAAAACCTCAAAGAAGAAAAAAATTGAACTTATTAACAGGGATTTATTGGCAAAAATAATCTTACTACTTCCGTCGCTTGTTTAATCAACACGAGCAAGAACTTCTTTTGTAGTTAATGATGTTTGATTACATATCGCTTTTTCAACATTTGGACTTTTTTCTTCCAAGTTCTCATTTTTCGCTACAATAGGTTGTTCATTTTTCTCTATTTGTTTTTCATTTTGTTGAGATTTCTTTTTACCTTGTACTATTTGATCTATCAAGTGTTCTTTTAAAACCTTCTTTGCTTTTAAAACCTTCTTTGCTTTTAAAACCTTCTTTGCTTTTAAAACCTCCTTTGCTTTTAAAACCTCCTTTGCTTTTAAAGGAGGAATAGGACGAGTAACTTTATAAAGATGAGCAGTTGGTTTCAATAATGTTTGATAAAGCTTTTCTATATCAGTTTTAGTAATACGTGGTTTTGTTTTGCGTTTTGTACCAATTTTTTTATTTTCTACAACTTGTTTTTTTCCTGTACCTCTGTTGTTTTCAGTTATAATAACACGTGACTTTTTCCCTTTAGATCGTTGTTCTCTAGATTTTTTCCCTTTAGAAACACGACCCATTTGCTTAGATCAATCTCTAAATAAAAAAACTGGGTGACCTACTAATTATAAATTACTGAAAATAGTATAATTACAAAAATAAGATAAAAAAAAAGAAGTTTATTTCGCATAGTACAGAAAGAAATTTTTTTTCCTTTTTTTGGCAAGTGCTTAGGACTTACTTAATCTTATTAAAAAGTTTTGCTAAAACCATATCTCGTGCCATAACGGTACACCGCCCACAATGTATTGCCAACAGATTTGAACTTTGAAAAAATTCAATTAAATGTTGTTCAGCAGCTTCTTGTAATGCAAATAAAGCTTCTTTTCGTAAACGTATATCCGTATAGACAAGATCTTGTATAATTTCACGTACAACACGTTGGAATGATTGTTTCGGAATCAGATTTAACGTAGATTTTTGATATTTACGTATTTCTCTTAATGCTTTAACACCTGGTCTCCAACGATGGGCTTTTTTTATTGCAGGTTTACTCTTCGAATTAAATAAAATGTTCTTCTTTACATTAATTACTTTCTTTTTAGTAGCTGTTTCTCGATTTTTCCCTTTTATTAATTTAATAGGAATTTGTTTCGTTCTAGCCATTTAATTGCTGTATGCACTCACCTACCCAATAAAACGATTTGTGATTTATAATTGATATAAAAATCTAAAATTTTTATGTTATTTTTTAGATCTAAAATTAAAAATACTCTATAATAGAGAAGCTAACGAATTATGATATAATATTCAAATAAATAACATATACAAAAAACAATTATTTTTTTTCCAATAGTTGTACTGTAGAAATGGATTGGGATGCTGAAAAATTCTTTGAAATTGAACTGCGAAAGCCTCTTTCTTTAGAAACTTCAAAGAAAAGGGAGTTAAACTTAAGAAACCACATGAATAATAGGAATATTCAGGAAGAAAATTTTAAAAAGAATCAGGAAAATGTATTAGTGTGTACATTTCGTTTATCTTTTCCAAATAAAGATGTACTTAGAATTCCAGGAGGAAAAACTTTGTTGATAAATAAAATAAAATTTCTTGTCGAAAATGAAATTCAAAGTGAAAATGAAATTAAAGTTTCTGCATTTCATAGAAATACATCAATAAATTTAGACAATAAAAAAAATAATAAATACTTTGAACAACCTACTGAAAGTTCGCTTTTGGTTGATTTTGGAATGGATAGAGATACAAAATTGATTATAGACCCATTCCCAGAGAATGCTAGATTATTATTATTTTTAAACATAAAAGATTTGTTACAAGTACTTTATAAAATTGAAGGAGATGTTTTTTTTAGAATTACAAAACGAAAAGATTTGTACCTTTCATTTTAGGAGGACAGGCAGCATCCAGACAGGAATAAGAAACATTTGGTGGGACTTTATGATGTATTTAGTTTCATAATAATAACAATACAATACAATTGTTTTTAAGGGTTATCTCCTCTACAATTACTACCTAACTGATCGCGTAGAGCACCATTAGAAAATGGAGCATTATGTGCATTTAAATAAAACAGGTGGGCATTTGTAATAATTGCCAAAGCAATAGAATCATCCACATTTACACATTTTTCTATTTTTACACCATCAGTTCCAGCTGTTATTATTCCTCCATCTGCAATTTCCATTGCAGTCCCTCCGAAACTGACAAATATAGCTGCATTTTGTGCATTGTCTTCACTTAAAGGACCATGTATATGAAGTCCAGTTAAAGGTAATGCAACAGTATCTGATACAATAATATCGATACATACAGTTCTTTGTCCTTCTGTATCCACAGTAATTGTTGCCCATGCTACACCATTTTGATCTCCAGTACACGATGGTGGATCTCCGCCACCTTTTGGTAATTCTTTACATCCTGTAAGATCAAGGCAATAACGGTGTTCTCTAAAATCTGAACCCAAACTCAGTACCAAACCAAAAGCTATAGTTCCAAGAAGAGCTAATATACAGAGAATACATCCACAACCACAGATAAGAAGCCACCTCTCACTCCAATTCATGCTTCCTAGTCCATCTTTGAATTCTTCGAAATTACCAGTCTTTATACGACGAGAAGAAGACATTATGGATCTTTTCTTATCTACTCTGAATAACAACAGGATCTACATTCTATATATGATTTGTAATTTGAGTAAAGTTTATTAATACCGGAAAAGTTGAAATCTTTCGAAAAAAAAAGATTATGTACCTTTAAAAGAAATAATTTATATACATAATCAATTCTTTCGGAAATACAGTCGCTTTATTCCGTACTAAATGTTTCTTCTCTTTCTGTTTCTTCTAATAACTCTGGGATTTCATCTGTTATAGAAGGATTTGCTTCAAGGAACTCTGGGATTTCATTTGTTCTAGAAGGATTTTCTGACATAAGAGGTTCTGCTTCTTTTTTTTCTTCTTCCTCCTCCTCGTCTTCAATAATAAAATTGCTATCAGATTCTAGACATTCGAGATTTAGTTTTTCTGGTAAACTTCTATAGTGTGATATACATTTTAAATCTATAAAAACTATAATATTGAGAGAAACTGAAATTCCTAAAAATGCTAAAACGCACCAAATACATTCAAGTAAAAACAGAATTATAACGAGTAGAATCGCTCCCCAAATTAGACTAAGTATTATTATTATATGTTCGTGATTTGTTTGAGTCTGAAATTTTTTAAGCCATTCAGACAATGTTCTTTTATAAAAGAAACATAATATCCCAATAATGATGCATAATAGAGAAATTATTGATAATAAAATAAACCGTATTAATCCAATTGATTCAAAATCTATAAAACCCAAACCAAACCATATCATTCCTAATCCAAAAAAACCAAACCCAAATTTATTTAGTGTCATTTTTTGAAAACTGGTTTTCGAATTGCATTGCATTGCTCCTTGTCAGTGGATATTGTCTTTTGCTTTGTTAAAAAAAGTATTTATATGGTTTATATCAAAAAAAAAGATTATCCTTAAAATAAAGAACAGATTTTTTAAAATTAATATTTGAAATTAGGATCTATTTTTTGTTTTTTAAAGATACTAATCCATGTTTCATTTTCTACGTGCTTTCTTTTATTCATTAAAAAAACAAAAATACTTCTTTTTCAAGTCAAATTCAGTAAAATTATTAGAATTTAGGAATTAATTTCTGTGATATTTCTCAAAAAAAAGAAGTAATTTTTTAGGAAATTATTATGTAATTAAATTATGTTATAAATTTATTTTTGTCATTGACATATAATCAAAATGGCAACAGAAAGACGCGCTGTTCCGCCGGATGTCCAAAAAATTGATGAAATTCGCATCAAGACTGTACCACGATACAAAACAAGTAAAATTTCTGGAGATGAATGGCGCATTTCTTCGCAAATTGAATTTCTATACAAGGGTGAAATCATTAAAGAAATTTATTGGGGAACTGTAGAAGGAGCTGTTCAGAAATTGACCAAGTTTATGGAAGATGCGAGAAATAGCGAAAATTCCACAAGAGTACATGACAAGTGCGATCAAGAAGGATGTGAAAATCCAAATACTATCACGTACAAAATGAAAAAGCAATTTTCCATCCAAGGGAACGAAACTGACCCAAACGAATTTATCAAGGAGCCACTCGTGCGCAAATTTTGTGATAGACATTCGAAACGAGGTGACTGTGCCCTTGAAGATGCAGATGATAATTACGAAAGGCTGTACGGAAACAATATTGTCTCGCCCAGGCCAGAAGATATATCAAAATCGACCTTTGGTGGATACTATGCCATAGATGAACTAGACCACTTTTTTGAAGAAACTTGATCTCTAATATTTTCGAATGATCATTTTTTGGTTCAAATATTACATTTATTGTACAATAAAGGCAAACGGAATCGTATTTTCTCTGATAATTGTCAGTAATAAATTTTTCTTCTCAGTCTGTTTCTTCTGAGGTTTTCTCTGGTATAAGAGGCTCTGCTTCTTTCTGGACTGCTTCTTCTTTTTTTTACCCTTGATTAAATTTAAAAAAAATAAGTATATTTAGAAAATCTGTTCTTTGAATCCATTATCTGAAGCGTTATTTGTTTTTTCGCAACTAGTTTCAACATAAACCTTCTTTGCAATTAACGATGTCTCAAAAATCACCCCTTCCTTGCTGTTGTTTTCGTTGTAATGAAACACCATGTAATTGCGAGCAATCATTTTCATATCTTATGAAAGATTACATGCACATCGATTCTGAAACGGAAAACGTGAACTTTGTGACATTTCTCGGGGCGAGAAATATAACCACACCATCACCTTCAACCCGCTTGTTACACAGAAAACAGCAGTCGAAAAGGCGGAAGAATTCCTATCGCAACCCTATACCATCGAGTGGTACGACATTTTGAATGAGGATAGCTATCATCAATTTGCTACATTCGAGGAAGCCAACCAAAGGTTTAATACGCTCGGCGATGGTCTCACCGATGCCATTTATCTCCATGCGCTAAACTGGGTGCAATTCTATGAGTGCATTATTGAACCTGGCTCCTTGACACCACATTTGATGCCCACGTTGAGTGGTTCCATCCCACCAATATTAGGATTGAATCTTGTTGATGGGCTAAAAATACCACTTGGCGAAAACTCATGGTACTTTATGCAAGTCAAGTACCTACCATTTAACCCGCCGAATCCTGGGGAACAAACCTGGGTGGAATATCATTACGTAGACCGTGATGGTTCAGAAAACTTCATGCTAGGCGCGATCCCAGCAATTGGTGGGTTGAATCTTTCTTGTGGCAGCTAAATAGTGCAATTGGACGAAACATAAAATCTATAGTAAAAACATCAGACCTTTTTTCAAGTTGCAAATTTTTAATTATTTTTAAATACAATTTCTGTTATAATTGATTCATAATACACGAGATGCCCAAAACAAGTATGCATTTTTTTCTATAGATTTCTTATGAAATCCCTCAGCATGTATATCCACTTGAACTACTCCCTTTTTACCTCGCAAATCATCATAATATAACCATTGGTCTAGATTTGCATATCGAAAATATAATACATAATGCCCTACGTCGAGGCTTCCTATTTGACATGCAATAGCAGTAATACGATAGTGGAATTTATCATTACTTTCAAAAACGGGTATAGTTATTTTTTCATCTTCTGGTATTGTAACTTTAGTTGCAGGTCTAACTAAGGTTTTCTCTCCAGTTGGCAATTCTCTTTGTACTGTCCTTCTGAGAACAAAGAAGAAAACTTTAGGTACTTTAATGAATCTCATTACTTCTCTTGTGTTAACTGTAAAACCCTCGTTTATCAAAAAGAGTTCGTTCGTATCAACCATAGTTTTATCTATTGAACGCATATAGGAAACAAATACATTGTCAATTCCTTTTTTATGTTCTGTTTGTGACATTTCTTCTAAAAATTCCAAATCAATTAATTTTTGTATGGAGTTTCCTTCTTTGAATGCATTTATTTTCAGGAACAAGTCAATTTCTAATGTTTGCCAGGAAGGGGCATTATTAAAGGTTCTTATAAATGGAGGAATTTTTTGAAAGATATGCCCTTGTTTCTGACTGGAAAAACTGTCTATTCTAATTTTACGTGTCATAGAAAAGAATGCTGATTCGAAATTTCCAATTCCCAATATTGTTTCAAAAAATTCTGCTGCATCTTCCTGCTCTAGTTTTTCTTGCCATTTGCACTCTTTTGCTAATAATATTCTAAATAACTCAACTTTTTCTCCAAGATCCACAGACTCTTCTTCAAGGGTTCTAAATGTTAGAGTTTTTCTCAAATTTTTGGCAATAACTAAAAGTGAGTCTAGTAGTTTCGATGCTATTTTTTTTGTGTTTTCAATAGCTTTCTTTTGGATTTCAAGTACTGTCATATCCATTTTTTGTAAGCGCTCAAGTTGTAATAAAAAACATTTACTATTAGTTATCTTATTCTCCATCATCGTCTCTTCGGGTAGACCTTTTAAGAATAATTCATCTTCCCAGAGATAAGTGAATAAATTATCTTTTTGAAATATCAGATCATATGTAGTTGTTGAAAGAAACATTGCAACTAAAACAACATCACAAAAACATGAATTACCGGATGAGTTTTGTGGAACCAATATTTGTTTGAAATCAAAATTTTGTGGAATAATCAGGGGTTTAGGTATTTTAAAAGATCGTTTTAAATCAAATTGGAATATTATTAGTGATCGCAAAAAAACAGAAATAATATTTAGGTTTATGTTATTCTCCTCTTCAAATTTAAAACTCTGTAGCAAAAAATATAACTCTCTTATTCTCAATCGTCTGGCTTCATAATTTGATTCTGATTCTAAAGAACGTTTCAACATATTATTATAGATTATCCATAACGACAATAGTTTAGGTCCTCCTGGAAAAAGTCTATTCAATAAATAATTGATTAATGTTGGCTTTGTTGAAATGTAGGCGTTTTTTACTGCCAAATTAACAACACTTTGTTGATAAGAACTAGTAGTCATTTCTCATAGCATTCCCTATATATTTTGCTTAGTAAAGTTATATAAAAGTATAATAATTTTGAAAAAAACAAGACAAGTTTGTTGATATATTCTTTCAATATCATTTATTATATATTAAAAAAAAATTACACAAGCTTAAGAACCTCGTTCATTCCATAAAGAGAATTAATATCTTTATTTAATGATTTTATTTTGTGCGTGTGTAAAAAACCGCCGGTTTTGAGTTTTTCTTGATTTTCTTCAATAGACGAACCAGAATACTTCTTCATTTCACTAAAATAAAAGTTGGTTTTTTTTGTTACGACAATATTCACTTCATAGTTACATGTTGTTGTTTGTTCTATTCCAAAATATATTTCAAAGTTTCTATTAAGATTCTGTCTTTCAAATGGACGAGCAATAAGATAAGTGTTCTTATTTTTTTGTCTAAGCTGTTTTTCTAGATCCAGTGCTGATGAAACTGAATCTTGTATAGATAAAACCATAATAATTCCACAAATTTCCTCAAACAACTTATTTTGAAGTGCTTCAAGAGCCTCTGCCTTGGAAGCACTTATAAAGTTCATGCTACCGGTTCCGTTGGGATCATTAATTTTAATAATCTTCAATTTTTCCTCAAGTGTAGAAAAGAATTGTTCTTCCTTTTGGGAGAGCTTATCCCAAGCTAAATTAACAGCAATTTCTGGAAGAGCAGCAGAAGTCTTTTCTCCTGACTCCATATTTTTTTCTGAAACTATGAACAAATAACAACTTTATTCCATTATCTGAATTATTTGTTTTCTGATTTTAGTATTTGAACTTATTTGAAATTTATTTAATTTTAGAAACATAAAAAAAGAAACGACTTTCATACTATCCAGATTTAAAAGAAAAAAAAAACAATGTATATAGATAAATCTTTATTTGTATAGTTTTTTTTTTAAAATTATTCATAGGATGGTAAGACGTTATTTCCTAGGGTATCCGAACCGAAATTTTTACCCACTAGTCCTCTGTAATCATATCGAGGAGTCCTCTGTAATTGTGTCCATTCCTTGACCAAGAGTTCGTGTACAGAATAGTTCCTCTAATAAACCTCCATATATGTCCGTATTTTGCATCCCTTCTCCTTGTGGGACACTACGTATTTGACCCACACTTGCAGGAATTTTTGAAAGATTGGGTGGAGGATGAGAAGAAGTCTCCCAGCGGTTTTCAAATAATTCACCAGAGTTTGCTATTTTTTGTCTTTTTTCAGCGGGTTCATTATAATGTGATTCTTGGAATGGCCTTTTCTGTCCCATTTGAGAAAGATAACCTTGACTTTTTTTTTCTTGTTCCCATTTAATGTTGATTTCTTGGAATTGACGGTCAGATTCTTCCATTTTTTTTTTCATTGTTTGATATTTCACCTCTTGTTCATTCTGTGAATGTTTTGCGTTTGTATGAGCAACAGTTAAAAACTCATACAGTGGTTCCCAAGCTTCAGGTGTATTATGACCTTGAAGGATTGCATATTTAAGTTTTTCTGGTATTGTCTTATCACGCTTGGTAAATTCTTTTGTTACCCAATCTAATATAATTTCTTTCTCATTCTTCATTTTCTCTTTCAACTCTTCTGTTTTTTTCTCTTCTTCTTTCATTAAAGCAATCCACTTTTCTGGATTTTCATTAAATTTCTCAGCCCTGCCTGAGAGAAATTTTTTTTGTTCTTTCTTGGTTGCTTTATATTCTTTAAGAAATTCATTTTCTTTTGCATATTGTTCACATTTTCGTCTTAGTTCATCAATTTCATGTCTTTGTTCTCCAGCCACAGATAATTGACTAGATTGTTCATCAGGAGCATTAATACTTTGGTTTGGAGTAACAGATTCAGCCATTCCTATCTTGTATCTTATGTTGTCCAGTAAACTTATGATATCATTATTTATTTTATACGTTTGATTTTTTAATTTAGCATTTTTTAGTGATCCTCTTACATAAGATTTTGAAACATTCCAGTGTTCAGAATCATTTGAAACATGTTGTATTTCTGTATCTGGTAAATCTGGGTTTTCTGTGAGTGAAATTTCTTGAATCTTTTTAGCTATAATTCTTGTAGATTTTGGATCTGATGACATTGAATGTTTAATGCCAAGAGATAATCCGGAAACTTTTCTATTACGAAGATCACGTATAGCTGTTATTCCAGCAAATGTATCTCTATTTATTTCTCCTTTTACAATTAAACGATTTCTTTCATCTATTCGGGCTCCAATAATTTTACCTATTTGTTTCTGATTATCATGTTCAGATAAAACTGGTGTTCCGGGAAGACTTTGTATCTTTTCAAGCATTTGCTTTTTTGTAAGAAATGTTCCATCATAATCATCATTTTGTGCAGTTGGATGACAAGCTCCTTCAAATTCTATACTACTTTGCTTTGATTTATCAAAAGGGGAGTTCATTTTTCATATCTCTCTCAACTCCTCCTCCTCCTTTTGTTATATAAAAAAATGATATGAAAATGAGAAATTAAAATTTCAGATCACACTTTGATTCTTTTAGTTAATTGTTTTTGTTGTTATTTAGAATTTCAAACTACATCAGTTTTTTATTAAAATAAAAAATAGTGATAGTTCATAGAAATTGTTTTACGAAAAAAAGGCATATTCGAAATGAATAAAAGAGCAAATGGAAAATGTAGAAAGAATAATAGTGGACAATTTACTAGTAATGGAAAGAAAGGACAATTTCGTAAACGTAGTACTGCAATACATGAAAAGCAAGTACTTTTAGATCTTTGGAACAGTGATTCAGCTGCAATTCAAACCGTTGATATAGTTGCATTGAAAAAGGCAACTATATTAGATTTGTATGAAGATGTAGGACAACATTACGAAAAGCTGGAAGAACCGATTACACCATTTTATTGTCTTCATTTTGAAGAAAAGGAAGAATTTATGAAAGATATGAAAAACTTGGAGCAAACGATGAAAAAAAGAAACGAGTTAAATATTAGTGATAGCAGCATTAATAAACCTCTTACTGTAGGAAATCTTCATAGACATGAACGCTTAAAAATTCCATCAACACATCCTTACTTGTTTACCAGATCGCCAGCAGCAATTATTAGAGATACAAAATCCAATCCATATTTAGATAAAGAAGATGATTTTGAACTTGAATTATTACTTTTAGATGAACAAAGACAAAACCATCTTATGAGATTAAATAAATATGATTTATGGGAAGAATTTATTCTCCCTATAAATTTATCGATAAAACGTAAAGGAATTAAATACAAAATTAATTTGGAAAATTGGAATAAAAATATATTTGAAAATGGACGTGGACTGGAAATTGCATTTCTTGAATTAATAGAATTGGAAAATCAAAAATGTAAATCCCTTTTAATAGCCATCAAATTAGATGAGAGGGATGTTTTTTATGTTTGTGTTATTTTTTCTTTATTACAACAAGAAGATTTTATTCCTCAATCATTGCTGAAAAATAAAAGTATTGTATTAAACATTGATTATACAGAAACCCATCTTAAACAAGAGTTAGAACGAATTAACAAGATGCCCTTAGAATTTTCAAATTATTTTTATTTTACATGTGGTTGTGAGAAATGATATTAACAAGTATTATCCTAACCCCCTCATTTTCTTTATTTGTGAAATAGTTATTTGTATAATAAATCCTATTGCATTAACTGACTTGTGCGATTCACAATCCCCTTCATTTTCAATTATAAAGCGATCATTTAAAGCTTCATTTGGGACACTGTCTATTAATTTTAGATTCTGAGCATCTGATCTTACAGTGCCTATATGTTTAGTCGTATATGTTTTTGTTCTACATACTACATGCACTACAATATTTACAATACAAGTAATTCGTTTCATACTTTTCTTAGGATGTAAATATGAAGAACAAATCGATATCCACGTTTTTTCATTTTTATGATCATGAATTAATGATATTGTCCAATCGCAACTGCACAGATTTTCAAATTTTCCTATAATTGATCTATGAAGTGAAATTGTCTTTGTAGATGGCCAATCCAAATCAAGAATATGAATTATTCCAATAGTACGGCTTCTGGGATGGTTTTTAATCAAATTTTCTTTTTCTTTTATGTGAGATTTTAAAAGCAATAATTCTTGATGATCTTTTTCACTTAAAATTTGATGAGATTCTTCATAAAAACTGAGCATCACCAGTTCATTCCCCTTATACTGAACAATTGTATCTTCTGCAAATATCAACTCTTTTAATAAAGCCATGTCAAAAAAACTTACGTTTTCCAGCGTATGAAAAGATACCGTAAAAAACCATAGTTTTAGCCATTGGAAAACAGTTTTATAAACCCTATCTTCATATGCATTATTTAATACACAATATCTTGTAATATCCATCATGTTCGTATACGTTATCCCTTCTGAAATTAAAGTTTCGCAATGATTTTTCGCCCTTTCAAAACCAAATCTTCTTGACAAGTGATATAATTCTAAACACATATAACGAATTTTTTTTTGAAAAGGATCATGAGAAAAATCGATTTGATAAAACATTTGAAAAAAAACATCTAGAATATCTTCTCTGATCCAATTTTCCTCATATACTGCTATTTCTATTGACCTACTTTTGGATTCACCCCATTCATTTGTTTGACCATATAGCATCTGGTGAAAATAAGATGCTTGACAAAGTACAAGTCGATGTAAATAAAATGTTTTCTTTATAGTTTTTCCATCTTTAGTATCTACTATTAATACTGTTAAATCGCTTGTATTTCGATTGTTATATTGTGAATTGAAAAAATCTGAAATTTCTATTCCGGCTGGATAAAATATTGGTGTTGCTATTGTTGTTCTCGTAATCAAATTATTTTGTTCTGTAGCAATACAACTTTCCATTTTAAAGAATAAAATATGGTAATTAGTTCTTCTTCTTCGTATCTGTTAATATCATAAAAGATTGATAGCTAAATATAGTTGATATTTTTTGAAACCTTTAAATTAACGTGCTGCTGTGTTCTTTTAATGACGAACTAAACTAAAAAAAGATTTCTAAAATCTATTATTTTAAACACACTTTTCATGAAAAAAATCAAATAACGATCTATTTTAGGGTTGTCAAAAAAAAACTAATGGAAAATTCACAGCTCTTGTAGATTCATAATTAAACAAAAATTAGAGATGGTTTATTTGAATTACATTTAGAATCAAATTTTTCTTGTGATACCTTGTTGTCTTTTTCGTTTTTTAATTGGGTGAAGTGACTCTCTATCTGGAAGTGTCTTTGTATTGTGATTACTTCTATTATAACAAATTATATTATAACCTTTATATTCATTTGAAAGTTCAATTCCACGATTTTGCCGAGAAGGTATACCTCGACTATTATTTTTCCATTGTTTTGTAAATTTTTGCGCATCTTCTTCATTAGGAAACGGTCCGATTATCATATCTAATTCCCAATGTCCTGCTGCAGATTTAGTACTTTTGGTTCCTTTAACTTTTCCTTTATTATGTTCATTTACCATTATATCTGGATACATGCTTTCATCAATAAATGTATTAATTTTTTCATAAGGTTTAAAATTTATCAGCAAATAACACCACCATTTTGAAGACATTTCTTCTTCTTCTTCATTTTCTTCTTTCTTTTCTTGATTTCCTTCTTTTATGGACGCAATATTATTTTGACTAGTAGATTTTGTCTTTTTCATTAATAAAAAAATCAATACATTTGATAATGGTGTAATCAATCTTATTCTATGTATTTAAGATGGGGTTTACAAAAGGTATGCTTCATTTCTAAATTATATATGTAAAAGTGATTGTCCTTTATCAAAGAGTGTAATTGACCTGATTTTTTATTTCATTGAGAAACCTCAATTTTTCTTCTTTTGTAACAATTGAATTGAATGAATTCTTGAAATTGTTTCTTCCAGTTGTGACATCTTTCTTATTAAATATCCATTTTTTTGGATTGCAAGAGTGCCATATTTTAAGATCATTTTGATGGGGCAGATGTGTATTCAAAAATTCATCTTGAGGAATAATGGTACAATTTTTTTCATTTTCGTCTGCAACAATAAAAGGCATTTGCAACATATACATAATCCCAATAGTATGTTGTTTTAAGTGGAATTTAGAATGATTTTCAAGAAAATAAGGAGTTTTTATTATTAGTCTCCAAAGATTACATATTAGTTGTACATAATAATCTAGACGTCGTCTATCATATTTCAATGGTTGCAATCGCATTTTTTTAGTCAAAGAACAATCATACAAATTTTCTAGATCATTTCTGAATGGATGAGATCTTGATTGTTTGTGTCTTTTATAGTATTTCCTAATTGAATTTTTAGCATGTTCTTTCATTTGTTTTACATTGTAATTATCTATCCTCTTTCTTTCATTCTCATTATACAATAAATCATATATTACAGATGATATATCTCGTCTAATGTTTTGTAAATTTGAATCAAAAAAGCATTGTCTCTGAGTTTTGTTGTTACTATTATTTCGTCTAGATAATGCAGGAGAACTTTCTATTTCTTTAAATTCTTCTTCTATAAATAGTGATGTTTTATTTAATTTTGAATT
>SDBV01007242.1_pt1 | contig 15207 bp, 13 predicted proteins | sample 2277081 | NCBI WGS metagenome assembly SDBV01 (sample SAMN10402039, study PRJNA504765) | marine sediment metagenome | isolation source: marine sediment core GS10_PC15, 223 cmbsf | place: Arctic Ocean: Southern Knipovich Ridge | collected 2010
CTCGACATCTTCAGATTACATTTCGGGTACGCTCCCCAGCCGCACAACGAGGCATTCTTCGCCGGCATCGACAAAACCGTACCTTTCCTGGATCGAAATCTGCAACTGAAGGCCGACGCGATACACATCAACGACAAGGACGACGTGCTGTTCAGCGTTGGTTTTCTCTACGAGCTGGGACGGCGGAACAGCGCCGACAAACCGCCCCTGACCGGGCTGGCAGGCATTCTGGATAATATCGTTAAGAACGTTATACTCGAGAGTTGGGTCTCGATGCCGTCCACTGGCGATCAGGAAGTCTATACATTGAAGCTGAACTACGTCATCAAATTCTGAGTCGGCAGGGCCAGATGCCACACACGACGGTCATGATCCTGAAAGATATCAAAGATGAGTTGGAGGCCAGTCTCCTGGTCGGACAGGACAGCCTGGATCTTGAAGTCAAGATGGTGTGTGGCGCCGATCTGCTGAGTGACGTACTTGCCTTCACCAAATCCGGGTCGCTGTTGCTCACCGGCCTGACCCATCCGCAGGTCATTCGCACGGCCGAGATCGCGGAGATATCAGCGATCTGTTTTGTGCGGGGCAAGCAGCCACCATCCGAAACGATAGACCTGGCGAAGGAAAAGGGCGTCCCGATCCTTTGCACGGCGTTGCCGATGTACGAGTCCTGTGGTCGTTTGTACAGTCGCGGGCTGGGGGGTTGTTCGCAGGCAGCGGAGGAGCAGTAGATGTCAGAGAAGCCCGCCCTCACGCGAACCCAGGAACTGGTCTACGAGGTCAGGATCAGCGAGGTGATGACACATCCTGTAGTCACCGTGACCCCGCAGACGTCCATGAGCGAGCTTCGCGAGGTCTTGCGCGACAATCGCATCTCCGGCGCACCGGTGGTCTCGGAAGACCGGCTGGCGGGGATCATCAGTATTGAAGACTTCATCAACTGGGTGATGAGCGGTCCGCCAGACGCCACGGTCGGGGACAGAATGACACGTGACGTGGCGGTGGCTTACGACGACGAGCCTTTGGTGCAGGCTGTGAGCAAATTGGATCGGCACGGTTACGGCCGACTCCCGGTCGTCCAACGCAAAGAGGGAAACTTGGTCGGCATCCTCACCAATGGCGACATCATAACCGGGCTGCTGCACAAACTCGAGATTGGCTATCACGAAGAGGAAGTCCGTCGCTTTCGCGCCAGCCATATATTTGATGACATCATCGCCGACAAGACCGCACTGATGCTCCGATATCGGGTCGTCGGGCAGGACTTTAAAGAGGCCGGCTCCGGAGCGACCCATCTGAAGAAGACCCTCCGCAGGCTGGGAATCCATCCGCACGTGCTCCGCCGTATCGCCATTATCGCTTACGAAGCCGAGATGAATATCGTGATCTACACCGACGGCGGGGAACTTCTGGCGAAGGTAGAGCCCGGCCTCATCACCATCGAGGCCACGGATAGTGGCCCGGGCATTCCTGATGTGCAGTTGGCCCTTACTCCAGGTTACTCAACAGCAACGGACATGGTGAGGGAACTGGGCTTCGGTGCGGGGATGGGCCTGTGCAACATCAAGAACTGCGCTGACGAAATGGAGCTCGATTCGACCGTGGGAGAAGGAACGCATCTCAAGGCGAGAATCGCTGTGGAGGAATCGAAGTGAGAGTCTGTGAGATGGCGCAACGCGCCGAGCTTGAGGTCAGGACGGGAGGCGACGGCCTCGATGCCGAGGTCACCGGCGGATATGCAGGAGATCTACTCAGCGGCGTCATGGCCAACGCAAAGGAAGGCAATGCCTGGGTTACCTGGCACGTGCACCCGAATATCGTGGCCGTCGCACTCGTGGCAAAACTGGCGGCGATCATTCTGGTTTCCGGCCGCCAACCCGACGAAGAGACTCTCCAAAAAGCTGACCAGGAAAGCGTACCGATCCTCATCAGCAAACTGCCTGCGTTCGAGACCATCGTGAGGCTACATGAAACAGGCCTCCCGGCGCCGCAGTGATGTTCACAACCTTTCGGGCAGACTTGCATGTGCATACGTGCCTGTCACCTTGTGCGGACAGCGAAATGAGACCGTTCGCGATAGTGAAGCAGGCCAAGACCCGAGGATTGCACGTCATTGCGGTTTGCGACCACAACTCCACCAGGAACGTCCACGCGGTTTGCCGGGCCGGCCAACGCCAGGGCCTGGCCGTGATCGGCGGGATGGAAGTCACATCCGAAGAGGAAGTTCACATACTCGGGCTGTTCGACGAGGAAGGAAGCCTGCGACAGATGCAGCGGTTGGTAGACGAGAACCTCACGGGGGAGAACAACCCCGAGCTGTTCGGCCGGCAATGGTTGTGCGACGAGAACGACGAGGTAGTCGGGCAGGAAGCCAGACTGCTGATCGGCGCTACCGCGCTGACCGTTGAGGAAATCGTCGAAAGCATACACGATCTTGGGGGGGTGGCTGTCCCTTCACACGTCGATCGACCGAGTTTCGCCCTGCTCAGCCAACTCGGCTTTGTGCCGGAGCAATTGGAGATTGACGCCGTGGAAGTCTCGCAGCGCTACTCCGTGGCGGAGGCAAGGGACCGATTTCCGCAGATCAAGAACTATCCCGCCATTCGTTGCTCCGACGCGCATCGATTGGAAGAGATCGGGGCGGCCTCGACCGCATTCACGGCGCTTTCCCCGTCGGCGAACGAGTTTCGCAGGGCCCTTCTGGGCGAGGATGAAAGAGAAGTGATCGTGTGAGCCATGGAAGATCTTTCCCTTCATGTGCTGGACGTGACGGAGAACGCATTGATGGCGGGAGCCGACCACATCCAGATCCGTGTCATCGACGAACCGAAGGAAGACTTCTTGCGCATCGAGATCGAGGATAACGGCTGCGGAATGGATCAGGAAACGGCGAATCAGGCGATCGATCCTTTCTACACGACCAAGCCGTCCAAACGAGTCGGCCTCGGGCTGCCGCTTCTAGCGCAGGCTGCCAGAGAAGCCGACGGTGAACTGCAAATAGATACTGCTCCGGGAAGGGGCAGTGTCATCCGCGCATCGTTTCGACTCAGCCATCCGGACATCAAGCCGATCGGCGACATGCTCAAGACAATGGCCACGCTTGCTTGTACGCACCCCGAGGTGCAGTTCGCTTTCGAGCATCAGCGGGACGGCGCGACCGTTTACCAGTGGAAGAGCGGCCCGGCGGAGACGGTAGGAAGATGAGCACAGTAAAGTTCACTATTGATGGTCGCTCTGTTGAGGTCGAGCAGGGGACCACGGTTCTGGAAGCTGCCCAGAACCTGGGAATCAAGATCCCCACGCTCTGCTACCACAAGGCGCTGAGTCCTTACGGAGGCTGCAGGCTCTGCCTGGTGGAGGTGGACGAGGGAAGCCGCAAGCGCATTCAGACCTCGTGCATCTATCGCGCCGAAGATGGCCTGAAGGTGCAAACCGACACTGAGCGGGTAGTCAAGGCGCGTAAAATTGTTCTCGAGCTGATGCTGGCTCGATGCCCTGAATCCGAGGAGATCAGACTTCTGGCCGAGGAACTGGGCGTGACCGAGACTCGGATCAAGAAGACCCGTGACGAGAAGTGCATTCTTTGCGGCCTTTGCGTGAGAATGTGCAGCGAGCGCATGGGCAAAGCCGTGATAGGCTTTGCCAACCGCGGGCTGAAACGCGAAGTGATTCCTCCTTTCGATGCCCGGTCGGAGGTCTGCATGGGCTGCGGGGCCTGCGAATTCATCTGCCCGACAGGGGCGATCAAACCGGAGGAGTTCTGCGAACGAGGAGTCTCGTCGCTGCCGGCTGAATTCGATTTCGGCATCGGATCGCGCCCTGCCGTCAGCGTGGCCTTTCCACAGGCAGTTCCGAACACCCCCTCTATCGACAAGGAGCACTGCGTCTATTTCCAGACAGGCGACTGCCGAACATGTGAAGCTGTCTGCGATGCGCAGGCTATCGACTTCGAACAGCAACCGGAGCAACTCGCACTGCAGGTCGGAGCCGTCATTGTCGCGCCTGGTTACGACCGTTACTACCCGGACAATCGGCTGGAGTACAACTACCAGCGCTTGGCGAATGTCGTGACAGCGCCGGAATTCGAGCGAATGCTCAGCGCTTCGGGCCCCTACGAGGGCCATCTCGTCAGGCCCTCCGACCGGAAGGAGCCAACGCGCATCGCCTTCATTCAATGTGTCGGCTCACGGGACCTGGAATGCAACCAATACTGTTCGTCAGTCTGCTGCATGCACGCGACGAAGGAGGCGATCGTCGCCAAAGAGCACGCCTCGGGAGATCTCCAGACGGACATCTACTTCATGGACATGCGCGCGTTCGGGAAGGGGTTCGACCGCTATTACGAACGAGCGAAGGAAGAGTACGGTGTCCGCTATCGTCGATGTCGGCTGCCGGTCGTGGAACAGACCCCTGACGGCGAAGACCTGGTGCTAAGCTACCTCGCCGAAGATGATACACTTCAGAAAGACCAGTACGACGTGGTCGTGCTCTCGACCGCGCTAATTCCACCCAAGAGCGCGCGGGCGTTCACAGAGGCGGCCGGCCTCTCTCTCAACAAGTACAATTTCGTGGAATCAAAGCCGTTCGCCAGCGAAGACACGACCCGCGAGGGCGTCTTCGTCTGCGGGGCGGCGAGCGAGCCAAGAGACATCCCCGAGACGGTCATTCAGGCCAGCGCCGCCGCCGCCCGGGCCTCCGAACTACTCGCCGATGTGCGGGGTACGCTGATCGAGGAGAAGGAATATCCCCCCGAAAGGGACGTCAGCGACGAACCGCCGCGCATCGGCGTGTTCGTCTGCCATTGCGGAATCAACATCTCCGGGGTGGTCAACGTGGATCAGGTAGTCGAGTTCGCCAAGGACCTCCCCGGGGTGGTTCACAGCGAACACAGCCTCTACACCTGCTCCCAGGACAATCAGCAAAGGCTCAAGGAAACCATCGAAGAGCGCGGACTTAACCGAATCGTTATCGCGTCTTGTACGCCTCGCACGCACGAGGCGCTCTTCCAGGATACGATTCGTGAAGTCGGTTTGAACCCGCTCCTGCTGGAGTTCGTGAGCATCCGCGAGCACTGTTCGTGGGTCCACATGGCGGATAAGAAACGTGCCACCCAGAAGGCCGAAGACCTCGTTGCGATGGCGGTCTCAAAGGCCGCTCTTCTCAGGTCCGTCCGTCGCTCCTCGTTCTCGGTCAGGCACGAGGCGCTGGTCGTCGGAGGGGGAATCGCGGGAATGACCGCAGCCCTCTCTCTCGCCGAGCAAGGTTTCGAGGTCCACCTGGTCGAGAAGGACAAAGAGCTCGGCGGGAACGTGCGAAAGCTCCACTTCACCCTCTCCGGGGACGACCCGCAGGAACTGCTGCGCAATACTTGCGAGCTGGTCCAGGCCAGTACAAAGATCCACCTTCACTTGAACACGCGCGTGGAGAGCGTCACGGGGTACATGGGCAATTACGAGACAAAGCTGGTCTCGGCCAACGGGGAGGCTCAAGAGACCGTGATCGAACACGGAGCGGTGATAGTTGCAACAGGCGCTGCGGAACGTCAAACCGACGAATACCTGGCGGGGAGTTGCGACAAGGTCATCACGCAGAAGGAACTCGAGGCGAAACTCGCAGACGAGGCCGAACGTTCCGCCCTCGCCTCCGCGAAGACGATCGCAATGATACAGTGCGTCGGCTCTCGCGAGGAAGACAGGATGTATTGCAGTCGCGTCTGCTGCACGAACGCTATCAAGAACGCGCTGAAGATCAAGGAAGTCAGCCCTCAGACCAACGTGATCGTCTTCTATCGCGACATTCGCACGTACGGCTTCCGCGAGGAATACTATCAAAAGGCCAGGCAGGAGGGGGTCGCCTTTGTTCGGTACGAGCCCGACAGCAAACCGGTGGTTCGTCTCGGGCAGACACCGGATGCGCCCTTGCAGATCGATGCCTACGATCCTGTTCTGGGCAGGGATCTGTCTCTCGCCGTTGACTTGCTGGTGCTGAGCACCGGGATCATGCCGGCGGAAGATACCACCGAACTGGCCAAAACGCTCAAGGTGCCTCTGGATCAGGATGGCTTTTTCCTGGAGGCTCACATCAAGCTGCGGCCGGTGGATTTCTCAACCGACGGTATTTACCTTTGCGGCCTCGCACATTGCCCGAAGTTCGTGGACGAGGCCATTTCACAAGCCCGTGCAGCGGCTGCAAGGGCGGCTACGCTGCTCAGCAGGGACACCATCCAGGCCAAAGGCCGCACCGCTGAAATCAAGGAACGACTCTGTGCCGGATGCGGTCTGTGCGTCGGCGTCTGCGCGTTCGATGCCCGAGAGATCGATCCCGACAGAGGAATCGCCAACGTTATCGAGGTGTTGTGCCAAGGCTGCGGCGCCTGTGCAGCCATATGCCCCAATGCCGCCACAAAACAGGTCGGCTTTGCCAAGGAAGAGCTTCTGGCGGCGGTGGACTGCCTCACATAGACGACAGGATAACTCGTGGAGCTTCGCAATGTCTGAAGAGTTCGAACCGAAAATCATCGCGTTCCTCTGCAATTGGTGCTCCTACGCGGGGGCCGATCTGGCCGGAACTTCGAGAATGCAGTACCCGCCGAACGTGCGGATCATCCGATTGATGTGCAGCGGCGGGTTGGATCCGCTCTACGTTTTCCGCGCCTTGCTCGGCGGGTGTGACGGGGTGCTGATCGGCGGATGCCACCCCGGAGACTGTCACTACACGGACGGCAACTACAAGGCCAGGCGACGCGCCGCGGTCTTGAAGAGCATACTGCACGAACTGGGCCTCGGGGATGACAGGGTCTGGCTGCGCTGGATCAGCGCCAGCGAGGGCAGTCGCTTTGCCGAGACGATTCGTGACATGGTCGCTGACCTCAAGCAGAAAGGTCCGAATACACTTGCCCTGTCCTGGGCAGTATGAATTTCGGAGAAATAGCGTGGCAACAATCGAAGTAAAAGACGGTAACCTGGTCGGTGCGGTCCAGGAGTTGTTTCGGACCATGCTCACCCGGGGAGCGCTCAGCGCTATTCTGGTCCCCCAGGAGATTCCCTCAAGGAAGACCGTCATTCAGACGCTCGTGCGAGACCCCGAGAAGCTGGCGACGGCGAACCCGTTAGCCCCGGTGTTCGGTATAAACTCAGCGCGGATCATCGCAAAGATGTGTGCCGGCCCGCTGGATCACCCGGCTGCTGGATCGGCCGCTGAAGAACAGGCGGAAGAGCAGGACCAACAGCAGGAAGAGAACGACGAGCCGGAAGACGCTTCCACCGAGGACCAAGCGCCCGCGGAGAACGCACAGCAGACCTCCGAAGAAGGGCAGGATGATCCCGAACAACCTTCTGCCGAAACGCCGGCAGCGCCCGCTGAAGCGCCTGCTGAAGCGCCCGCTGAAGCCGAGGAGCAGCCCGCCGACGCCCCCATCGGTGTGGTGCTCAGGCCGTGCGAAACCCGAGCGCTTGTCGAGTTGGTGAAACTACAGCAGGCGAGCATGGAACAGTTCCTCGTTATCGGCGTGGACTGCTGGGGAACGTACTCCGTTCAGGACTACGCCGCGAAGGTCGCCGAGGGCTCGGAGAACTCTTCCGTGACGGCTGATTTCCTGAGCCAGGTAACAGCAGGACAGATTCCGGAAGACCTCCGCGGCGCCTGCCGGGCCTGTCAGTATCCCGCCCCAACCTTCGCCGATCTGGTAATCCAGCTTATTGGCGAAGACATCGGCCGGCAGATCCGCCTCCAAGCCTGTACGGAAAAGGGACAGAGGCTTCTCGAAGCATTGGAGCTGACGGCAACGCCGGACAGCGACGAAAGAGAAGCGGCGCTGGGCAAATTGAGAGACGCCAAGAAGGAATTGGCTCGGGAGGATCCGACGGAGTTCCTGGAGACGATTGCTTCGCTCTGCATCAATTGCCACAACTGCCGCGCCGTCTGTCCGATCTGCTACTGCAAACAGTGCATCTTTGACGGAGAGGTATTTCAGTATCCGATGGAGAAATACCTGAGCTGGTCTGGCAAGAAGGGCGTGTTGAACATGCCCCCGGACAAGCTGCTGTTCCATCTGACGCGCATGAGCCACGTGGCGACCTCATGTGTCGCCTGCGGGCAGTGCGAGGCGGCGTGCCCGAGCGGGGTTCCCCTCGGAGAGATCTATCAGAGGATCTCCGCGGCGGTCCAACAGGCCCTCGGATACGAAGCGGGGCGCAGTATCGACGACGAATTGCCCCTGACGACCTTCCGCGAGGACGAGCTGTCGGTCGTGGAGAACTGAATACCAGGAGTACGTGATGGGCGAATCCAAAACGAACAAGGCAAAGCCCCAGGCTGACGCGGCGAAGCAAGTCGCAGGGCAGTCGGAGGAACCTGGGCTCAGCGAAGCGGCCGTTGGCCAGCTCGACCTGCACTTTCGCGATGAGATTGCCGGCCATCCCGGCGGGGAGAACATCCGTCGGTGCTTCGCTTGCGGGACGTGCGCGGCGGGCTGTCCAGTGACCGACGTTGACAGCGAATACAATTGCCGCCGCATCATCCGGCAGATTCTTTTCGGGATGCGCGAGGAGGTGCTTTCCTCTCCGTCGATCTGGCTGTGTTTGGTTTGCTACCGGTGTTACGTGCGATGTCCGCAGAAAGTGAACTTCACGGACATCATGCGCGTGCTGCGGTATCTGGCCGTCAAGGAAAAGCGCGTCTCACCGCAGACGTTCGAGCGGATCGAGCAGTTGGACAGGTTCTCGCAAGTGGTGCACCACGATCTGGTCAAGAACTTCTTCGATGACGAAGACATGTCGGTGGAACAGGTCGAAGACCGTGTCCGAGAAGCCCTGAAAGCGGCCGGGACAAAATAGGGACAGACTCGTGCCGGAACAAGAGGAAACGCAGGAAGACATCAGGAACTTTCAGGACCTCCAGCGGGAGGTGATTGACAGGGATCTGTGCGGCAGGTGCGGAGGGTGTGCCTCGTTCTGCTCCGCGGACGAGGTGAACGCGCTGGAGTTCGACAGCGCCAACGGGCCTCGCCTCATCAGCGAGGACAACTGCCTGAACTGCGGCATCTGCTACCTGATCTGCCCACAGATCAAGGCGCTCGACGGCGAGGTTCGCGAGAAGTTCGGATGGCACCCGCCGATCGGCAAGTATCGCGCGATTCGCTCCGCTCGCACCACCGAGGCGAAAGTGGCGGAAGTGTGCACGGATGGTGGAGTCGTCACATCGCTTCTGCGTTACGCGATGAAGAAGGGCGTGATCCAGGGCGCGCTCGTGTCGAAGCGGCTCGGACCGTTCACGAGGCGGCCCTTCCTGGCGACTGATCCGGACGCGCTGATCGAAGCGGCGGGTACGCATTTTGACGAGGTGGAGCATCTCGGCCAGTTCGGCAAGGACTATTCCACGTACTGCCCCACAATCCAGGAAATCAAGAGGATCGGGCAATTGCGGCTCAACCGGATTGCGCTGGTCGGCACGCCCTGCCAGATCTACACCGTGCGAAAGATGCAGGCGCTGAGTATCGTCCCCGCCGACTCGATCGTCTTCACAGTCGGCCTGTTCTGCATGGAGAACTTCTCCTTCGACGCCAAGGCCAAGAAGACGCTGGAGAAGAAGCTGGGCGTGAAGATTGAAGACATCGTCAAGTTCAACATCAAGGATGACGTCAGATTGACAACCGACGCCGGGAAGGTGCTCAACTTGCCCTTCGAGGTGGTGGACGAGGTCGCCCGCCCGGCGTGCATGGCCTGCCCCGACTTCGCAAATGATTTCGCCGATGTCTCCGTCGGCGGGCTCGGCTCGCCCGACGGGTACACGACCACGGTGATTCGTACCGGCATCGGACAACAGTTGTACAACGGTGCAAAGCACGATCGCGTGCTCAAAGAGCTTCGTTTCCGCGGTAAGGGCAAGGCCACCCTCCACCGAACGGAGCTGATGGCAAAGATAACCGCTTTCACCCGTCGAAAGAAAGCACGCGCCCGGGCGACCGTTGCGGCCGCCCGTCCCGCGTAGGTCATCAACGCAAGCAGGAGTCAAAGTTGGATCACAAAGCGGTCATGGTCGTCGGCGGCGGAGTAGCCGGCATTCAAGCGGCGCTCGACCTGGCGGAAATGGGCGTCGAGGTCTTCCTCGTCGAGCAACAACCGAGCATTGGCGGTAGGATGGCGCAACTCGACAAGACCTTCCCCACCAACGATTGCGCTATGTGCATCCTTTCCCCGAAGCTCGTTGAAGTCGGCAGCAATAAGAACATTCATATCGTCTCGAACGCGGAGGTCCAGTCGGTCGAGGGCGAGGCGGGTAGTTTCCACGCCCGCGTGCTCAAGCGCGCACGGTACGTGGACGAGGAGCGCTGCACCGGATGCGGCATCTGCATGAGCAAGTGTCCGGTACGCATTCCGGACGAATACAACAAGGGGCTCAGCAAGACCAAGTGCATACATATCCTCTTCCCACAGGCCGTGCCCGCCGTGCCCATTATCAGCAAAGAGCACTGCATCTACTTCCAAAAGGGCAAGTGCCGCATCTGCGAGAAATTCTGTGAAGAGAAGGTCATCGACTACGAGCAGCAGGACACCATGCTCGAGATCGACGTGGGCAGCATCATTCTGGCGATGGGTTCGCAGGAGTTCGACGCAAAGCTGAAGGACGAGTACAGCTACGGTACCTCGCCCAACGTGTTGACCAGCATGGAATTCGAGCGGCTGCTCAGCGCCTCCGGGCCTACGGAGGGACACGTCGTGCGTCCGTCCGATCAAGAGGAACCCAGGCGTCTTGCTTTTCTGCAATGCGTGGGATCGCGCGATATGCAGGTTGGCAGGGAGTTCTGCTCGGCCATCTGCTGCATGCAGGCTGCGAAAGACGCCGTTATCCTCGCAGAACACCTCCCCGACGTGGCCGTGAGCATCTTCAACATGGACGTCCGGGCACAGGGCAAGGATTTCGACAAATTCATCACTCGCGCCCAGGAGGAGCACGGAGCCCGGTTCGTACGCGCGCGCGTTTCTTCAGTGGAAGTCAACCCGGCGAACGAAAATCTGCGAATCCGCTACGACCCCAACGACGGGGGGGACCTGCGGGAAGAGGAATTCGACATGGTGGTGTTGTCCGTCGGGCTCCACTCATCCGAGGCGAACCGAGCGCTGGCCGACAAGCTCGGAGTGGAGCTGGATGAGACGGGCTTCATGACGGGCAACGGGTTCGACCCGGTGGTGACCTCCCGGCCTGGGGTGTTCGCGTGCGGTACGCTGACCGGGCCAAGGGATATTCCGGAGACGGTCATGCAGGCAAGCGGCGCGGCCAGTGCGGCCGCCTCGCTCCTGGCTGACATGCCCGCCAGACGAGTTGAAACCGAGTATCCCCCGCAGCGCGATATACGCGCCGAACCGCCCAAGGTGGGTGTGTTCGTCTGCCGGTGCGGCATCAACATCGCATCCACCGTGGACGTCCCCGGCGTCGTGGAGTTCGCATCGCACCTGCCCTGGGTCGAACACGCACAAGAGCTGCTCTTCGCGTGCGCCGGGGATTCACAACGCGTTATCGTCGAAGCGATCAAGGAAAAGGACCTGAACCGGGTCGTCGTCTGTGCCTGCACGCCCCGGACTCACGAACCGCTCTTCCAGAGCACGCTGCGGTCGGCGGGTCTTAACCCATACCTGTTCGAATTTGCGAATATCCGCGAACACTGCTCGTGGGTGCACCAGAAGGAACCGGAGCAGGCGACCGAGAAGGCCAAGGAGCTTGCGAAAATGGCAGTCGCCAAGGCCGCCTGTCTCGAGCCGCTCTCCCGCATGACCCTGTCCATCAATCACGACGCCCTGGTGATCGGCGGCGGGGTCGCCGGAATGACGGCGGCGCTGGAGCTGGCCAACCACGGGTGTCGAACACATCTTGTCGAACGCGACTCCGAGCTCGGCGGCAACTTCCGGAACGTGTTCTTCTCATCGAACGAACACCCAACTCAGCCGTTCCTCAAAGCCCTGATCGAGCAGGTCACAAACCATACAAACATCGACCTGCACCTGGACTCGGAAGTTGCGGAAGTCGAAGGGTTTGTCGGGAATTTCAAGTCGAAGATCCGCACCAACGGCGATGAGCCTGCCGCGGAGGTCGAGCTTGGCGTGGTTATCGTGGCTACGGGGGGTAAAGAAGTTGAAACAGACGAATACCTGCGAGGGAAAGATTCTCGTGTGCTGACGTTGCGGGAACTGGAGGGAGCCCTGGGTGGAAACTCGGCGGATACGGAGGCGGCACTGGACGAAGCCCGTTCGGTGGTCCTGATCCAGTGCGTCGGTTCGAGGTGCACTGAGCAGCCGTACTGCAGCCGGATATGCTGCAACGCGTCCATAAAGATCGCTCTGAAGCTCAAGGAGCGAAGCCCCGATACGAACGTCTATGTCCTCTATCGGGACATGAGGACATACGGCCTTCACGAGCTGGCCTACAAGGAAGCGCGAGACAGGGGCGTCTTGTTCATTCGCTATGAGGAGGATCGCAAACCGCAAGTCACCTCCCAGGACGGGGCCTTGAAGGTGCGCGTGTTCGACCCGGTCCTGCGGCGTCAGACGATCATTGACGCTGATCTGATCGGCCTGGCGGGAGGGATTGCACCTTCCGAGAACAAGGCGATCTCACAGATGCTGAAGGTCCCCCTCAATAGCGACGGATTCTTCCTGGAGGCGCACGTGAAGCTGCGCCCGGTGGACTTCGCGACGGAGGGGGTGTTTGTCTGCGGGCTGGCTCACTATCCCAAGGACGTTTCCGAGTGCATCGCGCAGGCCAGGGCAGCCGCCGGAAGGGCCATGACGCTTCTGAGTAAGGACACGATCGAAGCGGAGGGGAAGGTCTCCCAGGTTCGCGACGGCCGCTGTGCCGCCTGCGGGGCGTGCGTGGCGGTCTGTGCGTTCGGCGCCATCGAAATCGATGAAGAGAAACACGAAGCCGTGGTGAACGAAGCACTGTGTAAAGGATGCGGCGCCTGCACGGCTACCTGCCGCTCCGGCGCGATCGATCTGCGGGGGTTCCGCGACGAACAGCTCATCGCCGCCATCGAAGCGGCTACCGTATAACCATGCCCGAAGAGAATAAAGATACCTGGAGCCCCAAGATCATTGCGTTTCTGTGCAACTGGTGCTCATACGCCGGAGCCGATCTGGCGGGCGTGAGCCGAATGCAGTACGCCACGAATATTCGCATCATCCGCGTTCCATGCTCCGGACGCGTCAACCCCATGCACATTCTGGCTGCGCTCCATCGCGGGGCCGATGGGGTCCTCGTTTCCGGATGCCACCCGGGAGACTGTCACTACATCAGCGGGAACCTTGTGGCCAGGCGAAAATTCAGCATGCTGAAAAAGTTCCTGGAGCACGTCGGTATCGAGCCGGAGCGGGTCCAGTTTTCCTGGGTCTCCGCGGCCGAAGGCGCCAGGTTTGCCGGGCTCGTCCAGAAGGTTGTGGAAAACATCAGACACATCGGACCAATCAGGATGCCAACCGCGACAATCCAGTGAAATCAGCTCAAGAAGAAATCCGAAAGACCGCGGCGCAAGTACTCGCGGACGGTAAGGCCGATCTGGTAATTGGCTTCGGCGACAGTACGCTTCCGATGAGAGCCACGCCTTGCATCGTCACCCACCCGGAGGCTGCGCAGCGATTGGTGTGGAACTCATACTGCCTGAACAATCTCGCCGCCTACCTGCCAGGCTGCTTTGCGCCGGATCCCCGCCCAAAAGAGCAGCCATCTGTCCCAAAGGTAGCGATCATCGTCAAGGGCTGCGACGGGCGCTCCGCCGTGGGGCTGATCAAAGAGCAACAAGTGCCACGAGAAAACCTTCTCATCATAGCAGCGCCCTGCCGAGGAATGCTCGACGTCAAAGTCGCTCAGAGGATGCTGGGCACCGATGAGATCGTCGCGGCTGAAGAAAACGACGAGAAAGTCACCATCAAAGACGAAACGGGCAAGGAAACAAAACTCGATCGAGATCAGCTACTCGCCGAGGCCTGTCGGTTCTGCACGCACAGGGCGGCGCCGGTCTATGACGTAATGGTGGGGGAGGACGCACAGGACCAGGTTTCGCCCGCGGATGATGAGCGATTTGAGAAGTTCTCAAGCAGCCCGACCTCGGAAAGGTGGGAGCAATTCTGTCGCGAGATTTCGAAATGCATCTTATGCAAGGCGTGTCGGAGCGTCTGCCCCAATTGTTACTGCAAGGTGTGCTTCGCCGAGCAGACCAGGCCGGGATGGATGGGCGCCGGCGACGAACCACGCGACGTGATGTTCTACCACCTCGCGCGCATATTTCATCAGGCCGGCAGGTGCGTTGACTGCGGGGCCTGCGTCCGGGCCTGCTGCATGGGTATCGACCTCAGAACGTTCACCCATAAGCTGGTCAAGGACGCTGAGGAACTGTTCAATTACTCCCCCGGGCTGGACCTCGATGGGGTGCCGTTGTTGATGGGATTCAGTGAGGATGATCCGGAGAATTTCATAACCGAACCTCAATAGGTCTTGAATGGCAGATAAGAAGATGGAAAAGAGCCGATTTCCGGAATTCATTTCCGCCGTGGGCTCCGATTATGCAGTCTACGGCCCGAAGGCTAACGGAGACGTGATTGGATTTGGGAGCATAGGCTCGGCCGAGGAACTGAGACTGGACTATCGGACCTCAGCTCTGTCTCCCAAGGAGTTGTTTCTGCCGAGGGCTGAGACGGTGTACCAGTTCGACGGGCAGGATTTCGTCGATGAGGCGATGCCCGACCAGAAGCGAGTCATCTTGGGCATGCATCCGTGTGATTGCCGCGCGCTGACGATCCTGGACAAGACCTTCGATACCGAGCAGATCAAGGACCCGTTCTACGTGACTCGGCGAGCCAACACCGTCATCGTCGCCCTCGCATGCGATCGACCGCTGAGGAGTTGTTTCTGCACCGCGGTGGGAGGCGATCCCTACGGCGAGGAAGGCGCGGATGTCCTTCTGGACGACCAGGGCGAGTCGCTGTTGGCGAGGTCCCTTACAGAAAAAGGTGAAGACTTCCTCGCCCGCTATGAGAAGTTCTTTGCAGGCAAGGGATCCGGCAAATGGGCGGAGCGCGCGGAGCAGGCGAGGGGCAGGATCCAATGCAACTTGCCGACCGACGGTATCAAGCCCCGTCTGGACGATTTGTTCGAGCACGACGTCTGGGAAACGGCGACCTGGAAATGCCTTGGCTGCGGGACTTGTTCCTATACCTGCCC
>SDBV01007243.1_pt1 | contig 15206 bp, 6 predicted proteins | sample 2277081 | NCBI WGS metagenome assembly SDBV01 (sample SAMN10402039, study PRJNA504765) | marine sediment metagenome | isolation source: marine sediment core GS10_PC15, 223 cmbsf | place: Arctic Ocean: Southern Knipovich Ridge | collected 2010
TATGTAAAAACAAACTTCTGATCAATTTGTACTGTCGGAAACCTGACAGAAAGGAATATTATGCCCTTTTTAAAAATACCATTTTTTACCTCTTTCTTTTCTCTGACTTAAGGAATCGCTGATTAATATAGAATTTCTCTGTTCAACCACCAAGTTCCTATACCTTTGCCGGCTATGCATCAATTACAAAAAGAGGATATAAAAAGGGCATTGTTGATTCTTATATTGGCTAGCACAGTCATTCGCATATTTATCGCTGCTACGATGGAGCTTAGTGTCGATGAAGTATATTATTGGACTTACGCACTTTATCCGGATTGGAGCCATTTCGATCATCCTCCAATGGTGGGATTTGTAATTCAATTCTTTTCGATGAATTTACTTTTTGACAGCGAATTGGCCATTCGTCTTGGCGCCATTGTGTTTTCTATATTTAATACTTTAATAATTTATTCGATTGGAAAATTTATTAAAAATTCACTGACCGGGCTTTATGCGGCATTTTTACTTAATGCATCAATATACTGCTCACTTTTGGCAGGAAACTTTATTATTCCTGATACTCCTCAATTGCTATTTTGGCTGCTAAGCCTAAAGTATTTAGTGGAGACTTTACCACAAAAGACCATAGATAAAAAGACTTCACTGAAATTTCTACTTGCTTGTTTATTTATCGGCTTTGCCGTTTTATCAAAATATCATGGCGTTTTTATTTGGGGAGGAGTCGGACTTTACGTGATTTTTTATAATCGAATTTGGCTTAAAGAGCCTTCATTTTATATTGGGATACTGCTCTCAATTTCTTTTATCGCTCCTATAGTTTTCTGGAATGTAGAAAATGACTGGATATCATTCACTTTTCATGGTGACAGAGTAAGCAATGAACTTATTTTAAGACCGGATTATCTATTTAGAGAATTGTTTGGGCAGATTGCCTACAACAATCCTATAAATTATTTTATTATCCTAATGGCATTAATTGCTTCTTTCAAAAATAAGCTGTCTGTGAATACTGAATACCAAAGAGTTCTTATACTAAATAGCCTGCCTATTTGGCTGGTTTTTACTTCGTTTGCATTATTCAGAGAAACATTGCCACACTGGACAGGACCTGCATTTACACCTTTATTAATTCTGGCAGCCGGCTACCTTTCGGATAAAACACAGAAACTTAATTTAGCGAAGGCTAAAATCCTGTACCCAAAATTAATCCGAAGCTCTATCTATCTGCTAATCGTACTCTTATCCTTGGCATGGTTGTTAATCAATTATTATCCAGGCACCATTGGCAAGCAGGATACAGTATCCAAATATGGAGATACGGATTTCACCCTGGATATGTATGGGTGGGATCAAATAAAATCCGGCTTCAAAAAGATTGTCAAAAGAGACTCAATTCAAAATAATATGCCAAATGATGCGCCGATTATTAATCCTAAATATTTCCCCGGAGCAGAAATTGACTATTATATTGCCAGGCCATTGGACAAAAAAGTATTCTTGCCGGGTTCATTAAATAATATTCATAAGTATGCCTGGATCAATGAAGATAGGGGCGGGTTGAAAGAAGGAGATGATGTATATATGATATCCACAAGTAATTGGTATAAAGATCCTTTTTCGTATTATTCAGACAATTTTAATCAGATTATTCCCGCTGACACCATTGAAATTAAACGATCTGGGAAGTTGGCTTATTATGCATTTGTATATAGGCTGAAAGGCTATAAAGGTAATATTCCGGATCCGCGAAAATAAAATAAACATTCTCGATTACTGATACCTGTATACAATTGAGTTCATATTTCTAATCTTTTTTTTTAGCAAAAGATTGAATTAAAACTGAAGGGATTGAAAGGATTGATATATCAACCAACTATCAATCATATTTGGTTCTGACAGCCTAAATGAGCGTATCTAAATATTCCTTTTGACGAAAACCAATATTTCTTATGTAAGCAACTGTATACCAGATTCAGTCTTCCATATCGACATCTTTAAAGCTTTGTATCCAGACTATAAACTGAACTTTTAAATAAAATCATATGTTATTAAAACAATTATAATCATCTGGTGTTTTCAATCAAATAATATTTATAATTTAAACTGCGAACAAACAATGTATAAAATTTTTAAACATGGCGCAGGGCTTACATTAGCTCTGTATATTTTAGCCGGGTGTTACCCTAAAGGTCCGGAATACTATTCCGATCTCGATTTGACTGTCACTGATTATGATATGGAATATAATTTTGGCGATCAGAAAAAATATTTTATGGCTGATACAGTTGAGTACATCACCAACATTGAAGACGGGGAGCTTGATGATGCTGATGTGCAGAAACTACTTCAGGAAATTGAATCAAATTTGATGTCAAGAGCTTATGAAAAAGTTGACGAGGCAGATATCGATAATGCAGAATTTGCCATAACAGTTAGTGTGATCGCATCGAAAAACTCTGGTGTGGGTTGGGTCCCGGGGCCACCCTATTATCCAGGTTGGGGATGGGGCCCGGGATGGGGTGGATATTACCCTCCATATTGGGGTGGATATTATAGTTACAGTTATACTACCGGTTCAGTAATTATTAACTGGTGGGATCCACAAGAATCACCTGCTCCAGGTACAGCCGAAGATCTCCAACCAATCCATTGGGTATCTACCTTCAATGGATTAGTTTCAAGTTCAGAACAAAATAATGCAGCCAGAATAGAATCAAGTATCAATCAGGCCTTTACACAATCACCATATATTCAAAGTAATAAATAGTCAATAAAGAAATAATGAAAAGGTATATATATTTAACAGGAATATTAATTCTATTTAGCCAAGGCGCTTTCGCCCAGGGGATGTTTAGCGTATCATACGATATTGGCGTACCCATTGGAGGTACATCTGATTTTATTGGCGCAGCAAGTTTCAGAGGATTTGGTGTAGAGGGCCGGGGATTCATCACGGATAATCTATCTTATGGAGGATCATTCAATTGGGCCGTATTCTATGAAGAATTTGGACCGGAAACTTATAATGCTGAAGGCGATTCAAGGACAGCGTATGGAAAACAATTTCGCTACATCAATTCATTTCCTATAATGGGAACACTGCACTATTATTTTGGTGAGTGGGATGCTACACGTGTTTATGCAGGAGGTGGTTTAGGCGCTCAAAAAATTGACGAAAGAACCGATATGGGACTTTATACGGTCAATAAAAATAAATGGCGATTTGGTTTAGCTCCGGAAATTGGAATTTTGATCCCAATAAGTTTCGGGAGTTCATTAAATCTTTCCGCAAAATACCAATACGCTGTTAAAGCAGGAGACCATGACGCGGTATCCTATTTAAATTTTAAAATCGGATTTGCTTTTATGTAAATTTTCAAAAAAAAAGTATTTGAAAGCGCTTTTAAAGAAAGCGCTTTTTTTTGCCTTTCTAATTTTCCTTATTATCATTCCAACCATGTATGTAGCTCCCTCAATAAACATTGATTTTTGAGTAAGCTTGATTAATAGTGGCGAGCGTTAAGCCATGCTAAAAATCTTCCTTTTATAATATTGGCACAAATCTTGGATAAGTATTTTCTACAAACAAAAACTTAAACAAGATGAAATCTATAATCCTATTTTTATCCATACTTATTGGTATCTCAAGTTGCATTGTTGAGGTAGATTTAAACCCTCCACATATCGAAGTAGGTAATCTTAATGAATACGAAACCAAAGAGGTGATTCACGAAATCTGGTCCGGGGGAGTATTGATTTATGAAGAAGCAATATACTATACGTGGTTGGAGATTGAATTTAAAAATTATGGCGGTCTGAAAGCCGAAAATATTTGGGCTGAAGTAATTTTTTACGATGGCAACCGGGAGATTCAAACCATTACTATTTATATTCCGGATATCCGGTCAGGAAATTCATACAACTATACGCTTGATACAGGATTCGAATCTATATATGACTATAGCGATTATGAGGTTAATGTATATTGGGAATGATTAGCGATTAATTATAATTTTTCTGATTGTGCTGTAATCCATTTTGCTTGTGACCATAAACATATGGAGCCCGTTGGGCAACTTATGCGCATCGATTTCAAATGAATCTTCACCTGCTTTAAACGTGCCATGCAATAATTGAACTCCTCGCTGATCAATGATAGACCAATCCAGGTCGGTGGTTAATTGATCCGATAAGGAAACGGTGAAATAATTATTAGCCGGATTTGGATATATAGTTGCGTCTTCAAATTTCCTGACATTCAATTCATCTTCTAATCCTGCAATTACAGATGATCTCTCTAACTCTGAAAGTTTAGCGAATGCCGTCTGGTACACCTCTCTGGTTCCTTCGTTCTCATCATTTTGCACAAAAACAACAACTCCGAGTTTTGACTTATCATAAATAATATTCTCATTAGCCAGGTTATCAACATCCCAGGTACAACGAAATTACGAGACATCCCCTGTGACCATGGTAAGTAGTATGGGTAACCTCCTGCAGGACACATGTCTTTTACCACATTATTCAGTGAGTCAATACCAATGAGTGAACCGATAGACGCTCCACTTATACTTGTTTCAATAGGCATTACATTTACAATTATTTCTTCACTTATTGACTCTCTGGCCGTAATTGTAACACTGATATTAACCTTACTCACAGTATCTGTGGCCAATACACTAATATCAATATCAAAGAGCGGATCTTTGAGTGATTGGTTAATTATGTGATAATCCCGGATGATGTTGGAGGCTAAAAAATCATATTCCTTAGTTCCATTCATGAAGGACTTTGGAGATTGATTGATATCATAAATTGATCCCCTGGTTTCGACAGCATACTTGTTGTTTTGATATATGGCATCCTCTCTTGGATTATTCGTATGGTACTGTATCGGTATCATATCGAGTGCAAATCTCTCAGCCAGCTCATTAATTTCATTAATCTTAAGGCTGTCGTTATTCAGATTATCAAAATGCTCAAAGAGCACATTATGTTCTCTTTCGCGAATTTCAAAATTATCGAAAGCGAAACCATCATAACTTTCTCCTACACGGTTTTGCGCATCACTGCTAAATGCAACCCTGAACTGTATAGCGCCCAAGTCTTTTATCGAATCAAGAGGAAAGCGTGCCGTTCTCCACGTCGTATCTTCTATTCCTGTCCACTTTTCATTTTTTTAATCAAACTCAGCTTATTAGAATTATACAATCTCTGTTCATCATGCGACCCTTGAATATATCTCTAACTCCGCTCCTATTCCGTCAGCACAACCGAATCAATCAGGATGTACAGGTTCATGAATGCTTTTTGCTAAAAAACATAAAAAAGAGTTCGTTTTCAAAGTAACCCTTTAAAATGGTCAAAGTAAGCTGTTATCACGACCAAAGTATCAAGTTACTTTGGGTGAAGTAACAGGTTACTTCAATTGATGTATCAAGTTACTTTAGGTGCAGTAACAGGTCACTTTTGAACACCCAAGAAAATGGCCCAAAAGAAGACTAAAACCCGAGTGGCGCTTTTGGCCATTTTACTCAACGGAACCCCTGCCAACATGAACAAGACATCGCTCCACTAATGTAAATTATCACGAGGCACCAGTCTTGTAATAATACAATTATACAAGCATCTTTCCTATGCTGAGTTCTATAAATTATCAGAATTAAATACGGCATAGCTAAATAATTTTAACATTTTTTAACATATATGTCTACATTTCTGGCATAATATTTGTATAATTCTTATCGAATCACTTTTAGCGCGCGCTCATTGAGATTCTTAAATAAATTGTTCCATCTTTAAATCATATTATAATGAGTGTCAAGTTTAAAGCAGTGGAGCGCGTCAATCCAAGGGATTTGACCCTCCCAAAAAAGAAGTATGCAAAACTCAAAAGTGGCGATGATGTCAGCTTTGAGGAACTGGCCGATGAGATCAGTAAAGTATCGAGCCTGAATTACGGTGAAGTGATGGGTGCATTGGGCACATTGATCGTGTTCATTGAGATCCAGCTGCGCCACGGACGACCCGTAAGATTGAGTACCCTGGGTACTTTATACCTCACATTGAGCAGTGAGGGTGTGGATTCTGAAGAGGAATTAACCTCCGATGCGATCAAGAAGGCAAACATCCGGTTTAGACCCGGGAAGCGCTTGAAAAAAATGATCCAAACTCTGGATTATGTGAAGGTTAGTGAAGCCAATGGTAATGGCCAGACCTTATGATCACTTTAGCTAATGAAGTCGATAAGGCTTCACCCTGGTAAACGATGTCGTTTGAAGCAAAGTAAAACGGCATCGTTATTTTTTTACCTAATGAAAAGGTCTTTTACTGCTCACTGGTAAAAATGGCATTGGTAAACTGTGCCATACTTGTCGGAAAATAGAATTACCTCGTCGTGTCTTTGTTGGTATTGCTTCCGACAAACTAAAACAAAAATTTGAAGCTTATTGGTCATAAGATCTGCCTCACCGGCGTGCGAATATTTTTAAACCTCATGACAAAGTCTATTGCATAAACCGGATTTAAGAGTTGAAAACATATCTGCGAAGTAAAATTGTAAAATACAAAAGATCACGATTTATATTCCGTATATCCGGTCTGGACATTCATACCTATATACGCTGGAGACCGGCTTTGGATCTATGTATGACTAAACTGGTTCCGAGGTCAATGTATATTTGGGAATGATTAGGAACCGTAAAGAAATAACTTACTCAGTCTGCCTTATTATTTTAGCCCCTGATTGCGTTAATAGTTCATTGCGTAATGCTACTCCCGAAAAAACGGGACAGGTATGCGCAGATTTTTTGCCTTATCAGGAACAAAAATAATTAAGGCATTTATGCGCAACTTATTTCTTTACAGTTCCTTAGCGGTTAATTATAATTTTTCTGATTGTGCTGTAATCCATTTTGCTTGTGACCATAAACATATGGAGCCCGTTGGGCAACTTATGCGCATCGATTTCAAATGAATCTTCACCTGCTTTAAATGTGCCATGCAATAGTTGAACTCCTCTCTGATCAATGACAGCCCAATCCAAATCCATTGTGATTTGATCTGATAAGGAAACGGTGAAATAGTTTTGTGCCGGATTTGGATAAATAATTGCGTCTTCAAACTGCTTAACATTCAATTCATCTTCTACTCCTGTGATTATAGATAATGATCTCTCCAACTCCGGAAGTTTAGCGAATGCAGCCTGATACACCTCTCTGGAACCTTCGTTCACATCATTTTGTACAAAAACGACAACTCCTAATTTTGACTTATCATAGATAATATTCCCTTCGACGAGTTTGTTTAAATCCCATGGTATGGTGAAAGTACGAGACATTCCCTCTGACCAAAGCAAATCGTATGGGTAACCTCCTGCAGGACACATGTCTTTTACAACATTATTCAGTGAGTCATAATCGGGGAAACCAATAGACGCTCCACTAACACTTGTTTCGATAGGCATTACATTTACAATTATTTCTTCATTTATCGAATCCCTGGCAGTAATTGTCACAACAAAATCCACCGCGCTTTGACTTGTTAATAATACCTCAATATCAATATCAAACAACGGATCTTCAAGTGATTGGTTAATTATTTGGTAATCCTTAATGTAGGAGCCTGAATAATTATACTCCTTGATTCCATCCATGTAGGAGCGCGGGGATTCATTGACATCATAAATTGATCCCCTGGTTTCTACAGGGTACTTGTTGTTTTGATATATAGTATCCTCACTCGGATTATTGGTATGATACTGAATTGGAATCAAATCAAGTGGAAACTTTTGAGCGAGTAAATTGATTGTATCAATCTTAATATCCTCCTTCTTTTCCTGGTTCAGGTTATCGAAGTGCTCAAAGAGCACATTATGTTCTCTTTCGCGAATCTCGAAGTTATCGAAAGCGAAGCCATCATAGCTTGTACCTACCGGATTTTCCTCATCACTGCTAAACGCAACTCTGAAGCGTACAGCAGCTTTCGAAACGTTAGGGAGTGTATCAAGTGGAAAGCGTGCCGTTCTCCACTCCGTATCTACACCAGTCCAACCATATCCACTTCCGTTATCACCATTAGTACTACTAATAGTACCATCTCCCGGACGGCTGACCAAACCCTTTTCATTGTACCAGTTAAGACCGATTTGTTCTTTGGAATCCTTTGCAAGATTCTCATTCGGATCAACCAGAGTAAACCAATTAAAACCATCAGCAGAATACTGCAACACTGCGCCATCTCGTGTATTTTCAGCATTTGACCAAATATCGATTGAAAGCATCGGTCTTTTTAGTACGCTCAAATCAAATGAAGGCAAGGTCACAAATGATCTTTCATTGTCATTATGCCTGCCAGAGACCATATTACGCGTTACCCATGCCACATTTCCAGGATCTCCAATAATGACATTTTCATTTGGCACTATATTTTGCCAACTTGAATTTAGACCCATGTCAGGAGGTATTGTGAAATTATCAAAATTCTCTATGTACGGAAAAGTATCTATTGATGGGAGTAATGATATTGTAAACATTGAATTGGCATAACAACCCAAGTTTGTTTTTATTCTCATTGTTACATCATAATTACCATCATTCGCGTATGGATGAGTGACTATATGGCGATCTACATAAAGACCAAATTGAGGGATTGGCTCTCCAAAATCCCACCATATAGAATCAACTTTAGTAGTAGGATCGATGTAGATATCCAGGGTATCGATGTCTGTCGTTGGGAAACTCGTCTTATCCTCAAATGTAGAAACCTCACTGGTGGTTAAATTATTACCGATAAATATAGGTTCAGGGACCGCCCCAATCAAAACCGTATCTCTAACTGAAGCCGGGCAATTGAATCTACTGGTAGCTGTTAATTCTACATAATATTCATTTGCTTTATCAAACAAATGTGATGGATTCTGAAGAACAGATTCGGCATCAGTAAAATTCGTCCCATTAAGGACTTCCCACTTCCAACTGACAATACTATCCATAAACACATCTCCGTTATCGAAATAGGATGAGTCTACAAAATTAATTGGATCACTGATACAGTTATTTTCTACTGCATATTTAATGTTTGGCACATCATTTACTGTGATAAATCTAGGTTCAGAAGTTGTAGCGCCGGTACTTATTTCTTCGATGGTATAGGTAACCGTATGCGTGCCTACGTTACGAGCATTGAAATAAAATTCTCCATCTTGTGGGAAAACATTATTTCCTGTCCAGGTATCTATAAATGCAGGATTTTGGGTTCGTGGCAATGGATAATTCAATGGCTCACTATTCAAACAAACTGGGTTAGGGTTCCCAATTTCTACAGCAGGCACGGGATATACCACTACTGTTTTATCAATAAAATTGACACAGGTATTAATATCCTCATAGGTATATCGAATAACGTGCGTTCCTGAATCTGCAACATCGGGGTGGAAGGTGTTACCAATAACGCCCGGGCCAGAAAATACGCCTTTTACAGGATCGCTTGGAACGCCTAATAATAATGTTAAAGAATCATCAGCCTGATAGGAAGCTTCCAGACCTTCAAAACCAATGAAAGGCAGTCTGTTAACCGTGACCAAAGTCGGTGAAGATTCGGCAAAACAAACGCCAGCAGGATCGTCAGTTGTCAAGGTCAATATCACATCGGAACCCTGTTCTATTGTTGCAGGAACGTAGGCTGCATTAAGTTGCGTTGGATTGATAAAGGTTCCCAGGCCACCAGACCATAGGGCTGAACTTGCTGATCCTCCAATAGATGCGTTTAAAAATACAGTATCGCCAATACAGACAGGCGCATAAATTCCTGCATCAACCACCGCTGCCTGATTTATAGTGATAATAAGTGAATCAACTGCTTCCATGCAAGGCCCGGCAGGATCATCAGGATCATTTGTTGTAATATACAATTTGACATTGGCGCCAACCTGAGCCGCATGAGGAACAAAGACTGCATTCAAGGTATTTTCATTTGGCATAAAGCTTCCTAATCCCGTTGAATCGACCCAGGTAATGAAACTCGAACTACCACTTATTATTGCCTCTGAAAGCAAGGGGTTCTCTCCTTCACATATTACCTGATCAGATCCCGCATCTACTACAGGCTTCGTATTTATTATAAGCGAAACTATATCAGATGTTGCTAAACAAACACTTGTGTCTGATGCTGTCAATCGCAAATTAATTGTACCAACCTCGTCAACCGGGATAGTCAAAGGTGTATATGTTGGAACTAATGTATTGACATTGCTTAAAATACCAACTCCATTTAGTAAGGTCCATTGGATGCTAGTAGCGCTTCCTCCTATCGATGCAGTTTCGATATTAATCGCAGATGTTCCCTGGCAAACGGTCGTATCTGATCCGGCGTTTGCAATATTTCTTGGGTGTACAAGTTGCACCACATCAATCGAGTCGCCTACACAGGATTGTGCTGTTGAATATATGCGGTAAACTAAAGAATCTAAGGCTGATGCACCATTAATCAATTGTTGAGAAATTTTACTTCCAGCCCCACTACTTTCTCCGCTTACAGTTCCTGAGTTGAAAGTGACCCAATTATAAATGGTGAAGTTCACACCATTCGGATTCCCGATGTTAATATCCGTCACATCTCCACTACATATACCAGCGCCAAAAGCGCTTACATCCGGGAGAGGATTTACATCAACAAATACAGATTGAGTTACCGGATTTGCAAATCCTGAAGTACTCACCTCAAAGACATATTCAACTTTTTGTGTCAATGAAGTAGAATTTATCAAAATATCACTCATTGATGAGGGGAAGGTATTCCAGGTCGTATTTAATGGTGTGATCCCTGATACCGAACCAGCATTGGGAGTTACAATAATATCAATCAATTCTATAATCGCCGCATCGGTAGGGCTACTCAAAACGACGTCAGTATTTTCAGTAGAACACAATATTGGCGAATTATTAACAAGGGTCATGTTTGGTAAGGGAATTACTGCTACATTCTCAGTAATCCAGGTGGGATTTGCACAAGCATTTGCTCTCGCTTCAAATTCGTAGGTGATGGTCTGAATGCTATTCGTATTATTCAACATTACATCCAGTATGGTGGTGCCATCAGGAAATGAAGCCCCTATTCCAGTGTTTCCTTCCAAAGCAACATCAGTCTTAATCACATCCCTGATTGTTACCTGTCCGTTTTCTGTTGGTGTATTGATCAATATATCTGTTGTGGCGCCACTGTTAATCGTGGTGTTGGTGTTTACAATCGTCATCGAAGGTGTAGGATTTACATTTACCTCTGTTGTCATTATTGTAGTTCCCATGAAACCCAATGCGCTTACTTCAAACTCATACGTGATCGTCTGTATGTTATTGGAGGTATTCACCAAATTGTCTGTTATCAAAACCGGCAGTTCAGCTAAAGCTGATTCCCATGTCGAACTCACCGGGGTATATCCTGTCACCGTTCCAATATCCGGACTGATAGATACACTAATTAGCTCTACAACAGAATTTGCCGAAATACTGCTTACCACAATATCTGTGATTTCTCCTGAACAAATCACAGGTATATTGTTTGTCATTGTCATTTCCGGTGTCGGGACCACGATCACATCAGCTGTGATCTTAGCTGGATTTGTACATCCATTACCAATAACTTCAAATTCATAGGTGATTACCTGAGAATTCGTCGAACTATTAAACAAAATATCCTCCAATTTTGTGTTATCAGGAAATAACGTTCCAATTCCTGTATTTCCTGTCAATCCAGGATTTGTCTTAGTAACATCACTTAATCTGACCTGACCGTTTTCTGTTGGTGTATTGATTAAAATGTCTATAACTGAACCATTGTTAATCGTAGTATTCGTATTGGTGATCGTCATGACCGGCATTGGATTTACCGTAATTGTTACGGATTGATTCGGCTGTGCTATAAAACCACTTGCACTTACCTCAAACTCATACGTGATGGTCTGTATACCATTTGTAGTATTGATCAGATTGTCTGTTATAAGTAAGGGGAGTTCCGATAAAGAGGATTCCCATTTGGTGTTAACAGGAGTATATCCTGTCACGTTAGTTGGATTTGTGCTGATCGTAACATTGACTAACTCTATAATCGCATTGGCTGTTGAACTATTAACCTGTAGATTAGTTGCTTCACCCGAACAAAGGATCGGTATGTTGTTAGTGACTGTCATTTCCGGAGTAGGGTTAACAATCACATTCTCGCTGATGGTGATTGGATTGAAACAACCATTCCCTCGCGCTTCAAATTCATAGGTAATCGTTTGAGGGCTTAAGGTACCATTCATCAATATATCTGCCAACACCGTACCATCCGGAAATATTACTCCTACCCCTGTATGCCCTGTCAAAAGAGGATCCGTCGTATTCACACTCTTCAATAAGATCTGGCCGTTTTCTGTTGTGGCATTAATAACTATATCAGTAGGAATCCCACTATTGATTGAAGGGCTCATATTAGCAATCGTCATATTTGGAGTTGGATTTACCGTAACAACTGTGGTCTGTGTTGCTATCCCTAAAAAACCACTCGCGGTGATCTCAAACTCATACGTAACCGTTTGAATGTTATTCGTAATATTTATTAAATTGTCTGCTATCGTTGCAGGCAACTCAAATAAGGATGCACTCCTGGTCGTGCCTATAGCTATAAATCCAGTCACTCCGCCAGGATCCGGACTAATCGTCAGGCCAACTAACTCAATTATGGCATCAGCGGTTGCACTGTTTAAAGTTATGTCTGTAGCCTCACCAGAACAGATGACTGGAATATTGTTGGTTATCGTCATTTCCGGGGCAGGATTTACGGTTACATCTGCAGTGATTGTGGTAGGATTCACACAAGCATTGCCTCCGACTTCAAATTCATACGATATCGTTTGAGGGCTTGAGGAACTATTAAACAAGGCATCCTCTAACCTTGTTCCATCCGGGAATGAGGCTCCTACAACAGAATTCCCGGTCAAACCAGGATCAGTCGTATTAGCGCTTATTAATGTGATCTGACCATTTTGTGTTGGTGTATTGATCAAAATATCAGTAAGCTCGCCGCTATTGATGATTGTATTCGTATTGGTAATCGTCATCAACGGCATTGGATTTACCGTTACTTCAACAAATCGAGTTGAAATTGTAGCAAAACTACTCGCACTCACTTCAATTTCATAAGTGATAGTCTGTATGCTATTGGTAGTATTTACCAAATTGTCTGTAATTATTGCCGGCAACTCACCCAAGTCTGATTCCCACTTCGTACCCAATGCTATAAATCCTGTAATACCACCTGCATCCGGAGCAACCGTAACATTCACTAATTCAATAACCGAACTTACGGTTAAACTATTTACTTCAAAATTTGTAGCCTCACCAGAGCATATTGTTGTATTATAGTTAAGAACTGCCACATCAGGAGCAGGATTTATATTAAGCCTCACGTTTTGTGTGGTTGGATTTACACAACCATAAAGCATACCGGTAAATTCATATTCAATCCATTCTGTATTATTTGAATTGTTTACCAATTCATCTTCCAGCTTAAATCCATCAGAATAAAAGGAGCCTACAGAAGAATTTCCACTTATACTTATATCACTAGTTGTAATATTAGTTAGGGTGACATATCCATCTGTAATTGGCACAGTAATATCAATATCAGTTCTTTGTCCACTGTTTATGGTACCTGGACTTACAGGATTGCTTGTTATAGTAAAAGCAGGAATTGGCGGATCAACCACAACTGCTATATTGCTTGTAACACTGCAAGCATTCACATCAACCACCACCACCTGGTAACTACCTGCAGATAGCCCTGTGTAAATGCCGGTTATATCTCCGGTGGTATTCGCCAAAGCAATCCCAAAATCATCTTCTAAGTCATACGTGTAGGCTCCCGTACCACCACCTGCTGTTGCCGTAACCGTGCCATCGCCTGCTCCGTTACAAGTGATATCCGTGCCAACTAAACTCGCACTTATCGCTACCGGATTGTCTATCGTTTCACTTGTGGTCGTTACACTGCAGCCATTGCCGTCCGTCACCGTGACCGTATAACTGCCTGCTAATAGTCCTGTGTACACTCCCAAAGCATCTCCTGTGGTATTGCCCGGTAATTCATTCAACACATAACTATAATTCCCCTCTCCGTCACTTGCCGTAACGGTAAGCTCTCCATCATTATCTCCATTACAGCTTAATTCACTTCCATTGTAATTGCTCGTCACGGCTCCCGATGCCGTCAAGGCTACAGGCTCCGTTAAGATTACCGGTAGTGTCGCTGCTATACTACACCCGTTCGCATTGCTAACATCAATTGTATAATTCCCTGCTCCCAAAGCATTGAAACGATAAGTCGCTCCCGGTTGTACTTGTACTGCGGTAGCATCTCCTCCTAAAGTAAAAGTATGATTGTAAGTGCCTCCCGTTGCAGTAACTTCTATATATCCATCTGTAGCACCATTGCAAGTAATTTCAAAACCGTTGTAATTACTTAAAGCATTACCGGCTGTTAAAGCTTCGTTATTTATTAAAATAAGCTCATCAAAACTATCTGTGCATACACCATTTGAACTTGTCCATCTTAAAATTGCACTCGTACCAACAGGAATCCCTGTAATTATAGCCGTCGCTAAATTTTCATGCCCGATAGTGACAGTAGCTATACCACTTTCTACACTCCATGTACCTGTACCAACTATTGCTGGAGTTGCCGACATAGTGAAATTTCCATCATTACACTGCTCAATATCAAAACCTGCGTTAGCTGTTGTTGGTGTCTCATCAAAGCGGATTTGTACCAAATCGGTACTTGAACATGTTCCATTATCTTCCTGCCATTGAAAAGTATAATTACCATGCACATCCACGATCACGGATGAAATAGGATTTGTAGCATCGCTAAATATCACTGTAGATCCTCCCTGCTGTGCAGTTACTGTCCATATTCCACTACTACCTGTCACTGATCGTACAGCTCCAAGTGAATAGGTTAAACCACAAACGGCATCATTGCTTCCTGCATCGGCTGTTGTCTGCTCATAGAAGTTTACCGTAATCTCATCAAAATCACTGCAGGTTAAATTTACATAGGTCCACCTGAACACATAGGTGCCATAGGCATCAACTGTCAATACCTGATCCGGTGCATTAGCCCCTGACCCAAAACTTAAAGTACCCGGTCCACTGGTCTTACTCCAC
>SDBV01007244.1_pt1 | contig 15205 bp, 9 predicted proteins | sample 2277081 | NCBI WGS metagenome assembly SDBV01 (sample SAMN10402039, study PRJNA504765) | marine sediment metagenome | isolation source: marine sediment core GS10_PC15, 223 cmbsf | place: Arctic Ocean: Southern Knipovich Ridge | collected 2010
AAAGAATACAGGGCCTATGAGCCACTAGAGCTTCCCAAAGAGCATAGGGCCTATGAACTGCTAAAACTTCCTAAAGAACCAATAGTTCCTAAAAAGGATGCTTTATCAACATTATTATCATTTGGCTTAGCTTCTTTTCGAAATACTTATAAAATGACACGACAACGAGAGATGAATTTTGCTGGGGCAGTTGGAACTTTGCAGCGACAAGGAGTAGGCGTAAGAGATCGATATCGTCAATCAATTCTTATGGCGACAATACCAATTACAGTAAAATTTTCTGATCTTGGTTTTGAGCAAAAGGCCAGAGTTCAGGCTAGAGCTGTGCTTGAAGAAGCTATTGACGATGGTAATATTGATGGTAATACTGTTATAAGATCTGCTGAACTAAGGACTGTACCTAACGTAGAAATAGAGGGTGGAAGATAATGTCATTGGGATCAGGTTTTCTAAATATTGCAGGAAATATTCCTGTAGCACCGATATCTAAAATTCGTGAAATAGCACGAGATACTGATAGAGCCAGAAAAGCAGGCCGAACATATTCTTATAGAAGACGTAGAATATTGTGGGAAGTACCTAACAAAGGTTATTTTGTTGAAATGTATTTGAATCCACAAAATATAGACATTAGAAGTCAAAAAATAATTACTCAAATGCGTACTAAGGGTGGATATATGATTCAGCATTGGGGAGAAGAACTAGACGAGATAACATTTCAAGGGCATACTGGTGCCAATGGGATTGAAGGAATTGATGCTTTAAAAGATGTTTACAGAGCGGAGAACAAAAGGAACGAATCTATTTACAAAACTATTCAAGATATATTTAGGACAAAAGATCGTCAAGAATTTCAGACAGTAGAAGAAATTACAAATGCGATTGGACGTGTTTTAGGAACAGAGAACCAAACTTTTGGAGGATTGTTTAAAGGGCAAGACTTGATAGGAAGCGGAAAAGTTAATTTGGAAGCTTTCTTAAAAGGAAGAGAATATGTAAAAAGTTTAGCTCAAAGAGCAGCTGGTGTTGTATGTCACTATCAAGGAATATCTTATAAAGGATATTTTAGAAGTTTTTCAGTTAACGAAACTACACAAAGGCAGGGTATTTTCTCTTACACAATGGTCTTCAGGGTTACTGAAACTATTGGCAAAAGGTCTAGTTGGATGCCTTGGAGTAAAGTTCATACAGGTGCACAAAAAGAAGAAACTTCTCGATATTTTGATAGAGAAGAAATCGAACTTTTTGGTCGTATCGCGTCGTTAAGTAGAGAGCAACTAATTGTAGGAAAAGCTTTAGGTCCAACGTCTATAGCAGCAGCTGGAATTGGATTACTTAATTACAATATTGATAAATTAAGAAAGAAAACTTAGTGACTTATAAGGGTACTAAGGATTTTATTAAAGATGTATTAGAACTTGCTGGTGGAGAGTTTCTTGGGATCTCTTCTGCTGATGATTCTTATGTTAATAGAAGTGAAGTCCATTCAGAGGGAGAAAGTGGATCAAGATTAAGAGAAGTTCCTACAGATCTTTCTTTTTCAGATTTACCAAGTGCTACTGTTTTTATAAAGAAAAAACAATGGGCTAATTTTTCTGAACATTGGTATTATGATGTTCCTTATAGTAGCCAGAGTTCAGCAAATAAAGATTTGATAGATGCTTTAAGCATATTAATTTGCACTAAATTAACTAATTTAGCAAAGCATGAAGCATTTACAAAGGTGAAACGAGAACTTTCATCGATGGAGCAATTGACCAAAGCTGCACAGACGCAGAGAGTATCAATTGATGAAAAAGAAAGAGGAGTTTTTTGGACTAAAGTTAATGATATAGTGACAAATATGTTTAAGCTACTTTCTCCAGAAACAATAGAAGAAGATTCTTTATTTTCTTGTTGGTATACTGTTGAAGGTTTAGATATTGGAAAGTTGCGAGATGCTAAAGAAGAGTTGATCGAAGCAAAGGAAAAGTTACAAAAGTCAAAAGAATTGGTTGAATCTGAAACAATTGAAGATCCCACGCTCGTTTCATTTTATGAGCAAAAGGTAAAACAAAAGCAGACAGAATTAGGTGAAAAGACTAACGATCAGTTTGAAGGAACTAGCAATGTAATAGCAAGAAAGATAGCTTCTGAAATAACAGAAGATAAAATGGCTTTTAATGGCGTCATTGAATTAGCAAATGTAGCAACTATCAATACGTCAACAAGTTTATATGGAAAGGGATCAGCAACCTTAGATATTGCTGCTCCAGAAGATATTCTTTATATTACTGAAATTGATATTTACAAAGCATATTCTGAATTAGTTGCTAATGCAGTTCCAGAAAATAAAGATTTAATAAGAACATGGATTAAAAGTAAAACTGGACCGATTGTTAGAGCGAATGAATCAAAAAGAGATAGTAGTGTTATTTATATTAATACAATAACAGGAGCAGTATTTAAAGAACCAAGAAGTGGCAAAAATCCACTTCCCATAACGGATAGTGAAAAGAAAATAATTGATAGTGTTTATAGAGATGAAGTTCCCTATGTTTTACAAACTATGAAAGAGAATTTTCAAGGGAAAGCAATTATTGAACCGAGAGATCAAGTTTATATATGGGCCTCAACTCCCTCTGGTAATCCGCAGATAGAAAAGTCATCTGAATTTGATAAAAAAGTAAGTACTGAGGCATTGGGAGAAGGAAAAGTATCTAGAGATCAGATTTCTCAGATATTTATTGAATCACTTAATCAAGCTCAGAGAAATCCTTATAATGATTTAGCTAAGTTACATGAAATAATAGATAGAAATAATGGAGAGATCCAGATATTCCAAGGTGTGGTACAAACTGTAAAAGGAACTTATACTGCTGAGTCAGGTGAGCATAGACTTGTATTGTCGTGTGTTGATAATATGGACTGGCTTAGTTTGGCAACACAGATAGAAATTCCAGGACTAAGAGATCCACGTTTAAAAGTTAATTGGCCTGTTGTTGCACAAGAAAATAGTCCTTTAGCTTGGAAATCGTCTAAGATTGTAATGGAAGTAGATAACGCTGCTTTTGATAGTGTTTTAGGATTTGAAAATCAGAAGATAACTATCCGTGATCCAGCAACTAAAGAGTCTAAAGTTGTTGACTTATCTAAAAAAGGAATAGCTCCACCAATATTATTCGAAAAACTCTTTGCAGGTGTAGACGCTGCAAATGTTATATGTACATTGGTTACAGGATTCCCTTTTGACGAAGATATATTGACAAGAACAGCAGCTGATGTTTATAATTATAAAATGGATCCAACAGGTAGAGCAATTGATGACAATTTCAAAAGATTGGTAACAGACATATCTAGAGACTTTAATTTAGAAAAAGATGCATCTATTCAAGCATTAAGAGATCCAATATTCGAAACCATAAAGCATCAAGCAAGAGTTCAAAATAGATTTTTAGGTGATTTTGTTCCTGTCATTGACTTATCGTTTATTAGCAATCAAGAATTAAAGAGAAATACGATAGAAAAGAAAATGGATAGGTTTATTGCTGAAGATTTATTAACAGAGGTAAATCATAAAAAACAGATAGCACGTGTGGAACAAATTATTCAGGATGTATCAAAGGTTAGGCTTAATTTTGCAGATATAGGGCCATTGGTTGTAGATAAAGAGGGATTTGAGATATTAATTGATGATAAAGAAATGGTAGCGAACATGAGAAGTTGGTTGATATTAAATGATTGGCAATTATATCAAAAAGATACGCTTATTTATACTAAGTCACAAAATAGAATAGCAGATCGTTTTTTCACAACTTTGAAGAATAGATACGGTCTTAAGCAATCTCTTAAGTCGGAGGTACTAGTTTTTGGACTTCCTTTATATATAAATGATTTGGATAATGAGATTAAACAGATCAATAGCAGTATAAGCAAGTTAGGAAGAAGGGAGAAGTACAGGAAAAGTGTGTATGAGGGATTAGCAAAAGATGATAGATTTTTAAAAGAAGCATTTGCAAGAATACATGATTTGAAAGGAAACTTAAAATATCACAAAGAGAAAATGAATATAAGAAGGAATGTTGATAGAAATTTTCTTATGATTTCACCAAGATATAAAGATTCTCAGGTTGAAGCATATAATCGAATGTTAACTGCAACAGATTTTCCTTTGTGGCAAACTGATTATACTACAGTAGAAAGAACATGTAAAGAAGTTGCTCAAACAATTGATTTTGAGTTTTATGCAGATCCACAAGGTAATTTGAATTTTACTCCTCCACGATATAATCGGACTCCAATTGATTTGTTGACATTAAATATGCTTACACCATCTAGAGAGTATTTCTTTGAAGAAGTTTTCTTTGGAGGGCTAATAGATATTGTTGAGCGAATAGAAGAGAAGAAAAGCGACAGAATTATATTTGTAGATAATTTGGCCAGTGCTACAGCAAGGACAGAGCAGATAACTCAAGATGTTAAAGTATTAGGTATTGAATTGTCCCAAATTGATAGTGAAATTGAAAAATTAGAGGAGATGAAAGAAGATAAAATTCTTGAAAACACTCTTCTTAATTATATTATCAATCCTGTCTTTGTTTATAAGATAGAAGATTATGATATAATTGGATGGGATTTGCAAGAAGGTGAACCTGATTATACGAGAATTGATGTTTCTGGTGCTCCTGATTATACTGATTTATCTCAAGCTATCGAAACGTTTTATATGGCATTCGGTGTTCATTATCAGTTATGGAGAACGTATGGATATAAGTTTGCATCAATTCATAAGAAATTTATACATCATGGGGAACAAGCAAGAAGATATGGTGAAATTTTATTGGCAATGCAAGAAGGAAAAGTTTTTTCAGGGAATATAATAAAAAGAGGAGATAGCAAACATCAACCAGGTGATGTGGGATATATCTCAAGTAGAGATATGTTATACTATATCACAGGTGTTCAGCATAATTTTACTTATGGGAAAGGATATACGACTTCACTTACTTTGCAATATGGAAGACGTCCTGGGACATATATTCCACATCCATTTGATTCTTTAGGCTCATATATATTAAATGCTGATTCAAATGAAGATGCTACTGATCAAAAAATCAGAAAGGCAGCAAGAGAAAAATATTATTGGGTTATGATAGATTTAGGAGTAGTCGTAAGAGACATAGTATTTAATGAAGCTGATTCTAGAGCAGATAAAATTTTGACAATTAAGAAGGGAGCTAGTTTTTTCATTGAAAATACTGCAGAAAAGAAAATAATTTTAGAAACTTTATTAAAGTATACAGATGATACAGATACATCTACTTTAATGTTAAGATCAGGGTTTGAGGGATTAACTATAGAGATAAAAGCAAGGCTTAACAGATATGAAGATCATAAGGAAAATAATATCACGGCAAGGTTAAAAGATTTAATGAGAGAAAGACAGGCATTGGTAAGAACTTATTTAGAAAAGGTTATAGATAAAAATGACATTAAAAATGGTAGAATTGAAATTGTAGACTCAAATGATTTTGAGTTCTTTAGAATTTCTAAAGGAGATCCTGGATCAACTCTTAAATTGAGTTGGCTGCCAATTGTAAAATGAGACCGTTATCGTTAAGATTAGCAAAAGTTATTGATGTAGATTATACAAAGATGACATGCAATCTAATGTTTCATGATTATCCTGGTGCTATGCGTCAGAATGTTCCTTTGACTCAGCCTTATCTTGGGCGAGGTTGGGGCATATACGCAGGGATTGAAGAAGGTAGTCTTGTTATTGTTGGATTCCAAGAGCAACAGCTTCCTGTAATCTTAGCTTCAGTTTATATCCCGACATTTTTGAATGAGATATTATCAACTACAGAAAGTAGTGGGTTGTTGAATTATGACGAGTTTCCATTTAGAAGGGTTCGTCCAGGCGATGTTGTTTTACAGTCAAAAGGAAACTCAGTAGTGTTTGTTTCTGCGAATGGTGATATTATTATTGAAACAGTTGAGGGAGTTGGAATTGAGATTGACAAAGAGACGGGAACCATAGCTCAAAGAAGTCTTCAAAGATATATTGTTTCTGAAGGTGGAAGAGTAATAACAGGAATGGTTAAGCGACCCAATGAAGAAAGTACAAAAGAATCAGATAAGGAAATTGGTGTTCTTAATTATAAAGATATGTGGGGACTTACTTTTGATGTAGACACAAAAATAATTGGTCAGGATCCTACTAAAGATTTTGATCCAGAGAACAACAAAGCTTTAGTAGAACATCGCATAGAAATAAACGAGTTTGCTGATAGTCTTATTGAAAAACAGGAGTATTTAACAGGGAGAAAAACAGCTGAAGGATTCGATGATAAAAAAGCTAATATTATAGCAACTTTTGTTACAGGAACATTAGTTAATGATGATGGAGAAGTTCTTGATTTGGAAGGCAATGGATTAACTGATCCAGATGATGTTACTAAGAAAGCAGTGTGCTTATATTTAAAGTTGAAGTCAGGTTGGAAAGTTCAAGTTTCAAAAGAAGGAAGAACAAAAATTTCAATTCCAGCATCTGAAGAAGGTGAGAGCCTTGAATTAACTCTTGATGGAAATGGGAAAATAATTGCTCCAAAAATAGTTTTGCAGGTTGACGAAATTCATTTAGGATCTGAAGGGGGTTCTCCTGTTATTAGAGATGGTGATTTTCCACGACATATAGATCCTGTAACAGGAGCACCTGTCACAGCATTCGAATATGTAACAAAATCGAGTAAGGTTTTTGCGGACTAATGGCTGCTAATTTCATAGCAGAATTTAAAAAGAATTTTGAGGATCAACCAACAAAGTATACAAAAAAACTTGCAAATGTAATTAATTCTGTATTAGATAAAGTTATTTTGGGACTAATTCCGGTAGGATCAGGATCATTATTGATAACAACAATGACAGCAGAATTTGGAGAATCTCCTTTGCCAGATGGATTAAAATTAATGAATGCAATTGGAGCTGCAATAGATGCTTCGCAAGTAATTTATGTTCCAAGTGTAGCAGCCTTTAGTGCGGGAACTGTTCCAAGCAAACTTAAGGCAGGAACGGCAGTGGCTAAATCTTTGATGCAAGTTTCATTGGCAGATTGGATGTCAAATGATCCGTCACTTTTAGATCCGCTTTTATCTACTATTGTTGATACGATTGCAAATGCTTATCCGCAAGGCGTTAGAGCAGTAGGATGATTAATATAGAGCAATTAGCTTCTGTAGGTGAAAATTTGGATCAGATGATCCGTGTTCATCAAAGAACTGAAGATATTGAGGTAGAAAGTGTCATTTATCTCAAGGAAACTTTACAGGAAACAATGAATCGTTTAATTGGATTGTTATCAAATCCAAGGCAGACATATAAGTCATTGATTCAGTACCTGCAGCAGCAACATGAGTCTGCTCAAGAATCAAGAGATTTGGTGCTAGTGCAACTTCAGGGATTAAAGAAAAATATTGAAGAATATGACCTGGCGATCTATGAGTATAAAGACAAAAGAGCAAATATGTTAACAAATGATAACGAAACAGGTATTTTAGATAAAGAGATTAAGAAACTTGAAGAAGTAGCGAATCGGACGACAAGAAATATGTTGACTGGACTTCCTTTATCGACAACAGTTGAATACAGCTTGATGCGTCAGTATGTAGAAATAACAACACATCAAACTAATAGTGTAAAAAATAAATTAGATAGAATCAAAGTACAAAAAAGGAACGTAATAGCGGAACACTTTAAAAGAAATAGCATTAAAACTTTTGTGATGGAAAGTTCAGAGAATATATCATTACTAGATTTTATTGAAGTAATAATAAAGTCACTGCAAACTTTAAAGTTTGTGTGTGAAGAATGTCATTATTATGATACAGCAACTGTCCAGCAGCAATGTGCTTTGGTTCAAAGAACAATACCAACTGGGCAAGAAGGATCAAATCATTGTAGTACTATTTGGTCAGATGCAAGAGATAATCCTGAGTGGAAAATCAGTGATGGAGAAAGTGGATACAATGAAATCAATTGGCTTAATAAGATCATTTGATGTCCTTTGATATAAAAATAGTGTCGGGTGATATTGCTCTTGGAACTTCTGGTGATTTACAGAAAGTTGAGAATATCGATAAGTTATTACAAGATTCATTGAAAATCGTTTTGTCGGATAAAAGTAACAATAAGTATCATTCTGAATATGGATCGGATTTAAATGCGCTATTAATAGGAACACCTATCTCTGATAATTGGGTATCTTTTAACAAAGTTAGACAGAGCATAGTAAACGCACTTCAGATTTTAGCAGGTTACCAGCTGCAACAAACAAAATGGCAGATCACTAGTCTTTCAGAATTGATATTTGATATAGAGGGTACTTATATAGAGGTCAATAAATATGACCCAAGACATTTTGATGTTACAATCTTTCTTGTGACACAAGACCTGCAAATTGCAAAATTTGTATTGCCAGTAACTTTGTGAGGATAAAATGGCATTGTACAAAAACTTACAGCAAATTACTAATGATATTCTGAGTAGAATCAGAGTTCTTCGTCCTGAATTAGATACGAAGCCGGGTACGGTTACAAGGGATATAATGGATCCAGTAGCTGAACAAATGGCATTGCAATATAGAGATATGAGAACTGTTTCTAGTTTACAATCTTTATTATTTAATACTGGATCTGATCTTGATAATTATCTTTCTAACTATGGTTTAGTCCGAACAACAACAAGGTTTAGTACAGGAACAGTTTATTTAACCAAATCAATTCTTAATCAAAATGAGAGAGTTGAAATTGGAGGTGGTGAAATTATTGAAACAAGAGGTGGAGGAGTACAATATCAAGTTGTTGGTAGCTATGTAATGGATGGAATAAATGCTTCAATTCATAGAGCAACTGCATTACAAATACAGGATCATCTTGATGCACTTGGAATTACAGATGAATATGCAATAGCTGTACGTGTACAAGCAAAGGTTGCAGGTGAAGAAGGGAACAAAGGTATCTATGCGATAAGACAACAATCGATTCAGGGAATCAATGATTGTTTGAATATTATTGCTACAACTAACGGTATGTCAGAAGAATCAGATGAAGATTTTAGAAAAAGGGGAATACTAATATGGTTAGGAAATGATATCGGATCAGAATCTGGATATCAAAAGACTGTGTTAAATCACACGTCTGTAGTCGATGTATTAGTAACTGGCCCAGGAAGTATTTATATGACAAGGGATGGTACTGTTGTTGATTCAAGTGGGAACATTGTAACAGAAGGAGCAGGAGGCAAAGTTGATATATGGGTCTTGGGTGAAAAATTAGCGACGTACATTGAAACATTTGCATATAATGATCAGAGTGGTGACGATGATCCAACAAGTTCGTTAAATAATTATAGACTTGGACAAGCTAACTTAGTTACAGGTGATCAACCTAGACAGCCGGTGAGTAGTATTTCTTCTGTTATAGGGATCATAGGTAGCGAACAAAATACATATGTTGAAGATGTGAATTATCAATTAGTAAAAGATATAGAACAATCAGTGTCCTCAGATGAAGCAGGTAGCGCAGAAGGATTTGATAGATTAATTTGGTTAACTGATATTATAATAATTACGGATGAAGAAGTTACTAAGGGAGTGTTCCATAGCAAAGATGGATTAGCACATGCAAGTGTAATCGGTGTAGATGCTGTCAAGGAAAACGCGAGCATTTTATCGGAAGATTCTGTTGGAGACGGAACATTTATTATTACAGTAAAACATGTTCCGATTTCAAATCCGACAAGAGTTTATAACTTAACAACTAATGAGACTTATATAGTTGTTTCGTATGTGAGTAGCACAGGAAAAATAACTGTAACAGGGATCAAAGCTCCACAAGCAAATGATTTTTTGCAGGTCGATTATATTTGGATACATTCTTTTGACAATTTAACTGAGTACATTTATGATGAAGATGAAAATGCTATTGATTGGTCAAATGATGGGAAATTAACTCATTCAAATCATCCAGTATTAATGTTAGATTCTGAAGTATTAGGTAGTTTCAATGAATTTGATGTAATTGATGAAGTAGTTTCATTGTTGGATGGTTCTAATTGGGATAGTGCAGATCCTTGGGTTATAAAAACTCAAAATGATGAATTGATAGATGTATCAATTGTACATAATTATAGCACAATTATTGTTAATGAAAAAATATCTGAAGGGCAATCGGCGGGAACTCAAATATTATTAGTAAATAATGAAATGTCAAATGTTTTAGGGAATACTCTTGGATATTATGGCAATAGTTCAGTAGAGGTAAAAACATATAATGTTGATCAAAGTGCTATTTCAGTTTATGGACTTGGGATTGAATTTGTATTGTCTAATTACGGTACTAATAATGCATTGGCTACTTCTAACAAAGAAGGATCTGATATAGGACAAATTGCAGCTTTAATAGCTTTAAACAAGACATACTTTGATTCATCTGTTTATTTTTATCATTCTGGAGATGCTGGGAATAATACAATTGCAAATGGATTCCCATGGATGGATGAAGGAGATGCAACAGCTATAACGGCATATGAATTACGTGATGATACGAAAAACTATGTTCCGAACTCACTTATCAATGCTTGGTTGGCTCCAAATAGATTTAATATTACATCACGATTTAAAATTATTAGTAATACAGCAACTACTATTCAAGTGGTTCCAGACTCAAATGCTTTGATGACTGCTGTAGCTAGTGTAGGTGAAGGAAGTGATCAAAATCATTATCTTATATCATATGTAGAAATAGCATGGAGCGATGCAACCTCACCTTCTTTTTATGAGTATATGGTGAATTATAGTAATGGTACAATTAAACTGCCTTCAGGCACTACGGTAGGAGCGAACACGGTTGTAGTTTATAAGTATCGAGTATTGCTTACAGAAAAAGGGACATGGACAACTTCTGAGGCGCAAGCGTTAGGTGCTCTTGAATATTATATACATTATAATGATGGTAAGATACTGCTTGGCAAAGAGACACTTGGTCATACAATAAATTATAAATATAAACATACATATGATCTATCTAATCTTAAAACGCCTCTCCTGGATGCTTTGTTAGATGATGATCAATTTAGATTAGATGAAATTATTGAAGATGGTATAACAAATATTGTTAATACAGCAACACCAGTAGATGGCGATGTTTTAAAAGTTAGTTATACATATAGAATTCCAGCTGCAACAGAGTTTGGTGTTGAATCTCCATTCATAATTCCTATGAATTTAAGAATTATATTAAGTGGTTCTGCAATGGGAACTGGATCAATTGTTGTAGGTGGAACATCTGCATATGCTATTGATTCGGAAGAAGTAACTATGCCAGATACAAGTTATATCATTACTGTTGCTGGTCCATCAGATGTTTCGGGTGGATTTATTGGAGCTGTGCTTAGAGTTTATAATGTAACACGAGACATTGTTTATGATCTAACTTCGTATTATATAGATGATGCTACATATGATTCAGTAGGTGCTGGGGATGGATATGGTAGTTTTGATCAATTTATAGGTTATGGTGACGAAGCATATGGAAGCGAAGCTTTATTAAATGCTAATCAACTAATGCTTAATAATGCACTAAATCCCAACTCACCAGTAGCAGGTGATAAGTTGGAAATTGATTATATATGGGTGAAAGAAAATGACACTGAAACTATAAACTTTTCTGCTTTTGGGTCTCAAATAACGACAAAAAGATTTTGGAAAATTAATTCAAGAACTGATAATCCGGTTGGGATTCAACACATAGGATTTGCGAATGAAGATGGAGTAGCTCCAACAATTAAGATAGAATCTTATAATCAACCTGGGCGATATAAAATAGACGAGGCATTAGTTCAAGATACCATATATGAAGTTGATTATGAATATAATTCTCCAAGAGAGAATGAGCTAATATCCGTAACTTATGTTTATAATGCTGCAATAGGTGAATCACAGGCACTTGTCGAAAATGCTAGACATATCACAGCAAATGTTTTGGTAAAACAAGCAGAAAAAGTTGAAATTGATATTGTTGCTGATATAAGTCTTGATCCAAATTATGATGATGTTATTATGCAAACTACAATAAGTGCAAAGTTAGTAGAACTGTTGAATCCACAAGTTTTGAGTGGATCGCTAGATGTTTCTGATGTTATTACAACAATTGGATCTATTACAGGAGTTGATTCTGTCACTATTAGCAAGATGGTAAGAAGTGATGGAACAGGAACAAGCAAAATAACATTTGGTGATTTGGAATATAGTTATCCAGGAATAATTACTTTGAATATTACTGAAGCTTCATGATGCCAAGAGCTGGAGAAAATTTAACCAATCCAGACATAGTGTCCAAAAAGATCTATGGCTCTGGTCTTACATATGGTTTGGATACACCACGAATTTTGTTGCCAGAACAAAATGGAATTTCTTCTACCGATCTTGTGCAAATAGCAGGGACTGCCGAGCCAGGACTTCATTTGTCAAGAATTGGAATATGGATATATTTATCTGACGATGAAACAGATTCTCCAATAAATTCAGCACAATTTTATGCAGAAGCATATGATGAGCCATATCTTGAGGGTTCTTTGGGTGAAATTGAGGCCTTTTTTGATAAAGGATATTTTCATGGGCTTCAGGATTTAACTGTTGGCGAACGTACTCTGTATGCAAGAGCACAAAATGAACATGACAATGTTCTTAGTGGTGCTACGCCATTTACTTTTACAAGAGACAACGTACATCCCACTGTAATAGTTGCAACAATTGCTACTAATGACAAGATAGTAAAAGGAACAGCTTCTGATGTTGGATCCACAATTGAAAGAGTATACATCACTCTTGCTGGTGCAAGTGCTTATGGTGAAGATCCTTATAGTGATTTTGATGCATCTGTATTCGATGCTAATTTAACATTAGAAGAAGATGGAACATATACATGGGCAGTAAAAGTCGAGACATTAGTCCTTAGTGCATATAACACTATTTCAGTAACAGCAGTAGATGCAGGTGGAAGAAGTACAACAATTATAACAGCTGTATTATATGAAACTGTTGCTCCAGTTATTAGTTCTTCAAGGGAATATTATAATAGTGGATTTTTGTTTGGCACATATGAAGATTTAACAACGGCTGAACAGCCAATTGCTAGTGGGATCAAGGAAATTCTTGTCAATAAGCAAGAAGCAGTATTTGAAAATGGTTGGTGGACAGTTGATTTATCTATTTTTGGTGATGGTAGATATACTATAAAAATGGAGATTTGGGATATAGCAGGAAATTATTATAGTGTTGAGAGAGAAGTTTTCATAGTTTATGCTGTACCTTCTGGAATTATAAATGTGTCAGAAATGAATGAGCATCAAAGTGTTTATTATACTAATTTGAATAATATAAGTGGCAAGTTTCATTCAAATAGCGCTTCTTTGTTAATCAGTGTTAAATTAAATGGTACTGAATTATTAACTGAAAATGTTTACAATGGAGCATTCTCGGTTAATGATATTTTGAGCGAAGGTTTCAATATAGTTACTCTTGATATAACGAATAAAGCAGGAACAAGAATTGTTATTACCGAAAGCATTTTTTATGATATAACAGCTCCTGTTCTTTTAAAGCATTATCTGGTTGAAGTTAATCAAATTGAACTTGTATTTGATGAAATGGTTAAAGCAGAAACTTTATTCAATAAGAAAGCATACCAGATTATTCCGACTGGATTAATTGATACACGTGCACAGGAACTTTTTCCAGTTGACTTTGTAGTTGAAGAAAAAAGTGTAATAGTTACACTTGATCGTATCATGTTGCCACAACAAAATTATTCAATGGCTGTTAGAGGGATCCAAGATCTGGCAGGGAATGCAATTTAATAATGGCACTAGCAGCACCAACAGGACTATTAACAGAAGGACTAGTAAATCCTTTACGCATAATTGCATTTGATCCTTTATTTTCTTGGAACGAATATCCTTCTGGACAAATCAGGTTTCAGCTGCAAGTGGCTACAAGTTCTATTTTTGATAGCGGCACAATTATATTAGATACTAATCAACTTGTATCAAGTCAAGAGAGTCATAGGTATTTAACAACGATATTTATAAAATGGAATGAATTATTGTGGGATGATGATCGTGTAATTCATTGGAATGATATATGGGCAGCAATATGGCTAAATAGAGGAATAAAATATTATTGGCGTCTTCGTTTGTGGAATGGAGATGGAGATGTAACAGATTGGTCAATGACCAGTGTTTTTCGACTAAATGTTTTACCTGTTGTAACGATTATAAGTGCTATTCCAGTTGAGGGCAAAGCAGAAGATATATTAATTACTTATAGAGTATTTGGTGGTGAAGGACTTGATCTTTTAATTACTAATTTGCAATATTTGTACAACGATGTATGGTACGTTAATCCAACTATTGTTGGGGATACAAGTGGATTAGATTCAACGATTATTCATACTATTATATGGAATTCAGGAGCTGATCTTCCAAATATAGATTATTTATCTCTATTCAAATTCACAGCAAATGATGGTGTTGAAGATAGTGATTATGATGAAATTGAAATTCAAGTATCGAATGCTGGTCCGATTATTCAGAATCATTACGTAATAGATCCAATTAATGAGTTTATCAATGGAGGGACATATAGAATAAGAGTTGGAGGGTTTTTCAAGGATGCTGAAGGGATCGTGTCAATATTATATGAAGTCTCTATTAATGATGCTGTCTTTGCTACTAAAGCACAATATTTAGATAGTACAAATAGAGTTTTGAGTGAAATGACGGAATTGTATAAAGATTTTGATATTGGTGAATTAACGCAGGGAGAGGAATTAGGTCCCATCATTTTGGCTGATGCTATTTATTATAGAATCACAGCTTTAGATGTCAATGGTATTTTTACTATTGTATCTGGTAAATCGTCTGCAGCAGTTGCTATATTTCAGGGTTATCGAAAAATTTCGATTCAGGCAAGAAGAATTTCTGATGAACTTGACAATAATATTTGGAGTAAGGAAACAATAATTGAGTATACTGAGTTAAAACCTTAATAAAGTAAAATGGCTTATCCAGCAACAATTCCAACGATAGAACAAATAGCTAACATAGTTAACGATGTAACTGTGCAAAATGCTGAGTCTATCGAAGGAGGAGTTGCAACTGTTATCAGACA
>SDBV01007245.1_pt1 | contig 15205 bp, 13 predicted proteins | sample 2277081 | NCBI WGS metagenome assembly SDBV01 (sample SAMN10402039, study PRJNA504765) | marine sediment metagenome | isolation source: marine sediment core GS10_PC15, 223 cmbsf | place: Arctic Ocean: Southern Knipovich Ridge | collected 2010
GATATTCACTCGAGCTGGTGTTCATGTCAACCGGGCACTCCGAAAACGAAACAGCCTGGGGAAAGGCTGCACGCATGTTTCAAGATGAATAATACAACAACGACTGACCGGTCGGCACATTCTACGCTATTCCTTGCCCAGCTCGACCTTGAAGAGGAACTTGTTTGCGGTTACAACCCGAGCTGCTTTTCAATAAGTTGGGCCAATGACTCCTTAATCTCAGAATGGCGTGGAACCGGGGCTCTTCGTCCGTTCTTTGGATTTGTGTAGATATCGTGGCGTTTGCCGTGGCGGTGAAGGTAACAGCCTCGCTTGACGAGCGAGCGAATGAAGCCGCTCCGGTTCACACTTCGACCCCAAACTCGATGGTGTGTGCCCCTTCGTGGGCCGGTTCCTGATCGGATTCGAGCATCATGCGATAGGCGTCGTCGATGTTTTCTTTGAGTTCGTCAAGAGTTTCGCCCTGGCTAAAGACGCCTGGGACTTCCTTGAGTTTTCCTACGTACCAACCGTCATCTTCCCAGTATTCCAGCGAAAAAAACCGTTTCATCGTCTCATCACCTCCTGTAATGAAAGTACCACATAGGAGGGTACGTTTCAATCGGAACTGTCGTTTCCCGGTTCATCGCCCAGTTCAGCCAATTCTCTTTGGTAATCCTCGGGTGTATCCATGTCTTTCAACACGGAACGCGACATCACCTCCAATTCAAAGACATCATCCGCATGAGCGCGCAGAAGACCCCTCAGTCCGACATCGTCATAGCTGCTCAATATCTCGTTTCGATAGGCACTCGAAAAAACCATCGGGTGTCCTCTTTTTCCATCGTGGACGGGTACAACAATTCCGCGCTTCCTGCTCTTGAAGGCCTTGATCGTTTTGCCGGCTATTTCGGTTGTGATAGACGGTTGGTCGCCGAGAACTATCATTACGCCTTGGCAAGTTTCAGGAAGGGCTTTCAGGCCTGATCGCACCGAGGAAAGCATTCCCTCTTTGTAATCGGGATTTTCCACAACGACGACGTCTCTTGAGGAGATTTCCTGCTTGACCTTGTCCGCATCATGGCCAAGGACGACAAAAACTTCATCGATGCAACTTGCGCTGAGTTGGTCTAAGATGTGGCCGATAACTGTGGTTTGAGCGAAGGATAGGAGGAGTTTTTGCGAGCCCATCCGCCGCGATTCCCCTGCAGCTAGCACTATCGCGCAAATCATTGGGTTTTCGTTCCGTTTGCCCGGCGCACGGCAACCAATTGTGCCGTTATGCTCGTTGCGATTTCGGGAACCGTGACCGCGCTGATATCGAGTCCTATAGGCGCGAAAACCCTATCAAATTCTTCTTCCGTAGACAGGCCGGTTTCAATGAAGTTCTCGCGAATCAGTGAAACTTTCCTTGTGCTGCCGATCATGCCAATATACGCCGCATCAGAATGGATGCATGCCTCAAGTGTTTCGGCGTCGGCCTTATGGCCGCGCGTGACGATTACTATGTAGGTTTTGTCGCCGGTGTTTAATGCCCCGACGGTTTCGGGCATGCTGCCGCATTTAACAGTTGTCTCAGGAGGAAAAAGGGCCGGATCGCTGAACTCAGGGCGATCGTCCACAACCGTCACATCAAAACCTACCAAGAGCGCCTGCTTTGCCAGCGCCTGGCCTATGTGGCCGCCACCAGCGATTACCAACAGTGGACGAGGGATTATTGGCGCGATCAGAATCTCGCCTGAGCCTGACTCTTCTTCAAAATGAAGGGGCGTTTCGTTTTTCAGGCATTCAAGAATACGTTCTGCATGCACAGGACTGACCTGAGAAAGGCCGGCTTCCCCCGAAAACCATTTCACGGATGTTTCCAGTGTGGACTTGGCGCATATCTGAGTCAACAAAACGCCTTGTTTGCGCTGTTCGAGCGCTTTTGCTGCTTGCTCATAGCTTTCACGGTCTTTTTGCATGGTGGGATCGATGAGTATTCGCATTTCCCCGCCGCATAATGCGTGGGCTTCGCGCGAATACGGATCTGCAAGATCCATATTGAATATCAACGGTTGTCCTGAGCGGCAGGATTCCGGCGCGAACTCGATGGCTTTCGCCTCGACAAGGCCGCCGCCGACGGTTCCCCAGATTCTCCCCGACTCTTCGATGATAGCCATCACGGCCGCTTTTTGTGGCGATGAGGATGTTGCCCACAGGACGGTCGCTACCGCAAAAGAAGCACCTGAATCAATGAATTTTACAATTTCGCGGTTGATTTCGATGGGTGTATCGCTGCTTTGCATAGTTTTCCTTATGCTTGTTTGATCTTTTCGACTCGCATCGGCATTGAGCGCATCTTCTCGCCAGTAGCATCGAGTATTGCGTTCGCTATTGCCGGGGCGATCCCCATTATGGGCGTCTCGCCAGCCCCTACTGAGTCCAAGTCCGACCGGTCGACGAGTACTATATCCAACTTTGGCACGTCTTTGAAACGCGGTACGCGGTATTCGCTGAATCGGGGATTGAGAATCTTGCCGTCTTCGAAAAGAATCTCTTCGGTCAAGGCGCCGCCAAGGCCCATTATGATGCAGCTTGTTACCTGAGAATGCAGATTGTCCGGGTTTTGGATTGCTCCACACTCGAATGCTTCGCAAACTTCGAGGATCTCGATAGCGCCGCGTTTGCGATCGACCTTGATTTCCACGCACGTGGCGACATAGGAAGCCTTTTCAGTCCCGCAAGCTATGCCTATGCCAATGTCTGGGTCGGTGTTCCTTTTCCGCTTCTTCCAGTCAAAGCGTTTTGCGACCGCCTCAAGAACTGAGCGCAACCGGCCAGGTTCCAGATTGGCCAGCCTGAAGTCGAGCGGATCGGCTCCAATCTCTGCGGCCAGATAGTCCATGAATGTTTCCCGCGCGAAGTTGTTTGCCGTGGACGCCAATGCGCGGTACGAACCCTGCCGCAACGGCGAATCAGTCCTGACAGATTTCTCCCTGATGTTGGGAACAGCGTAGGGCGAGCTAAGGCCGGACGACCCCGGGTTTATGGTTGTGTAATCCCAGGCGATGAGCTTGCCTTCCGCCGACACGCCCGCGCGTATCTCCATGACAGCCGCAGGCCTGAAGTACGCCCACGTAAATTCCTCTTCGCGCGTCCATCGTAGTGAAACGGGGCACTTTGCGGCCTTTGCCAGACGCGCGGCCTCTAATGCCGCCTCGCCGGTATGCTTGCCTCCAAAACCTCCACCGGTGTCCGGTATGATCACGCGCACTTTGCTCTCGTTCAAGCTGAAAGCCCGTGCAAGCTCCTGTTGCACTCTGTTAGGCGCCTGCGAACCAGTCCACACCGTCAGTTTTCCGCCATCATCCCATTTAGCCATCGCCGTGCGAGGTTCCATTGGCGCATGCTGGATATAAGCAATCTCAAATCGAGCATCGAGTGTCTTGTCAGACTCAGCTAGTCCTTCTTCCACCGAACCCCGGTTTCCTCCGCCTCCCCTTGAACGCCGGCTTCCACCGCCACCACCAGTTTGGGCGTGGCTTTTGAGATGCGAGAACAACTCTTTGCTAGAGGGATGCGCACCGATGTCCCATTTGGCGGTCTCGGCGATTGCGGCCACCGCTTGGCCGGCCAGAAAAGAGGTCGGCGCGGCGCAGCCCACAAAGTCGCCATCGCGTACCGCGACAACTCCGTCCATCGCCTGCGCAGGAGCAAGATCAATGGAGACCAATTTCGCAGCATAGGACGGCGCGCGGAGAACCTTGCCATAAAGCATTCCGGGCAACACAATGTCCGAGGCAAAACGGTGCGTCCCTGTTACAAGGTCCCTCGCATTAGGACGCGGCACGGAAGTGCCAATGACCTTCCAATCCTTCGTCGGAGTAACAGCACCAGCGGCCTGGGTCTTGGCGCTGAATGCCTCTTTGACTTCTTCCGTATGCGCCAAATCTGCGTAGGTGTATTTCTTGCCAGTGCCGGAAAGTACGACCGTTCCGTCTTTTGTTTCGACCTTGGATGCATCGACGCCCCAGCGCTTGCATGCCAGGTCGATAAGCACCTTGCGAGCAGCCGCGCCCGCCTTCCGCACACCCGGAACAGTTGACGGCGTCGTCTTGCTGCCGGCGGTGGTGCCGTCGTTGGGAGTGAGTTCCGTGTCCGCCATGATTACAGCGACTCTATCTACCGGCACGTGCAATTCCTCGGCTATAGCCTGCGACAACTGCGCGCGTGAACCTTGTCCGGCCTCCACTTTACCCGTAAACAGAGTTATCGAACCATCCTTGCCGATTTGAAGACGCGCTTCCAGCGGGGTTTCGGCCGGCGACCCAAATGAACGGCGTTGTGCCGAAGCCATCTCGAAGGTAGTGCTTATGACAATACCGGCACTGACAAACTGGATGAAAGTGCGACGCTCCACTTCAAAACGAAGCGGCCGGGTTTCGTTGAACGACTCGAATTCCTGCGATTCTGCGTCGGTCAGTTCCTGGTGATCAATATGCTCGTTCATTTGCTTGTGCTCCCCGTTTTTTGCCCGGCAGCGCGGCGCACGGCGGCTTCAATGGTCGGATATTCACAGCAACGGCAAATTTGGCCGTTCATACCTTCCCGAATCTCCTCATCGGAAGGATGCGGATTGTCGTCAAGAAGCGCGACCGTCGACAATACCATCCCTGGCGTACAATACCCGCATTGCATGCCCTTCTCCTCAAGAAACGCTTCCTGAACAGCATGCAGACTTTCGCCCTTGGCCAGTCCTTCAATCGTGGTGATGGATTTCTTGTCCACGCTCGCCGCCGGAGTGATGCACGACAAAGTCGCTTTTCCATCCACCAGGACCGTGCAGGCCCGGCACTGCCCTTCCCCGCACCCATATTTCGTGCCAGTAAGTTGCAGATCTTCCCGCAACACTTCAAGCAGCGAACGGCGCGTGTCCGTCGTAACGGATTCACTCCTGCCGTTTACAGTTAATGCGATAGTCTTATCCACGGCTTGGCCCTCCAATGTCCCTGTTGAAACGATTGCAATTGCAGCAACTCATTCTAAACCTTGCGACGCCGATTGACAAGATCCTTTCCTCTTTGTGAGGAGCGTGGCGACGCGTCAGGGTGTTGACCTTGGTTTGCGAAGCGAGATTGGTCTCCTAACGGGTCTTACGAAACAAGGGGGAATTAGTTGTCAAAGTTGATTGGCTTTGTGGTGTGAATGGAGTATTTTTTTAGGCGATTTCGCGAAGCGAGTGGTGTTTAGTTTACAATATACACTTGTTTATGATAGATATGATATATTTCACTTGACATATACATAGTATTCATATAAATGAATTCTGATGGTAGACTCTTGGTTAGAAAGGGTAAATACGAAAACTGCGGCGTATTTTGGGTAATTCAGGGTGTTTTTTTCTTGATCTTGAGGTTTCGGGAAAGGAAAAGATGAATGTTTTTTTCACCACAGAGTCACAGAGAACATAGCGCGGCCTAGCCGCAACGGTTGACGCTACCGACGTACAACTGGTAATCAACGCAGCGCTGGGGTACTGATGTTAAGGCCGGGTAAACGGTTGCTTATTCGGCAAGGACCTGCTGAAATTTGGGATTGTCCCTGATTTTGTCGAAATCTGAGTCGTCTTTGGCTGCGTCGCGGAATGCGGGGTCCAATTCGATGGATTTAATTAGCTGTTCCACAGCTTTCACGGCGTTTCCTTGAACTGCGAAACTGCACGCGAGATTGTAGTATGGGGTGGGCAGGGTCTCGTCCAATTCGATGGCCTTGCGGAACTCGCGTTTTGCTTCGGCTTCTTTTCCGGCTATGTGAAGCAGTACTCCGTAGTTGTTGTGTGTGCCTGCGCCGTCTGATTCGAGGTCGAGGGCGATGCGGGCTTCACGTTCGGCGTCTTTTAAGTTTCCATCGGTACGATGTAGGATGGCGAGGTCGCTGTGAGGACGGCTCCAGCTTGGGTCGCATTCGATGGCTTTTTCGAACTCGGCAACGCTTTCGTCTTGCCGTCCCATGTTGTGAAGAAGAATAGCCATGCTGTTGTGCGCACGGCTCCATTCGGATTTCATGCTGACTGCCCGCTGGTATGCTTCGAGCGCTGCTTCGTTGTTTCCCTGCGCGTAATGAAGCATCAACCCGAGAGCGTACTGGGTCTCAGCAGTATCCAGTTCTCCGCTTTGCGCTAATTGGGCGACTAGTCCGACACTCTCCTGTGTTGCCCTGAGCCGCGCCCTGGGATCCTTCTCCAACAGCTCCAACATGTTTTCCACAAGGGATTCTTTGTCTGCTGCGGACATGTTCGCATTCGTTCCATCGCCGTTGCCTGTGTCGTCGGTGCTTCGAGTCATAACGATTATGGCGGTAATGGCCACAATCAAGGCCGTCAAAGTCCATATGATTTTATATTGAGTCGTCATTCTGTATAAGCCTTTTCAATCTCGGATAATGTTCCACCAAATGCGCCGGGGGGCTTTCGTGTTGACTGCCAGAATCCGAATCGAGCACGTGCTGTATTTCGAAAGCGTTGACAACCGCCTGGCCCCGGTAGTGATTATTCGTTATTACGAAGGTATTGTCAACTTCGCGCCTCATTCCCTTGATCTTTTCGATCCAGGGTTTCAATTCTTCTTCTGAATAAATGTAGTTATAGCGCTCATCGCGGCCCGCACCCTGCCGGAACCAGTTTTTCCTGTTTCTGCCGTGAAAACGCACGTAAGCTACAGGCGCAGTCACTTTGCCGGAAGGCTTGATTGAATCTTTGAAAATGGGCTGATCGATATTGCAGAAGACCACGCCGCGTTGCTTCAAACCTGTGTAAACTTCTTCCCTGTCCCAGGATTCGTGCCGCAATTCTACCGACAATGGGTAATCGCGAAATGTGTCCACGATCTTTGCCAACCATTTTCTATTCTCGTCATTGCGTTTAAAGCTCCACGGGAATTGGGCCAGTATTACCCCAAGTTTCCCAGCTTGCGCAAGGCCGTCGATTCCATCAATAAACAGGCTTCGCTCCTGTTCGCTGGGCCAAGTGTCGCGCTTATGGGTATAGCGTTCCCAAAGCTTGACTGTGAACACAAAACGCGGATTGCCGGCGGTTTTTTTTAACCAGGAAACCGCGAACTTTGGATCTAGCGGACGATAGAAAGAAGAGTTCACCTCGATGGTGTCGAAGTATCTGCATAACAGTTCGAGGGGATGCCGTTTAGAAGATGTAGACGGGGGATAGACAATGCCTTTCCAGTCCTCATACGACCAGCCGGCCGGGCCTACCCGGACAATTCCATCCCCTACAGATTTGTCAACCAAGGCAATAGTATCCGTTTAATCTTGTGCCAATAGCGGCAAGTACATTAGAGTTTAAGTCTCCTGATAAGCGAGTCATCAACAAAAGCCTCTAGCGTTTTGGACAGAATTAAATTCACCTGGTCATTGCACGAAAAGTGTCTTAGAACCGAAATATGGGCGCGAATTCGCGAGAATCGGCCGAGTGCGTAAGTGCATGCCACTTTGATGCGGCAACGTCTAGCATGATAATATCTGCGGCATCCCTAGGTGGGCTAGATGTGTCTTTATGAAGACCTGTAGCCGCGATATAGCGACCATCGCCAGACCAGTTCAGTTCGCTGACCGACTCGTATGTCGGCGGAATCTCAACACGCTTCATTTCATTACGGTCTACTAGGTATAGGTAAAGGGCACTGCCCAAGGACGGATCGGCTGATGTGCCGCAAAATGCCACCAGGTTTTCGTCGGTAGGACTCCAGCACGCCCCATACTCCTTTAAGTCGATTGTGTTTGTCAGGCGCCGGGACTCTTTGCCGTCCAAATCAAACCGCCACAAATAGTCATTTGCCGAAATTGTAGCAGTGGCGCCATTCTTGGAGATCGATAAGACATAATCAATATTACTGCTTGGCTTGAAGATTGTCTTTGGAGCAGGCGCCAATCCATCTTGTGGAATTGACATGGTCTGGATGCCATCTTTAGTAGAAGCTAGCAGCAAAGTATCACCATTGCCTTGCTTGAGCCAATGAATGCTGTGCCCCCACTTGCCATTCATATCCGCTACCCGTCGTACTGATTTCTTGAAGATATTGAAGATGTAGAGAGATGTGAACTCGAGCGCCTTTTCGTTCCCTCTCTTCTTGCAACCAATAAAGGCTATCCGATCCGACTGAGGAGACCACCATTCGCCGAAGTAGCTCATTACACTATACCCATCTAGTGTGCTTTTTTGGCCGTTTGTGAACACTACAAGCTTATGACCTTCTACAAACGAGAGGTGCTTCCCATCGGGCGACCACTCACATGAATGCTGCCCTCCTGATTCGCATATCGCATCGACGGTACCCTTATCATTATAGTTGACCACCATAATTTTAGTAGTATAAGTACCATACGACACAGCTACCATTGAAGTGGATAATTGCGTTCCTCCTCTCGATGTTTGATAGGCAATACAAGGAACGGGCTCATTTCTTGTCGTTGCGTGGAGGAGACCGCTGTGCACTTTTTTAGTGCCTTCCTCGCCCATAGCGGTTTGCGCTCCCGCTGCTAGCAACACTAGAACCACGGACAATACACGAAAACGACAACATAGGGAAAATATACGCCTCACCTTAACGTACTCCTCCATGGATCCACTCGCTCCCATACTCTGGATACATTACCCCTCTCGACGCCGCTCCATACTTTCTTTCTACACTTCATGGACCAAAGGTAGCGTATTAAGGGATATGAGCTTTTCTCACCCTTTCATTTCAGTATTCTAGCATGCTTTGTTCTTACAGTCAGCAGAAGCATCCTCAAAAGCCGAGGTCCTCTACAACGTCCATCTGGCGTTGTTGATAGTTGCCTGATGATTCCCCGATTTTTTCTCTGGAACGTGTTCCGGCCGAGTTTACGCCCGCGCTGCTGCTTCTGTTCAATTCCTGCTGCATGGCTATGCCCGTCATGGCCTCACCCATTGGCCCGCCGCCTCCGTAGCCGCCAGCACGGCCTTGTCGAGACATTTGCTGGGGAACGGCGCCCCGCGGCTTAGGCAAATACGCAACGCCAGTTCGCGGATTGTAAATAAGCGGGCGTCCATCCGCGGTAACGGGTATTTCGTCAAGATACGTGGGCACCAAATCTTGCAAGGACTTGGGGTAATAGCGTGTACTCGTGCCGAATTCAATAATTGCCTTACGTACCTGCTCAAGCTTCTCCGTATCGGAAAGCCCGCCTGAAATCGGTGCCGGGCCTTCAAGCAATTGACCTGTACGTGCATCGTAATTGAACTGCGTCCCGTCGGGTCTTGCCGGAAGGCTGGGCAGATAACCTGGAACAAGGTCGTTCAGCGAAGTGGGATAATAGCCTTTTTCGGCATTGTGAGTGTCGATAGCGTTTTTTATCCGAATCTTTGCGCTTTGTCCTGCTACATGCTGCACCTGGCGCTGGGCGGCCTTAATGTTCTGCACCTCGAGTTCTCCTCGGATCGCAGTGGTTGTGAGTAGTTCAACGCCGCAACCCGCCATGCCAAGTACAAGCAAGATGAGAGTCACCTTATGCATAACGTATCCTCCAGTGTCTAAGTAAATTATAACATACTCACATTCGATTGTTGAGTAGCCAGGACAGTTGTGCTTTAATTAGTACCTGTTGCGGAAAGGGTGTTTTGTCCCGGAGGTGCATTTTATAATAGCCCAGCAATTTATTGCTGGGATCCCGAAATAGAAAATGGAAGTCCCAAAGGGACGGCTGAAAAGGGAAACATTTATTGGCACTCTGGTCGTTTCAGCCGTCCCTTTGGGACTGAAAGAGGGGGTGTTCCTTTCCCACCGTTAAAACGGTGGGCTATTATCAGTCGTCCCTACGGGACTTCCTCAACAGGAACTAATTAGCCGGCGTGGGAAGATTTAGTTCTGCAAAGTGAGAAGTAAATGAAGCCAAGACTAGCTATTACAATGGGTGACGTGAATGGGATAGGTCCGGAGATTCTTGCCAAGGCCCTGGCTCGCGATGAAATCTGGGACCTTTGCTCGCCTGTTGTGATCGGTTGCGCGGACGTGTTGGCTGAGGCTTGCAAGTACGCAGACGGGTGTCCTGAGCCACATCCTGTGTTCGGAACTGAAGAACTTCACGTGGACGGGTCATTTGTTCCTGTGATTGACGGTGGTTTTGCTCCGCCGGAACTGCGGCCTGGGACATTGGACGCACAGGCTGGCAAGTGTTCCGCGGAATGGCTGAAGATTGCCGTGCGCATGGCGGTTAATAAAGAGGTCGACGGCTTGGTCACTTGTCCTATTAATAAGGAAGGCATTCATAAAGCTGGTTACAATTACGCAGGCCATACGGACCTGATAGCTGAGATGACTGGCAGCAGAGATTATCGTATGTGCCTTTTTACTGAAAGCATGCGGATTGTACACATCACATCGCATCTGTCGTTGTCGGACGCGGTTGCGCATGTTAAGGTTGACAGGATTGCGAAGTCGATAAGAATCGGAAATGACGCTTTGGTGCGGCTGGGGTTGCCAAGAAGACGTATCGCGGTGGCGGGGTTGAATCCGCATTCAGGCGAGGCCGGCGCATTTGGCCGGGAGGAAATTGAAGAGATCGCTCCGGCAATTGAAAGCTGCCGAAACGAGGGTATTGACTGCTCCGGGCCATATCCGCCCGACACAGTTTTCCTGAGAATGAAAGAGGGCGAATTCGACATGGTTGTTTCGATGTATCATGACCAGGGTCATATAGCGCTCAAGCTGATCGCTATTGACGAAGGTGTAAACGTCACTCTGGGCATACCTATAGTGCGCACTTCGGTCGACCACGGAACGGCATACGAGATTGCGGGGAAAGGTGTAGCGAGAGAAGACAGCCTTTGCGCTGCAATTAACCTTGCGGCACAACTGGCCACAATCAAGTGAGGAGAACCGGATGAAAACCGTTAAGTTGATGTCATTAGCGTCGGCCGTGTTGTTGCTTGCCGGCTTTCATGTCGCTAGCGAGGCCGAATCTTTTGCTCGACATCCCAAGGTTTTCAAAGTGGGCCCAAATCCCTCAGAAATAGTTGCGGTAGATTTGAACGGGGACTCCCTTCCCGAAATACTCACCGCCGACATTGGGAAAATGAAAAGCATGCGGGAGGAAAACCCGGCACATGAGGGTCTTTCGTTTCTGGTTCCAAAAGCTGAACTTGAATACGAGAGGATGCCGCCGCTTGAAAGTGGCTTTGCTCCTTATTCGATAGTCATCGCCAACATAGACGAACTGAAAGCCTTGGACATAGTCGTCGGAAACTTCCACGTCACTCGCGAGCGGAACATTACTGTGTTTCGCAACCTTGGCGAGGACAATTTCGAGCCGCTTCATTTTTCAATAGGACGAAAAACGCTCCGCTACACTAAAATGCTTGACGCCGACGAGAAACCCGTTTTTTCCGTGCCGGGAATCACCGCGGTGGATGTAGCGGACCTCAATGGTGACGACTATCGCGACGTGATCGCGGCGGGATGGTCATCGAACGTTCTGCTGCTGTTCCCTGGAACCGCGGACACATACCTGGGGCTCCCGAAGGTGATCAGTGCCCCTGGCGGCCCGCGCGATGTTAAAGCGGCCGACTTCGATGGCGACGGTAAGATCGACCTCGCGTCGGTTCTTTATAGCGTCGATGAAATTGCCCTATGGAAAGGGAACGGTTATGGATCCTTCGAGGAAGTCGCGAGATTCACGAGCCGAGGCAAACTACCGCACAAACTGCAAGTAAAGGACATGAATCAAGACGGGAAAGCTGATTTGATTGTGTCGCACTGCCATGCTGACGACTCGATCGTAATTTTCTACGGCGACGGAAACTTTGGCTTCGCACTATCGCAGGAAGTGCTCTTGGGCAAGGACAGGCTCATGCTCGAACACGAAATACGCGACATAGTTGTCGCGGACCTCAACGGCGACACTAAACTCGACATAGTGGCCGCTTGCTTCAAATCCAGCCAGGTAACGGTCCTGCTCAACACCACAAAAGAAAACGCCACCCCACTTTCATTCAAGAAAGAAACCTATAGTTTTGACAAGGGGAAACCGCGTGCGGTATGCGTGGCAGATTTCAACCAAGACAACAAAAATGACATAGGCGTCGCGTTATGGGACGCGGATGCAGTTGCCCTGCTGCTCGCCAAATGAAGTCTGCTGTGAAATCCCAATAACTAGTTCCTGTTGAGGAAGTCCCGTAGGGACGACTGATAATAGCCCACCGTTTTAACGGCGGGAAAAAACATCCCCCCTTTTCAGTCCCGTAGGGACGGCTGAAACGACCATAGGCTAATTGACGCTTTCCTTTTCAGCCGTCCCTACAGGACTTCCATTTTCTCTTTCTGAATCCCAGCAATGAATTGCTGGGCTATTATCAAATGTCCCTCCGGGACAAAACACCCTTTCCGAAACAGGAGCTAACTACTTTATATATCCTCCGAAATCTAGCTATTGCGCGTAGTAAAAGCTACTATCAAATAGAGGAAAAACTGATGAGTAACCGAATTACAAAGGAGCAGGGTGCTCTATACAAGCGCCAGTGGGAGGCCGTTCGTGAAGCGGACCTGGCACGACTGACGTCTATGTCTCCCGACCAGAAACTAAGGCAGCTTGCCAATCTTATGGCATCCGCCAAGGCGATGGGGTGGTCCGAATCGCTTGCCGCCGAAGATGCTGAAGTTCGGGAGCGCTGGAACAAGCTGAGAAGGGTCTACATTGACCGAACTCATGAGTCGGATTGACCTCGGCTCGGCCAAATAACTAAGTCCTAACGCGCACTCGATATGTCACCTCAGTCTCCCCGTCTCTTCTTACCGGCACTGAGAAAACCGCCGTATGGGCGTCTTTCTTCGAGTATTCGTGCGAACTATCCAGAATGCTCCAGTCTCCGGGAAGCGGTTCAACGATGTCCACTGTTATATTGCTTTCTTTATGGTTTCTAAGCGTGATCTTGAATTCGGACTCGAACACGTTATTCGATCTGCGCTCGAAATCGGTCTGCACCCTCTCGCCGACAACGTCAAAGGCGTTTCCCAGACGCAGTTTGATGTCTTCGTCTTTCGGGGTATGCTTTATCTTGTCCTCTCCGGAGAACTGCAGCATGCCGTCGGAGTCTTCCTGGTAAACGCGCATGACGCCCGCGGGCAAGGGCATGCCAAGGTTGTTGGATTTCTCGTTCTTGAACTTGAGGAAAACAGCCACCTTTTGTTCGACAGGTGTTGGGATTTTTTGACTGTAAAAATGGGTCTGCCCTCTGAATTCGTAAACTTTCCCTACACTAACTCGCGAAGCAGTCAATAGGCTCACCTGCTTGCTTTGGTTTTGCTTGATTGTCGTGCGCCGAGGAAGGGTGTACAGGTGATATTCGGCAAAGGATTCCTCTCGCATTGGTGCGATTTCCGGCCTCATAGATGCAGCCCAGCCAAAACCCACCTGTTGCTTGGCCGTGGCCTTCGGAGCAATGTTTACTTCGCCCGCCACGAGTTTCAGCCGTGCGTTTTTATACGTGGCTCCTGAGCCGTTATTGAGCGTCACCCAACCGGCAAGGTCCATCATGGTTTCGGCTCTGTTCATTGTTAGCACATAATCGGCTTTCCACGCTATGCCACCGGTAATGTAGGTAACCTCAATTTCGTGGTCCGTGCCGTCGTTACTGAGTTTCCATATTAAGGAGGGTTTGGCTATGAGGTTTTCGGGTATCTCCGGAAGGACGACGGTGCCGGGATGTCCCAGGTAGATTTCATCGTCAACTTTGTAGATTGGACCGCCGTTCGTGCTCAATAACTCCGCGGAAACCTCGGTAAAACCTATTTCGTTGCTGAAATTCACCAGACGCACCTTTTTCCCGACGTATTTCTCCATCAACTTGGCGGGGTTAATAAGGTCGTATTCATAGTTCTGTTCGAGAATGTGCAGCGCACCGGGTTGCGACAACGAGCGCAGGCTGACCGTCTCAGGTCGAATCTGCTCGGCAACATCGGCAAAGTTGAGTGAAAGCTCGCCAGGGTACATTGTAACCTTGCGCTGGTCGCGAACAAGGGCGATATTGTTGTTGTAGACCGTCACGGCAATATCCGTCTGATCCTCGAGAGTAGTCTCGTTAACATAAAAACTGCCCTTAAGCGGATCGTTTAGCTTGGAATTAAAGGGCGTCGCTATATCCTGTGCCTCGTTAACACTAAAAGGACTGTCTAAAACCGGTGGCTGGGCAACAGCCGCTGAGGCTATCAGGCATATCGTAGTCAAAAAGATTCGCGCTTTCATTTTTCTCTCCCCTTTGTGTTCAACCAGGTTCAAGAACCGGTCAAGATTGCTAAAAATGCTCAAATCGCCCTCAGTAAGGCTTAACCGGCTTTAGTATACTCCAAAACTTGCCCCAATAAACAAAAAAAGGACGAACACGGACACTCACCGACCTGCATGGACATGGGGCTCTCGATACCGTCCTTGTCGGTTCGTGTTTGTCTGTGTTTGTCCAAACTTGACATGTGGTGTGTGCTCTGGTATAGTCCCGCGAGTTAAATCGCCGCCCTCAGGGCGGCGGTTGACGTTTTACGGCACATTGCTGGCGTAGCTCAGTTGGTAGAGCAACGGATTTGTAATCCGTAGGTCGGGGGTTCGACTCCCTTCGCCAGCTCCATTGATATAGATTTTTAAGGGGATCGTTCTCCTTGTTACTTGGTGGGTTGCCCGAGTGGCTAAAGGGGGAGGGCTGTAAACCCTCTGGCTTATGCCTACGTTGGTTCGAATCCAACACCCACCACCATTTGGTAAATGTTAGGTTGCAAGTGAGCCTGTGCAACCTGTAGAATAACGTCTTGTGCGGGAATAGCTCAGTTGGCTAGAGCATCAGCCTTCCAAGCTGAGGGTCGCGGGTTCGAGCCCCGTTTCCCGCTCCATTTGTTAATAACTTGGGCCCGCGTAGCTCAGTTTGGCAGAGCACTTCCATGGTAAGGAAGGGGTCATCAGTTCGATTCTGATCGTGGGCTCCATTTGATATAAAGAAGCGATGATAAGGGTCTTGGGAACTCATTACCGTTATGGTAGTGCCTTTGACCCAATTCAGTTGCATGACGTAAGAGACGATGAAGGTTCTTTAAGGAGGGTTGTCGAAAAATGGCCAAGGAAAAATTTGAGCGGACTAAGCCGCACGTAAACATTGGAACGATCGGTCACGTTGATCATGGTAAGACTACCTTGACCAGTGGCATCACGCGGGTTCTGGCCGGAAAAGGCC
>SDBV01007246.1_pt1 | contig 15199 bp, 11 predicted proteins | sample 2277081 | NCBI WGS metagenome assembly SDBV01 (sample SAMN10402039, study PRJNA504765) | marine sediment metagenome | isolation source: marine sediment core GS10_PC15, 223 cmbsf | place: Arctic Ocean: Southern Knipovich Ridge | collected 2010
AACTATAATCCAGGTAAATGGTCATGTTTTGCGAATTAACGCCTCTTGCGCCGGATCCCTTCGACTTTGCTCAGGACTTCCGCTTGCGCTTCAGCAACAGCAAACTTCCAGCGCCCAGCAGCAGCATCGTGGCGGGTTCGGGAACGGCCGCTCCGCCCGCCCCGTACGAGGTGCCGAAGTGCAACTGCACGGAACCGTAATCGTCCGCGGAAACCACACCGTCAAGGTTAGCATCGCCAGGGATGTTGACAGCGCCGGTGTCGCCGAAGTGCAACTGCACGGAACCGTAGTCATCCGCTGAAACTACGCTGTCATTGTTGGCGTCACCAGGGTTCCCCGCCGGGGGCCCCGGATCAGGGGTCATGGTGAAGTTGTCGTACTCGGCAGCACCATTGGTGCTCACCCGGATTTCACCGTCGTCCATGGGCCGGGTATAGGGTTCCGCGCCGGGGAACAGGTTGGGCCCCTCATGTGCTAACCATTCCGACCATGAGCCCATCTCTTCTTCCGTAGCGCCCATCAGCCCAAAGCGGGCACGGGACGATTGGCCATTACCTACGCCTAACGGCCCGTTGTCCTCCTGGACATCCACGTGGTACCAAACGTCTTCCACGTACCAATTAAATTCAATGCCATCAGCGGGAATGGGTGTTATGGCGTAAGTTCCATTCCCATCCACGTCAATCCCATTGGTGACACGCAGATCCGACGTGTGGGCAGCGCCAACCTCATTAAATTCGACGAACCAGGTATAGTAATAATAGGCGCCCTCAGAGCGCGAAACCATTGAGCGGAACTCGGAACCATTAAAATTCCTCGTCTGCTGCCAGTCCCAACTGGTTGTCGTCACAGGAACGGCGGCGTCCGGGGTCGACTGATACCAATAAGCGTACATATTTTCTCCGGTATGGCCTTGACCGGCTGGGGGCAGGGGTTCATTATCTCGATTCGTACTGTCCGCGAAGTATACCAGTGTGTCGTTTCCGCTTGAACCCATTACGATCTCGTTGTAGTTTCCCGGGTTAACTCCCTCAGGTCCTTCTGCCCCGGTGACCCAGCCTTCGCCTATCTCAGTCGGGGTCCAGGTGTCCGTGATGGCGTAACCTTCGAACCCATCGGGGTTCGTTACACCCGCCCCCGCCAGTGCTGGGACGAGCGACAACACCATTAATGATACCAGTACTTTTCTCATCTTATTTCTCCTTTTATTGCGGGTCACTTTTCAATACAGGCCTTGTCCTTAAATACCTCTGACTCTTCCATTTTCCCAAGCAGGCATCCCCACACGAAGAGCCTGTCACGAACACATCAACTATAATCCAGGTAAATGGTCATGTTTTGCGAATTAACGCCTCTTGCGCCGGATCCCTTCGACTTTGCTCAGGACTTTCGCTTGCGCTTCAGCAACAGCAAGCTCCCAGCGCCCAGCAGCAGCATCGTGGCGGGTTCGGGAACGGTCGCTCCGCCCGCCCCGTACGAGGTGCCGAAGTTCAACTGCACGGAACCGTAATCATCCGCAGAAACCACCCCGTCAAGGTTGGCATCGCCAGGGATGTTGATAACGCCGGTGTCGCCGAAGTTCAACTGCACGGAACCGTAGTCATCCGCGGAAACTACGTCGTCATTGTTGGCGTCACCAGGGTTGCCCGCCGGGGGCCCCGGGTCCTCGGTCATGCTGAAGTTGTCCCACTCGGCCTGACCATTGGTGGTCACCCGGACGATACCGTCCTCCATGGGCCGGGTATAGGGGTCTTCGGGATCGGAAAGATTGGGCCCCTCATGGACTAACCATTCCGACCAGGAGCCCATCTCTTCTTCCGTAGCGCCCATCAGCCCGAAGCGGGCACGGGACGATTGGCCATTCCCCACGCCTAACGGTCCGTTGTCCTCCTGGACATCCACGTGGTACCAAACGTCTTCCACGTACCAACCCAAATCAATCCCATCAGTGGGAATGTCCGTCGTGGTGTAAGTTCCATTCCCATCCACGTCAATCCCATCGCAGACACGCAGAGTCTGCGTATGGGCGTCGTAGCGCTCATCAAGTTCGATGTACCAGGTATAGTAGTAATAGGCGCCCTCATATCGCGAAATCATTAAACGGAACAGGGTACCATTCCAACTGCCCGTCCAAGCCCAGTCGAAGCTGGTCGTCGTCACGGGAACGGCGGCGTCCGGGGTCGACTGACGCCACTCGGCGTTAAGATTTTGTCCGGGCCAGGCTGGGGGCAAGCTCAGATTGTCGCGGTTCGAACTGTCTCCCCGGTACACCTGCGTGGTGTTTTCCGGAAGGGTGCCCGTTATGATTTCATGATAGTTTCCCGGCGCAGGTTCATTATTGACCCACCCATCGCCTATCTCAGTCGGGGTCCAGGCAGTTGTCAGGGCGTAACTTTCGAACCCATCGGGGTTCGTAACACCCGCTGTCGCCAGTGCTGGGACAAGCGACAACACCATTAATGATACCAGTACTTTTCTCATCATAATGTTCCTTACTCTTTGGACGGAGGTTTGCAACCGATCAAAGTTCCTTCTTGAATACGCTCCTTATGTTAAATAGTGTTTCCTGGTTAAAGATAGAGCCCGACCACACGGCCGGGCCCTCCTACAAACATCAAAGTCTCAACCTTTGGTTTCAGAGAAAAGGTACGAACCCTTATCTCCTATTCCATGTTCAGGTCTTACTTCCGTCGGCGACGGATCAACAGCAGACTCCCAGCGCCCAGCAGCAGCATCGTCGCCGGTTCGGGGGTCATGCTGAAGTTGTCGTACTGTGCAACGCCGTTGGTAACCACTCTGACCTCACCGATTCTATCGGTGTTGGAATAGTCCAGCCCATAGTTGTCGCCGGCGTCGTGCTGAATCCAATCCGACCATGCGCCCGTCGCGCCGCCCTTCAAACTTATGCGGGCACGGGACTTCTGACCATTCCCTACGCCGTAAGTACCGTTGTCCTCTTCGACTTCCACCACGTACCAATTACCGGGTTCAATGACTCCGCCGGGAAGGGGAAGGACTGCCGAGGAATAAATATCACCTTCATTGTAGTCGTACGAGCGCAACTGCCCACTGTTTGCGTCACCCATATCATTTAGCTCGATAAACCACGAGTACGCCCAACTGACACCGGCGGTACGCGAAAGCATAACCCGCCACTGGTCACCGTAGTAGGGGGATTCGTAGTTTAGCTCCATGTAGGTCTTTGTCACCGGAACGTCGGCATCCGGGATGTTCGCAAACCAGTGGGCTGTTATGTTCTGGCCAACTTGGGCTGGGGGTACGGTTACCCCATCACGGTTCGAACTGTCTTGCTGGTACACCGTCGTGGCGTTTCCGTTGGTACCCATCGTGATGTCATGATGGTTCCCCGGCGCCGCGGCGTCCACGGTCCACCCTTCACCTGCCGCTGTCGGAGCCCATGCGTCCGTCAGGGCGTAATTGAACGGTTCGGGGTTCGACACACCTGCTGTCGCTAGTGTTGACACCAGCAGTACTGCACTAAATAAAACAATTGTCCTCTTCATGATACCGCTCCTTTCGTTTGGTCGTCTGGTTTGCATCGACTCAACACAAACCCGACGAACCCTCTCAGAATTCGAATTTTTCTTTTTGGCTCTTTTGACATTTGAAATGGCCGTCTTTTCCCTCTCCTTTCATCTGGCCGTCTGGTTCTCTATCGGGTCAACAAAATCCTTCAGCCTCCCCGTCGACAGTTGGTTAGGCTCTTTAGTCTCCGGAAAGTCATGTCCATTGCTTATCTTACTACAAGGGTCTCCCTTGCCTAGGAACAATATTAAAGGACTATTGATCTCTTGTCAAGAACAATTTTATTAAATTTCGGCTTTAATATAAAATAACATTAGCGTTAGCTAAAGAACTTCATTGACACATATCCTTGATGTTGGTATATTTGGATTAAAATTGGATTTGCTTTAAGTTTCACAATTGATCGAGAATATAGTAAATGTCAAAATTACAGCCACTGAACATCAAGGGTCGCAAGGCCATTCGCAATCATTTGCAGGAGCAAATTGTCCAGGGGAAATATTCACCGGGCGAGCGGATGCCCAACCGAAACATACTGGAGAAGCAGTTTGGCGTCAGCAGCGTGACGCTCCAGGGTGCGATGAGCGGGCTTATAGAGGATGGGTTCATCAGGGCCGTACCCAAGCAGGGAACGTTTGTATCTTCTTTCCCCCCTCACCTTTGCCAATATGGCTTGCTCTTTGGGATGAAGAACCCGCAGACACACACGATGCCGGCTTCTCATTTTTACCAGCGGCTGTACGGAACGGCGAATCATATCCAGCAGGAACGGGAGGACGTGCGGTTTCGTATCTACACCGGGCTCAGCTCCCACGACAGCGAGGACTACGATCGCCTGGTCGACGACGTGCGGAACCACAGGCTGGCCGGGTTGTTCTTCGTTTTCCTGGATCCGCAGTCGTTTGTCGGTACGCCCGTCATCGACGAGCCGGGTATTGCCCGCGTGGCCTATTGGAAGGAGACCGAAATTCCCAATCTCTCGAGTATCCAGGAGAACTCCCCTGCAATCGTGGATCGCGGGCTGGATAACCTGGTTTCTCGCGGCCGGCGACGCATTGGATATCTCTTCGGTACAGGCAGCAAAGAATTTGTCAGCCGATATGCCGAGACAACGGCTAAGGAGCGGGGTCTAATTTCCAAGCCGCACTGGCTGCTGAACCCGTCGTACGACCCGGACCTGGGCGGTCGTTGCATCAGCCTCTTGATGAACGGTCCGCCCGAGGATCGCCCGGACGGATTGATCTGCATGTCGCAGAACCTCACCGACAGCATCTCAGCGGGCCTTTTCGCCGCCAATGTCCGCGTTCCAGAGGACGTGGAGGTGGTTACCAACTGTCTCTTCCCGGCTGTGGGCAAGAGTCCCATTCGGTTGCAGCTATTGGGGTTCCACATAAGAGATTACATAGAGACGTTTCTTCACCTCGCGAGGGAGCAGGAAAAAGGACGTTTTCCGTCTCTAACCCTCATTGACCCGAAGTTCGAGGAAGAGTACGCTCAGCGCGCCTCCTCGCCTTTCTCTGCCCACGGCTTGTCGTAACACCCCCTGCCTCAGGGGACAAAAAAACGCTTGTTCTCACCCGTGGCCCGCAAACACCAGACCCACTGGCTGTCCGTCCAGACAAACCCGCCACGCTGGCGCTGTTGGCGATGGGCGGGCTTGCAATGCTGAGGCACAGGGACCGAAGCTGATCAGAATCAGCGCATTTATTTACTAAACTTGACAAATGATGGAAAATAGCGTAGCATAACTTTCGAGAAGGAGAAAGAATCATTAAAGGAATTTAAGGAAATAAGGGACATAATGGCGAAACAGTTATTGAAGCTTAAATGTTCGAGTTCTAAGTATACGCTGCGTGAAGATGTGTTTTCTGAGTATATGCAGCGGATAACTGTTGCGACGACGGTTTTTTGTATCGTTTTATTGATGTCCCCTGCAGTAAGGGCGGAAGATCCGTTTTCCACCGGGGCGTATCCAGTCGGGTGGTACGACGCGATGGCCTACCCGGATGATATTGTAGACATTTACTATCACGGGGGTAATACCGTCCTGGCCTACTGGAGTTCGGCCACTCCGTATACCCGGAGGCGGTATCTGGACGAGGCCGCAGCTGGTGGGATACGTGTGATTGTTGGAATAGACGAGGAATTAATTAATCCCATACCTGGTAGCCCTTACCCCGTAGACGAAGACGGGATCATCGATTTGGTCAACACTTACAAAGACCATCCAGCCGTAGCTGGGTGGTACACAGCCGATGAGCCGTGGTATGTGCAGGGAATTTCACTAGATAAGATGCAGACCGCATACGATGCAATCAAGTCAGTGGACACCAAACCGGTTTTTATATGCTTCACGGGATATGCGATGTATGAAGCCACACCCAGCATACCGGTGCAATGGAAAACCGCCTACGACCAATTTCTTATCGATTCCTACCCCACTCGTATTGGTGAACCGGAGTTTTCTCGGCTGGAAGATGAGGGGAGGGGCAAAGACTTTAAGTTGACTATACAGCGCGCCCATGAGCAGTCTATACTGGCGGACAGACCCTGGTGGGCGGTACTGTCGGGCTGGGGTAACAATACGGGGGAGTCGGGAAACTATCGTCTCCCGACTTACAACGAATCGCGGTTCGCGACCTACTGGTCGTTGAGCGAGAATCCGAGCGGGATACTGCACTTTGCGTATTATCGTACGGGAGGGGGGTCTGTACCGGCCCGGCCGGACGAGCCGTATCCGTACGACGGGGAACAATGGCTCGAGGATGTGTGGGAACCGCAGGCCGCGGAACTCAACACACTCAGCCCGGCCGTGCTAAACGGAAAAATCGCCGGCGCCGTATCGGATGATGCCACGGATATCCGCACCGATGTCTATTATGATCCGGCTACGGGTAAGTATTACCTGGTAACGCTGAACGAGACTACGGGCTCGGAGACACCCACGTTTACCGTGGATATGGTGGATCCGCCTGGGGAAAAATTTATCTCGGCGACCCTGCTGTTTGAGGGTGCTCAACCTACGATTCCGATTATCGGTGATCAGTTTTCCGACGAGTTTTCGCAATATGGGGTTCACGTCTATGAGTTGGTGACAATGCTCCTCGGCGACGCCGACGGCAGCAGTATTGTTTCCGCGGATGACTACGGTTCCGTGCAAGTCAACTTCGGCGACACCGGCGATCCCGGTCTGTCTGGTGACGCGAACGGCGACGGTGTCATCTCTGCGGATGACTACGGTTCCGTGCAGTCCAACTTCGGTGCCACGACGGGGATGGGCGGGGCGCCCGTTCCCGAACCGGCGACGCTGACACTGCTGGTGCTTGGCGGGGTGGCGATGCTAAGACACAGGCGAAAGTTTGCCCGTCTTGACCGCGGCTGCAAGCTCCGAAGCTTCATTGTATTTTCCGGGAAGAGCAGTCCCCGCGAACCCGAAAATAACAATGGAAAGAGCTAACCCGGTTATCCAAGATTTTTTCACCAGCAATACCTCTGTGTTTTAGTCGTTATGCACCAGCACATAGCCGGGATGCGGGGTCATGATAAACCGCTCGCTCCACGTCTTTCCCTCATCCCGAGACCGTCTATTGCTTACTCTCCGTAGAACCAGTTCACACCAATGCGAGCAAGGTGTATTCCATCCAATGCGTGGAAGTTGACCAAGGCCACACCCCCGTTCTCGATCCACGTGATCCCGGGATAGCCATAGTCTCCATAAACACCTTCCGGATCGGATGTAATATCGCGAAAGTGGCCCCAGGTTTCCCCGCCATCTCCGGAAATCGCTGCAGTCAGTGGCGCGCGTACCCTTCCAAGGGGAATCTCGAGTTGACCGACTTGCACTACGCGCTGCTTCTCGCCGCCATATAAGCCCGGGGCGAGAGGATTCCTGCAAAAGATGACGAGGAGGTCCCCGGTGGTGGGCACGCGCACTGCATAGAACCCTGCACACGGGTCGGGCAGTTCATGAACCAACTCTGGCTGGGACCATCTCAGCGCGTGGTCCTCAGAGTAGGCGCGGGCGAGATACCCACTCCTAGTCCGACAGAGCATGATCAGCCGGCCGTTCTCCATCTCGACCACGCTGGGTTCTTCCGTCTCGTCACCGAGATCCACGATATTCTGGCTAGGCCACCAAGAATACCCTTCATCGTCTGAATAGAAGCAGAGCGAAATGGTATGATCACCTGATACGTGCCAACGCGCTGTAACCGGTATGAGGATGCGGCCCGAGGACAACCGAATGACCTTGTCGGGCTGGCTCTGACACGTACCTGGAAAGTGACCCGCACAGATCGGGTTGCTCCACGTCAGTCCCTCGTCGTACGATCGACGGACATACGCATGCTGGTCGAGGGTGTTGGTGAAGTCGTTCCAGCCCGGGGTCCTAGCGCTGAGTACCTCGAGAGTGTAGAATAACAGGATCTCTCCGCTGTCCAGCCGCATCAACGTCGGGGCGACGGTTTCAAAGTTCTCCTCCCTTGGCAGCGGCGAAAACGGCTCGCCCCATGTTCGGCCATCATCCTGGGACATCCGCGCCTCCAGCCAGCAGGCTTCTCCTTTCTCCGGGTTCGTCTCCGTCGCGTGAACGAACAACAGCGAGCCATCCTTCATGCGTAGAATGCTGCCACTGAGCCCACGGTGGGTACGGTTCGGATCCATAGGTACCACGACATTATCTTCAAACATTTAAGGGCTACCTGAATCGGTATTTTCCATATGACTCTGTACCTGCGACCATCGCAGGTAATCGAGCGTCATTGTCATGTGGCCGAGAGGATGCGTAAAGGATTATTTGTCCGTACAGTAGCCCTTGCTCTCGGAAACACAACCCCCAATTCCCCAAAAACTGGATACTTTCGCCCAGGAGGTACATGGTACGGCAAATTGAAAATCACCCCCATTTGACCCCTGTAAACATTGGCCTTAGAAGGCGGTCAGCCGGACGTGCCGAAGCATTTGGGGGAGCACTTCTGGCAGAGATACAGAAAATCTTCGCAAGAAGAGATTGATGCCGTAGTCTTAACGGGCCCGCGGCGTTGTTCATTTCGGGCGATGGAGAATCCCGGCTCGCTGGCCGCCCCAGTGTGGCTCACAATGTACCGGTACAACCCTTTCACCTATGGAAATGTATTTGACGTGACGCCTGGGCATTGCATAATACGTGAAATTGGAATTGCGTGCCATGTTCTTGCTGCTGAGGCAGTGATAGCCGCGCTTTTAGGCAAATCCGGTGCAAATCTGGGCGGGTTCGTGAGGATCTTGGCGCAAGTCCCCGGGAACTGATTTCCAGCCGGTTCGCATAACTACCGCGCCGTGAAAAGGTGAAGATGGCTGATTTTCTCTTGGGTTGTGATGTAGGCACATCCAGCACAAAGTCGGCTGTGATCGACTTGGAAGGCCGTGTCCTTGGTTCACACTCGCGCGCCTATTCTCTGATGCAGAACAAAGGACATGAGGATGGGTTTCCGGGGATAAAGGCAGAGCATAGGCCTGACGAGGATTACTGGGAATCTGTGGCAGAGACAATGAGGTTCGCTGTACAAGAAGCCCGAATCGATCCGCGCGAGATCCGTGGCATAAGCGTTAGTGCGCTTTCCCCTGCATGTATTCTTGTTGATAAGAGAGGAAGGCCACTCCAAAACGCTCACATCTGGATGGACCGGCGAGCGACCGCAGAGTGCGAGTGGATTCGCGAGAGAATCGGAGATGATCGGGTTTTTGCCACAAGCGCGAATCCGATTGACCCTTATTTCGCGACCGCGAAACTCCTCTGGGAGAAGAGGAATCGACCGCATCTCTATGAGCAAACCTATAAACTCCAGACTGCCGCCGACTACCCGGTGCTGTGTCTAACCGGGAAGGCTGTAACCGACTACTCCAACGCCGGTTTGATAGGTATCGCGTTTGATATTCAAAAAAGGCAATGGGACACAGCAATGCTTGAGGAACTTGGCCTCGACCCGGAGAAGTTTCCGGAGCCCTTCCCATGCGACGAGGTGATCGGTGAGGTGACCCGGGAAGCGGCCGAAAAATGCGGGCTGTACCCCGGAATCCCGGTTGTGGCGGGGACGGTTGACTGTAGCGCTGCGTGGGTAGCCGGAGGTGCTGTGGATGACGAGGACGTGTCTCTTGTCATGGGTACCGCTGGTATACTTGGGGTTGTACATAGCGAGCCCAAATTCACCAAGAACATGATTACGGTTGTGCACGCCGCATATTCACGGGAGAAATATACCACGCTGGCCGCTCTGGTCTGCTGCGGCGAGCTCATGCGGTATTTCCGGAACACGTTCGGGCATCTTGAGGTCGCCGCAGCACAGATGCTTGACAAAGATGTTATGGCTATTCTTAACGACGAGGCCGAACGAGCGCCGGCTGGCAGCGGGGGCCTCGTTGTGCTGCCTTATCTTGGTGGCGAGCGTACCCCTATATGGGATCCACTTGCCAGGGGGATTATCTTCGGGCTTTCTCTTGACCACGGAAGGCAGCATGTCATCCGGGCCATGATGGAGGGTGCAGCTTTCGCCCTGCGGAATAATTTCGAGTTAATGAGGAGCAGCGGGTTAGCAATGAAATTCCCCATTGTGCTCAGCGAAGGAGGTGCGAATAGCAGGCTGTGGCGACAAATCGTCTGCGACGTTCTGGGTGTCGATGGCGTGTTCATGAAAGAGTCGAAGGGTGCCCCGGTAGGCAACGCCGTTGTTGCGGGCGTGGGCGTAGGTCTTTTCAAGGATTACCATGTCGTGAAGCAGTGGACGGAGATTGCGGACCACACGACTCCAAACAAGGTGAACCGCGACTTGTATGCGAGGCTCTATCAGGTCTTTTCCGAGCTATACCCGCGAACCAGAGAGCTGTTCGGCCTGCTCGCAGCCAATGCGGCGATTCAGAAATTCCGAACATGAAGGCCAACCAAACATCCGATGCTGAGTGCTATCAAACTTAACGCTCCCGGCGCGAGAAGAAGGAAAAATGGGGGTTTTCCTGTTATCATCTCCCGGTTAAGCACTAGCGTTATCAAGGGGGGCGATGACAATTTCGAAAAATTAACTATGGGGCGCCCTTGAGCATTGCTGTTTAGATCGGACAATTTTGCAGAATTGCAGAAGTATCATTGGAAAGGAAACAGAATAATGGGCGAAAAGCTAGCCTTAGAAGGCGGTCAGCCGACCGTGCCGAAGCATTTGGTGGAACACTTCTGGCAGAGGTACAGAAAATGTTCGCAAGAAGAGATTGATGCCGTGGTCGAGGTGTTGAAGAGCGGGCATTTGAGCATTGCGGCAGACAAAGGTATGCCCAACACCATGGCGTTGGGGCAGGAGTTTGCTGCGTATGTGGGAAGCAAGTATTGTCTGGTGACGAGCACCGGGACGGCTGCTTTGCACTGCGCCCTTGCAGGGGTTGGGGTTGAACCCGGCGATGAGGTTATTATGCCTTCCCATACCTTTATCGCAACAGCTCATGCGGCCCTGCATCATAACGCGGTTCCGGTATTTGTCGATATTGATCGGATTACATATAACATTGACCCGGCCAAGATCGAAGCGAAGATCACGGACAAGACTAAAGCGATTATGCCGGTACATATCTACGGTCTGCCTTGCGATATGGATCCGATTAATGAGCTTGCAAAGAAGTATGGCTTGAAGGTTGTCGAGGATTCGGCGCAGGGGTATGGGGCTAGCTACAAAGGCAGAAAGGCTGGGACGCTGGGGGATGCGGGTGGTTTTGCTATGACCCCCACAAAACAGTTGGTGGCCGGGGAGGGCGGACTGATGACCACAAACAGTGAAGAAGTTTATAGAAAGGCTTCCAAAGTCCGCTTCTTCGGTGAGACAGAACCAGAACTGACCGCAGATCGGGCGTGTCTGGCGTATGAGGTTGGGTGGAACTATAAGCTGCCTGAGACGATTACGGCGTTGGCAAGGGTAAGGTTGAGACATTTAGATGAATATATGGGCCGTATACAGCAAAGTGCTGCACGGCTGACAAAAAGGCTCGAGAACATAGAGGGTGTGATTACTGCCAAGGTTCCGGAAGACGGCTCCCACGGGTATTATGCATTTCCCGTGCAGATCGATCCGGAGAAATTGAATGTGAATACCGAGCCTGGGAAGATAAGAAATGCTGTGATGAAGGCGCTGAAGGCTGAAAATATCAATGTGGGGCGCTGGCAGAAGGTACCGGTGCCGGCACAGCCGATGTGGCAAAATATGATGGCTTATGGGAAGGGCTGTCCGTGGAAGTGTCACGGCGGGGATGTACGCTATGATATAGATGAATACCCGATAGCGTGGGAGATGCTGGAGAAATCGTTTATCTTGTGGGGAGTTGCGCCGCCAGATGAGTTTGAGAGGGTCGATTACTATGCACAGGCATTTGAGAAGGTCTTTGCGAATATTGAGAAGGTGGTTGACATCTTTGATAAGACTGAAAAATATATACCGCTGGCGGACAGGATGGCTGCGGTAAGAAACGGTAATTGGGAGATTCTCCAGTGAAGATAATGACGGTATGTGGGGAGATGAGCCCGGATGATCTGGGTATAACGATGGTGCATGAGCATCTGCTGATAGATTGTTCAAGTAAGCGGATTATGCCGAAAGACCCGTATCTGCGAAGCATCGCTGATCGGCCGGTAGATGTTTCGATTCTTTCGGAATTGCGGCTGGCTCCGATGATATCCAAGGACTCAATGCGGCTTACCGACGTTGATGTGGCGATCCAGGAACTGGAGTACTTCAAGGCGGCCGGCGGACAGACGTTTGTTGACCAGACGAGCCGATGGATCGGGGGCGACCCTGTGGTGCTCAAAGAGATTTCGCAAAAAATGGGGATCAATATCATTAACTGTACGGCTTATTATAGTCCCAATCTGCCGCCAGATATCGATGATGTCAGTATTGATGAGTTGGCTGAGCGTTTGCTTAGAGAGGTTACCGAAGGCTTTGAGGGTACGGATATTAAACCGGGTCTTATCGGTGAGATCGGTACAACCTGGCCGTTCACGCCACAAGAAGAGAAGATTCTGCGAGCGGCTGCAAGGGCACAGGTGAAGACGGGGATGGCACTTTCGATACATCCCTATCCGTGGGGTCACAATGGGCTGGAACTCTTGGACATAGTTGAGTCCGAGGGTGTGGACCCATCCAGGGTCGTTATGTGTCATCTCGATCATATATTGGCGATGGACTACCATAAGGCACTGGCTGCAAGGGGGGTCTTTATCGAATATGACCGGTTCGGCAATGAACGATATGGGGGCGATCCTGAGAATAATCTTCGAATGATTCCAAGAGATCTCGAAAGGATCGAAGCTATTAAAGAGTTCATCGCAGAAGGGTATCTGTCGCAAATACTGATATCCCAGGATATATGTATGAAGATCGAGTTGAAAAAGTTCGGCGGAGAAGGCTACGGTCATATACTCAGGCTCGTGGTGCCTATGATGAAACGAATGGGAATAGATGAAGAGGATATTGACACGATGCTGAGGACCAATCCGAAACGGATGCTGGGCTTCTAACCAGAAAAAGGTAGAAAAATGCAAAAGCTGAATCTTGGCGAACTTCGTATTATTGATATCACAAAAACAATTACGCCGCCCACAAAACCGTTTGGGGCGGATGATATCTCACGGGGGCTTCTTGCGGACGAATTGATACACCCGCTCGAAAAACACCCATCGGTTGTAGATGACACCACCTATCTAATGCTTACGCTGCAAAGCCATTTCGGTACGCACGTGGAGGTGCCGTCACACTTTAAAGAAGACGGCAAAGAGTTGCTGGATTTTCCGACGGAGACCTGGATGGGCAGGATGGTGCTCTTGAGGCTTGAGTTGGAGCCCAATACCATTATCACGCCGCAGATGCTCGAAGAAGCGAATAATGGCAGGATTAAGCCCAATGATATTGTGCTGCTAACCACGGGCCATGAGAGAGATACCCGATGTTTTCTCACTTCGGAAGCAGCAAAATTTATAACAGCCAAAAAAGTTAAGGTTTTTGGCTTTGACCGAGGGATCGGTTTTGTGGCGCCGATCAGAGAGAATTCATTTAAGATACACGATATTCTCTTTAGCAAGGATATCCCGATGCTGGAGTGGGTTTGCAATCTGGATCAACTGCAGCAGGATATATCTTTTCTGGTGGCTCTGCCCGGGTTGAAAGTCGAAGGGCTCGACGCCTCACCGGTTCGTGCGGTTGTTATTGAGGGAGTTGATGTTGCGTAAACTCGGGTTTAGAGGTTTACGCAGTTGGGCGGCCTCTGGCCTTTGATTGCGGCAAGGACGTTTTCCACGGCGACCTTCTTGGTTCGGTAAAAGGCCTCAGTGGAGCAGCTAGCCAGATGCGAGGTGATAACCACGTTCCGCATCTCCTTTAGTTCAGGGCTCACATCCGGCTCCCATTCAAACACGTCAAGCCCTGCGCCCCATATCTGATTTTCCTTCAGGGCTTTGACCAAGGCCTTTTCGTCAACTATCTGGCCTCGTGCGGTGTTGATGAGAATCGATGTTTTCTTCATCATACTGAGTTCTTTTTCGCCAATGAGATGTTTGGTGGCGGGGAGCAGTGGAACATGGATGGAAATAAAGTCCGATTCGGTTAAGAGGGCTTGCTTGTCTACATATTCGGCGGCAGTTTCCTGCTCGAATGTCTCGTTACGCTCAATGTCGCAGTAGAGCAGCCTCATATCGAAGCCTTTTGCCTTCTTGCCAAAGGCAGAGCCTATTCGACCTGCACCTATGATCCCAAGAGTCTTGCCGGTGATGTCCAGGCCCTGATAAGAACTGTCGTAACCTTTGTATATTCCCTGGCGAAGCAGCCTATCAGCATCAACAATTTTTCTCGCGACGGCAAAGATTAGGCCCCAGGCCATATCAGCAACCGTATGGTGATTGGTTCCGGGTGCATTGGTGACGTATATGTTTCTTTTGGTGGCAGCGTCTACATCGATATTATCGAATCCGACAGCACAGTTGGCGATTATCTTGCATTTCGCACCGACGGCCTCTAATACCTGCTCGTTTATTTTGTCACCGTAGATGGTGATGATTCCATCTCGACCTTTAACTTTTGCGAGCAACTCCTCACGCCTTATCGACCGATTTTCCGGGAAGACTTCCAGGCTGCACTGTTTCCCAAGCAAATCACATAATTGCTTAGGCAGGAATCCGGTTGCATACACGTCCCATTTATTTGTCATACGTCGCTATCATATTTTGAACGCTGATAACTTCAAGACAATTTCGGGGTGGGCGAATATGGCTTATATGATTGGTGACCGACGACAATAATTTTCTACGAATCTGCAAGTATGACACTTGCAAAACATGTCGGTTAAGCCTCTGCTCGCCGGAACTTTACTCGCTGCATGTAACGCAATTACCAGACAGTGAACCCGATCAGCATTGCACCCGGAATCCGTGCTGTGGTGTTCAACGTCACTTTTCCAACTTTGACGTCCTTTTGCGTCAGGACGTCTTGTAAGCAATATCCGTTGCGGGAATTGCGAAATTCCGACGACGGCTGCGAGATGCAATTTACCGTTCGACAATCAGGGGGTCAAGCGGGCTTATGGGAGACTGCGACCGGTAATGCGCGTCCGAGGAGCCCGGCGAGGGCATAGCAGAAGATCGCCGCCACCG
>SDBV01007247.1_pt1 | contig 15197 bp, 6 predicted proteins | sample 2277081 | NCBI WGS metagenome assembly SDBV01 (sample SAMN10402039, study PRJNA504765) | marine sediment metagenome | isolation source: marine sediment core GS10_PC15, 223 cmbsf | place: Arctic Ocean: Southern Knipovich Ridge | collected 2010
CGACTCTGCACGTCCGTGACCTTGCCCACGATTACATTGTCGGAACTCTTCGTAAGGTCAGTCAGTTCCATGCGCAGCAAAAGGGCCTGGGCCGGTGCTGCAACGACAAGACCCGCTATAAGCACAAGGCCCAGAACAGCTCGGCTCATGACACGTTGTTTGCGCAATTTGAGCGACAATGCCCCCGCAATAGCAAATAGCAGTAGCGCGTAACGGTTAATGATCGACCACTCGATAACGGCCGCCGCTTTCCTTGCGCCGGCAAGCACGCTCTCGTGGGCCGAAAGATAGCGCGCCATCGTTGGGGCAACCGAATAGTACGCGTCAGTGATCGCCGCTCCCAGAGCGCTCTTCACCAGAACCCTGTCCCGAAATCCGCGCAATGCCGTTGGCGTCTTGCTTGACGCCATACCCGCAAAACTCATATTAAGAGGACATGTGCCCGTTGGATCGCCGAACATGGGGAATTCTCCAGGAAGCATCTTGTCCAAGGCATTTCCCGTGTCCTCGCTGATCACCTTGGCCCGGATAGGATCGTAAACAAGCGGGGTGCCAAAATCAAAGTTTTCTCTACCCAGAACATTCCCTCCTTCTTTGAAAACTTCGCCGTAGAGTATGTCGGTGTAGTTCAGACCTCCATCGTGAGTAGAATCGAAGCGCTCCGCGTTCCAGTCGTCGGGATCGTCAAAATAGCGGTTCTCAATCTCGCCCGTAAGTGGGTTCAAGAAACCGACCGCCACATCGTTGCCGGTGATTCGGTGGCCGCTCAGTGTGTAAGATGCCTGTAGAAGTCCACCGAATTCATTTTCGATCGTCTTGGGAAGATTGTGCAGGAAAAAACGGCCATACAAGTATTCCTGCGCCTCGAAAAGACCCGTCATTGTTGAATAAACTGGGATCCGGGTTGTAAATGGGTCGTCGTCCGATTCCACGTATACCGTAATTTGCGCGCCCAGAGCGGGTATGGAAGTACGTCCCGCAACGGTGTGCGATCTGGCAAAGTGCGAGATGCTGAAGTCATCGACACCGGAACCACGCGGATAAAGAAATGCCGCGCCGGCAATATCGTCGGGAGCCAGATCTAAACCTCCATCGAACAAATCAATTTCGGAAATGTCCGATGCGCCAGGCGGCAAAATTCCCGTGAAAAACGCAATGGGGAACATTGTTGGCGTAGCGCCCACCTGTACCAATTCACCTAAGGGGTCACGCACCCACATGGACGGCAATTCTATTCCAACCGCTGCGTCCCCATCACCTACGGCCCTAGCGAACGAGAAATCGTGGTCAGGGGGATGACCAAGCCCGAAAAAGTGTCCAATTTCATGCACCATTGTAGACCTCAGGTCGATCGACGGCGGCACGAGTAATCCGTCCACAAGGCTGGGCCTGTGCGGCGGACCATTGATCAAAATATCCGACTCGACAAACTGGCCGCCCGTTATTGTATAGCTATTGCCGTTTTCGTCTTGAAATACCTCGTCGTCCATCGTCATGATCATGTAGGTCACGCCCAGAACGCCATCGGGCAAATCGTCAAATTTGTCAATCCCTACTACGTTGTAATGATCTATAGCGACATCGGCCATGAACGGTACGTCCGTGATAGGCTGGCCGAAGTAGAAGGACATATACGAGATTGGTATGTCTTCCCACACCTGGAAAGACTCAATTATTACCTGCTGCTCCGCGGCGTCGAAATCGCCAGCAAAGCCGGTTGCTATATGCACTTCTACGCCTTCGCCCTCAGGTTCGACATCGCCATCGCCGTCCACGTCCATTGTTCTGAATGGCCAGCGGGGAATAACAACTTCGTTTCTGGACGTACTGATGCCCCCAATAGGATAAAACGCAACGGCATCAGTCGCAAACACAGCGGCGATAAGTACCACCAGACCAAACGCCAACAGCGGCCGAATTGTCAATTTCACAACTCGCTCTCCTTTCTTATGTTCGGAAACCGCGAAAATTCCCTCAATTACTTCATGCTCGCACGGCGCCGGTTTTTCGTATTTTCTTAACGGCGGGCGCAACCATGCAAATTAATGATATACATAGTGCCACAACCGGGTGTTCGATTACCAAGGCAAATACCGTCAACAAAGCGCGCACCAGGGCCGCCAGCCAGGGCCGGTCCACTATCGTGTCGGCAATCGCAGGGCTAACGCTGTAGTATGTGTCGACAAACGCCGTGCCTATCGCGCTCTTGAGCAGTACCGTGTCGCGGAAATCGCGGAACACGTCTATTCGCGATTCAAAGGGCGTGCCATAAGCCGCCGTCGCTATGAAACATGGCGGTCTTTCAGGCGGATTTACGAACTCGAATCCGTCCTCAAGTGTCGTTTGCGTGCCGTCCACGTTGCGCACGGTAACGTCAAGCAATCCCGTCGCAGGCAGACCGCCTGGAGGATACGGAACTTCTATTCTGCTGTCGTTCCACTCTGAAATCGTGATCGCGGTCATACCCAGCAACACTGTTGGCGAATCGAAAAACTCGCCATAAATCGTTATCGGGAAATTGGACACTCTTCCGGCCTCAGGATCTACCGAGGCTATATCGGGAACTTTAGGAGGCACCACCCATGCAAACATAATATCAGGCCGCGAGACCGTCCCCGGCAAGGGGCTCACTACAGTCAACATCAGCGGTCCTTCCGTGAACTCCAAACCGCCGGGGACTGTGAACTGTATCTCCGTATCGGTTGCCGCGTTGACAATCATGTCCAAGTTCTCAACCCTGACCGAAGGCAGGACAAACGAAGTTGGCGACACAAAGCCCTCACCGAAGATGCTTATACGATCCTCCTCTGGCGGCGGGAAACCTTCCGCTGGAATCTCAATAGGAATGCCGGGTCTTGACACCGAATCGATGCGCAGTTCTTTCTCTACACCAGGCACAAAACCCTCTCCGGCCGTCATCAGCGCAACCGTTCTTACGGCCTTGGCGCATGTGGATCTCACCCAGTTGTAGCCACTGTAGTCCGGATCGTCCGGATAAGTGTTGTAATACAAGCTGTGGTCAAGCTTCCCGGCAGGATCGATATCGTAGATGGTTTCCTGGAACACCGTAATGAACCCAAGCCCACGTGCGCCCCACGCGAATTCCGAAAAGATGTCGAATTCGTTCGCCGGCTGTTCGGGCGGCGCCGGGAAACTGAATGTATCCGGATCCGGCTCTGTCGGGGTGTTTGGCCCCCAACACACTATGGCCACCCGGAAATCGTCTCCGGGCCCAGCTTCGCTAGCTCCCTGGATTAATTCGGACGTGCGAATGACCACAAAGAAGTCAGGGCCAACGAACTCATCGGAGAGCGGCCCGCGGATAGGATCAAGGATAGTCACGCCGAAAGTATCCGGTATCCACTGCCTGTAACGCGGCTGCTCGGCAATAGGCCGCGGCAATCTGTCCGTGCCAGGACTCGAGAATATAAACTTGACTTGCGTGGCTGGCTCACCAGGCTCACCCATCAGAACAGGTATATCGTCAAGCTTCAGAGGAATGTCTATGTCCTCGTCGAACACGCCGTTGCGGTTCGCCGGATCCTCATCATTGTCGCGATAAATGGCCACACCGCTCTTCGTTTGGTCCAGAAGAAGAGGCTGCAAGTCTTCTACAAGCCTGAAATCTCCGTCATTGTTTTCGTCGTAGAATTCGACAATAATCTGTTCCAGGAAAGTCGGGTCTTTGGCGATCTTCCAGCCACCCTCCCTCGGAGTACCACTCAATAGGGTGAGCGTATCCAAAGTGTTCGCTACAATCTCGTAACTTATGTAATCGTCGTCCACGAGGAAGCAGCCAACAAACGCGCCTGGCGTCCACTCGACCCCGTCAACCTTGAAATTGCCGTCCAAAACTTCCCCGCCATCGTCAGCAGATTCCAGAATACCACGCGTCGAATCAGTAGCATCCACTGACCGGTTGGTCGAGACGTCTATTCCAATCATCGGCACGGCCACTGCATCTTCACCAGGGACTTTCGCTTCGATGGTCTGATCCAGTACCGTCAAGTTTACAAGCTTAACCGCCACGTTCATCTCGATCATGTCGTGCTTATAGAAATCCTGCACGGCTGAACCTTCCTCGGGGTTCATCGGAGTATAAACAATGGGACTCACGAAGTCTTCGGACTTAAACTTTATACCCGCCTGCCTGGCATGCACCGCCCTGCTGGGCAATGACGCCGGCATAACGCATTTGAACTGTTCAAAACGCCTCACGCTGTCGCTTGTTTGAATGACTACGAAAAGGTCGTCGCCGACGCTGCTGCCTACCGGCAGTGCCTTGGCCTGCTGGGCAAATCTGGCGCGAGCTTCCTCCAGATCAAAGGTTGCAGGCTTGACGGTGGACAACTTAATCGGCGCAATGGATTCTTTGCCGTCTTTTTGATTACCCATCACTGGTTCAGCTACGACGATTTCTATTTCGTCTTCGCCCTCGCCTTCGCCCTCGCCCTCACCCTCACCTTCGCCTTCGCCCTCACCTTCACCTTCACCCTCGCCTTCACCTTCGCCTTCGCCCTCACCTTCGCCACCGGCTGCTGTACCGACTCGCGCGTCGGAGAGAGGAGCTACCCAAGCCGTGTCAGGTCGAATCGTCAGTACCCATGCATAGTCTTTGCTGTTCACCACAAAGTCGTGGTTCATATCGTCCGCTTCACCGTCACCGTCGATGTCGATGGGTTCGGGAGCTTCTTTCCACGCAAAGAACTGCAGTGGAAGGATTCGGTCTCCGCGCAAGAATATGTCGAACAAACCATTCTGGTCGGCATCTTCGTAAATAAGGACACCATTTTCTGGCAATGTGCCGGTCTCTTCAATCGGCATCAAGTCGTCCGGAGTGAAATCCGGACCCCAGAACGCAATCGTGAATTCTTCCACGGTAATCGGTTCGCGGCTGTTCACGACGGGATCGTCCGCGCCGGTAATATTGATACCCAGCATAGCGGTCGGCACGCTCTGGATTTCGAGATGCTGCTTAAGCAATCGCGCTTTGCGCGATTCGGGCAGCCAGTCGCTCTCCTGCGGATACATTCCAGGAGGAAGCGAAGACGGGTTGGCCTGGAAAGGCAACCATGTCAAATAAGACGGATACTCAGGTTGCGGATCCGGATTACTGTAAAACGGCGACCGCGGGCCGATATCGGTCTGGTCGAAGTCCGGATGGAAGAAAGGTACGGTCTCGTAAGGGTAATGGCCGGTGTCCTCAATGTCGTCAGTGACGTAACTGACGTCGCCTATAGTGGTGTTGACCCAAATCCCCCAATTGGCCACAGCTACACTATGCATGTCATAGAATTGCGAACTGAGAAGTTGATAAGGATCAAGCCAGGCGTCAAACCAGGAGAAGATTGGAAAATCCCTCCCATTAATGCCATACATATAGGGCCAAAAAAATATCCCGTACTCCGTGTCGCTTATCTTGCCATAAACGCTATTCGAACTGTAAGTCATTGTCAAATTATGAAGTTCGACACCTTGACGCATGGGTTTGACATTGTTGACGTTTTGCGTACGCTGCGGCCAGAACGGTTCGAAACTGCCTTCCGTGGTGATGTCCGGGAAGGTGTAGACGGGGCGTCCGCCATTGTTCGCGATATTCCAGCGCGGATCGTCCTGCCAAGCCGCAAGGGTACGTCCGCCTTGACGGAACCTAAACACGGACACGACCTGTGCATCGGTCTGGATTCCGCCGTCCCACTGGTCGAGAAGTGAATTAAAGCGTCGCGGTTCGATGAAAGCGCGGAAATCGGCCCCGGCCGTCATTCCCGTGCCGTCGCCAGGTTGATATGAAGTGTCCATGAAACCGCTGTCGGGACGAACAACAACGAAGAAATCACTCAAATGCGAACTGGATACCCAAGTGTTGTTGGGCTCGGGCTGTCCTTCCAGCACACCCCAAGGTGTCTGGTTTCCGGTCCTGCGACGGCCGCCGAACACACGCATCTTGATCTTCCACCACGGGTCGCCTCCGTCAGGTGGGAAGGGTATGTACTCCCAAAAGTGCGCACCTGAGACCAGTGGAGCTACGTTATAAAACTCGAGGTCGGCGAACATCGGGTAATCGCCGTTGAATTGAGCGCCTATCCCATTTGGCGTAGGAGTATCCCAGAACTGGTTGTTGTTAGTGTCGTGATAAATCCACGTACCGTTGAATCCTGGAGAGTGTCCCCAAATCTGCTCTGAATTACCTGAATCTTCTTCAAAAACAAGCGTATCGAGCCCTTCCCGTGGATCGAAGCCGCCGTTTCCGGGGGGGCCGTAAGGATCTGCGCCAATATCCGTAAGAATCACATTGACTTCTGTCAGGAACGAAACGGGGTTATTTCCGGGATAAGAATATGGTAGGCGGGCTGATCGAAGCCGGTCATAAATAGGAAGAGGCATGTCCGGATATGGCAGTAGCCATGGAGCAAGCTGCTTAGGAGCGGCCCCTTTGCCAAGCTCCTTATCCTCGGGGGGGCTCCACTGACCAATTGTAGTCGGGAAACCTACCTGCGAAAGGGGCGTCGAGTGAATGTTGAGGCCTATGACGGCGTACCATGCTTCGTAGGAGAAAAGTTCGCGCAGGTCAAGCCATTCACCCGCAACGTAGTCTATAAGAGTGCCCGGTACGTCCCACCTGGGACGCCACTGTTCCGCCTCGGGGTTATAGCTGAAAGCGCTATAGTTCCAGGCATTGTGAGTTCGGGAGTTGTTAGTAGGGTCCTGAGTAATATCGTGGTTGGTCGTCGCACCGCCTGTAGCGTCGAAGGCGCCAAAACTCGATGAGTAAGACGAGGCGTTGCCGTTAGGCGGCCACGGCCATACAAAGAAAGGCGTGTCATCGGGATAACTGTCGTCCGGGTTAAATCCACCGTCGGCCATCAGCATAAGTGCGCCATTCACTTGATGCGTCAAAGTCACCCCATTGCGCCAAAGGTTCGATGTGCGTATTGCGAATATGTAATTTGCGCCGTCGTCGTTGGTGTTGCCTCGCAGGGGAAACTTCGGCTCATACGCCGTGTAGCCTTCATCAAAATGAATAAAGTCCAACTGAAAAAACATGTCGCCGCGATTCGGCCCCTGCTCGATGGGTGCGCCCACGTTGTCAAACCAGTGGAAAAGACTATCCTCAGTACCCAAAGTGGCATAGTTGCCGTTCCTCGGAAAATCATTGAAAATCGCAAACTCCATGATATCGCCGTTGTCGGGTGTAAGGAAATAGTCATAAGGCTTGTTTGTAGGACTCCCCGTGATCCAGAGATTCAGCCACGCCAATTGACGATAGAAGTCTGTCGCTAATTGCTTGGCGGCTTTACCGCCACCGGGGGCGCCGCCGGTGTCCGATGGCTCGTCGATTTTCATTCTCAGATGAAAAAGTGGCGCCCAGTCGCTCAATGGCAATAAAGCTTCGTTATCCGGGACCATTTCAGTAAGTTCGAGTTGCGCGTTAGGTATTTGCGGTTCTTCGGGCTCTTCCGCCTCGGCGACTATCACGAATGCGCGGTCATCAGCATGTTTGATAAGGGTCGCTGTAGAATCATCCTCAAAAGTAACCGTCAGCGTGACGTCGTAATCTCCGTTTGCGTTGTAAACATGAGTGGGATCTTGCACGCCCAGGCTCCCAGGCGGATCGCCAAAGTCCCACTCCCAAGCGACTGGAGGGTTGCTGTCAGGCACATCAAAAGAACCTACCGACTGATCGATAAATTGAACCGTAAGCGGCGCCTGTCCAGTTATGGGATCCGACGGCTGTCCGTTCGGTGGTATAAAACCTAAGAACTCAACAAACGGCGGATCTAGCACTTCAATGTAGTCAACCTTTATCTCGTCGTCGAACTGCCCCTGGTCATTTATTATTCTCAACGACACAGTGTATATGCCTATCGCGCCGTATGTGATTGAAGGTTCGTCCAGATTCGAAGTCTGGCCATCACCGAAATCCCATTCGTATGTGACTATGGGTGCCGTTGACGCTGACAGGTCGTTAAACAGAATGGGCGCACCGACTGCCACCCGTGTGCGGCTTGCAACGAACTCTGCGTGGGGATCTTCCGGAGGCGGAGGAGGATCCTGGCCCAGTGCCAGTGGGCACAAAATACCAATGAGCAACACGCTTAGCAGTGAAACGCCGCAGATGGCTCGACTTCTCGATATCACGATAAGTTACCTCCGGTAAAGACTGATAGGGCTTGCGCGCAGTGTTGCGCGGCAGCCAGTTTTTCCGAGTATAAACAGACTACGTCATCTAAATAAAACCGTGAACCGAACAAAGCCACTGATCGCTTTGCCCTCCATGATTCCAGGCGCTTGATTAAACACGATTAAGCCAGACTCCCGATTGCCGATTTAACGCTTCGGCCTACCGCAAGGCACGGAAATTTGCCATGCTCTTGCCTAGCCTAGTTATAGCACACCATGCCATTTGTGTCAACAGAGAAGTTTGTTGCAATCCCCTCAAAGACAATAAGTTAAGTATGTTTCAACAAATTCGAAGGACTTCACTATTCTTCATTTTTGTAAAGAATTTACTTCATGCCCCTAAGTCATCCCGACATTCACAATACAACTTCGAATGAACAATATCACAACACATATCCAAGTTCAAAATACATAGCGAAAGATTTAGACTCTGCACATCCTCGTTCCCATGCTCTGCAGCGTGTCCAAAAAACAGATCCATGCAGTGGACCCGCGTTTTTCCAGATAGGATACCGCCATTCCCTATCCCAATGAGTATGAGTATGCGTAATTAGTATCTGTTGCGGAAGTCCCGGAGGGACGCCCGAGAATAGCCCACCGTTTTAACGGTGGGTATTGCCCACCAAACGACGCGTCCCGGAGGGACGCCCGAACACTTACCCAAACACGTACTTTTCATCATATTCAATCCAATGCCGCTATTCACGCACAAACGAATTCTTCATGCTTACCTGCTATTTCCCACCTGATTCCCCAACCACCCTGCAAGTTTGCCTCGCAATTACCAATTCTTCGTTAGTAGGAACAACAAGCGCAAGAGCCTCCGAATCCTTCGTAGTAATTATCGTTTGATTGCCGAGATTGGCCTCATTATCCACTTCCAGTCCGAGCCACTCCATACCCTCAAGCACATGGGCCCGAATATCCGGCGAGTTTTCACCTACGCCGGCCGTGAATACCACCGCATCCACTCCACCAAGCACCGCCGCATATGAACCAATGTATTTCTTGATCCTTCTGGAGTAGATACACATGGCCTCGCGCGCGATGTCCACGCGGCTTCTCTCCTCCTCATCCAGACCCTCCGTCACTTCCTCGAAACGAGCAGCCGCAACCACGTCGCGCATGTCTGAATATCCCGTCAGACCCATGATTCCGCTTTCCTTATTCAGCATCTTGTCCAACCTTGCAGGTCCGTAAAACTGGCCCAAATGCATAAGAATCGCCGGGTCGATGTCCCCGCATCGCGTACCCATTACGAGTCCCTCCAAAGGAGTAAACCCCATGGACGTGTCCAAGCATTTGCCGCCTTTGACCGCCGCCAAGGATGCGCCGTTGCCCAGATGGCAAGTGATTATTCGATAAGGTTCAGAAGCTTTTCCCTGCTTTTTCAGGATGCCTTCGGCCTCCTTGTTCACAAAAAAGTGACTCGTGCCGTGGAAACCGTAACGCCGAATGCCATACTCCGTATAAAGACGCCTGGGCAATGCATACATGTACGCTTCAGGGGCCAGCGTACTGTGGAATGCCGTGTCGAAGACCGCCACCTGGGGCACATCGGGCAACAATCGCTCGCAAGCCCAAATACCGTCCAAATTCGCGGGATTGTGAAGCGGCGCAAAGGTCGCGCATTCCTTTATCGCCGCCTTTACTTCAGGTTTTATCAAGGTTGCGGCTGAGAAGTGCTCACCGCCGTGTACTACCCTGTGGCCTATTGCGTCGATCACGCCAATGTCAGTGATGCACCCATGTTCTGGATCCAACAACAACTCGTTCAGAATCATAGCAATCGCCGCCTGCGGATTTACGAGTTCAACGTCCTTTTGAAATGGCGGTTTGCCCTCTGAACGAATCTCTACTGAGCCCGGCTTCATGCCCACCCTGTCCGCGCCGCCTCTAGCCAGAAGCCTATTTTGGGTCTTGGACACGTCATATACGCGGAACTTCACCGAGGACGAACCACAGTTCATTACAAGTATGATCATATTGCATTCCCTATTCACTGCTCAAGCGCGAACGGATGTAGATATCCGTTTAACCCGTGCAAGAGCAAAGAAAACTGAGCAAAAAAGGGACCATGGGCTCCGTTAGGAGACCAGCAAGCGAAGCGAGTCCGCGAGCGAAGACGGGTCTGTCCCTTTTCTTGCGCCCCTACCAAAAAAACTGAGCAAAAAAGGGACAAGGGCTCCGAAGGAGACCAGCAAGCAGAAGCGAGTCTTCGAGCGAAGACGGGTCTGTCCCTTTTCTTGCGGGCCTTGTCCAAAAGCGCCACGGGTCTAACGAATATTTACGCGGATAATGACACAAAGCCGACCCTAAACTCACCATTCTATTATCTATACCCATCATTGTCAACGCGACAATCGCGAGTGAAAAGGAGTACTTTGGCCTGTCTCGAGAAACCGCCGCTATTCAAACAATGCATTCACAAATTCGCGGGCATTGAAAGGCTGTAAATCGTCAACCCCCTCACCAACACCTATCAACTTTATGGGAATCCCCAGCTCTTTCTGAATGGCCACAACCATGCCCCCCTTAGCCGTTCCATCCAGTTTCGTCAACACCAGGCCCGTCACGGCAAGGGCTTCCGTAAACTGCGCAGCCTGCACAAGGCCGTTCTGACCTGTTGTAGCATCCAGCACAAGCAGAACTTCATGCGGCGCACCCGGAAGCCGCTTATCGAGCACGCGTTGAATCTTGCTAAGCTCAGCCATCAGGTTGACTTTTGTGTGAAGCCTGCCCGCCGTGTCGATTATAAGGCAGTCTATCCCCCGCGCACTTGCAGCGTCTGCTGCATCATACGCAACCGCTGCCGGATCCGCACCGTCCTGATGCTTAATAATGGGAGCACCTGAGCGCTCGCTCCAAATCGTCAACTGCTCAGCGGCGGCAGCCCGGAACGTGTCCGCCGCGCCAAGCATCACGCTCTTGCCCTCTTGCGCAAGTTTAGCGGCAAGCTTTCCCACCGTAGTTGTCTTACCGGACCCATTCACTCCAGCCACCAATGTGACATGTACACCTTTTTCATTGTCGAATTTAAGTGAATGATCACCCGGTTCGAGAACCTGAATCAATTCATCCTTAAGAATCTGATACAGGTCGCCGGGATCTTGTATTTTCCGCTCCTTGGCAACCTCGCGCATGTCCTGTACAATCGACATAGTCGTCTCTACGCCAATGTCCGCCCCGATTAGTATCTCCTCAAGCTCTTCAAAAACGTCTTCATCAAGTTTCAAGCGGCCGCTGAAAACCTGTTTGACGCTTCCTGCAAGACTGTCGCGGGTCTTTCCCAAGCGCTCGCGCAACTTGCCCAAAAAACCCTTCTTTTCGCTGGACATAAAAAACCTCCGTATTCTTAAATCCTTGGGGGTAATAAAAACAGGCGCACTGTATTTGGAACGCAATGAAAAGATGGCGAAATGTGCGCCCTATTCCTGGGGAATCCTGTAAGCGACCACCGAACGGGTCTTGTCATCAGCCTGGCTCTGTCCATAGCACTTCATCGTGCCGTCTTCTTGTTTCGAGGCAAATCCGAATGCCGCCAAATAATCACCATTGGACAATTTAATGGAAGCCGAATGGCGCGCGGTAGGTCTGTTGCCGTGCTCCACGTTCGCTGTTCCGCGCACCTCAACACCCTGCTGCAATTCCGCGACAAAATATAATAATTGCGATTGTTCAACTACATACGCCTTGCCGACCACGTTGGCTCCAAAGCCAAGATCCTGCTTGAGAATATAATAACCCGTATAGTCTTCACTTAAGTTGGCCGTCGATTCTGCCAACTCTATGTCCGCATCACTAAAATTCATCTGCCCAAGTTTTGAAGATAATTGATCAAAAATCCCGCTTTGGCTGCCCTGCCACATGGCCTTGACCGGATCTGTCGTCGCGTCGCCCGCACCTATAAGCCACCGCGGGATATCCTCAACATTCAAGGCCACCCAAATTATTAAAAGAATTCCAAATGCTGTCAGCAGGCCCTTTAACGCAGCCTTTGACCTTGAGGGTGCCTCAAAGGTGCCCCCAGCGCGTCCTTCCGCCACCCTGCGCTCGAACTGTTCGCGCAGATTGTTGCCGCACGCCTTACACAGCAGTGTGCCTTCCGGGTTTACAGTTCCACACTGTTCACACACCGCGTCCGCTTCTGCAACAAAATGGTGTCCTTCCGTCTCCGGCCCTTCGCTACCCATGGACTAAATATTCTCCATTATGATTTCAGTCAAAGGCGATCATTTTCTCTACCTCATATATTATCAACTATTCCATGTCAAACAAGCAAGCTAATCGTGTTTGCCATTCCAGTATTGAATAGCTCATTGCATGGCCACCATTGAAAATTTGGGCTTTGGGGCTTTCTTTGCTAAAATGCTTCTTTCATACCCCGCTCGAAATAAGGTATAGATAAGAAATGTTCCCAGAAGTGAAGTTTTTACTGCCACTTCCAAAAAACCAGGAGTTCGTTAATGCCAACTGCTAAGAAGAATAAAATGGCTGGAAAGACCATGACCGGCGCGGAGGCGATCATACAGGTCATTGCCGACGAATCAATTGACACTATTTTCGGATATAGCGGAGGCGCCATACTTCCGTCATACGACGCCATTTTTCGATACAATGAAGTGCATGCTAAGAAAAGTCAAATCAACCTTGTTGTACCTGCAAACGAGCAAGGCGCAGGATTCATGGCCGCTGGATACTCAAGAGCTACAGGAAAAGTCGGCGTGTTCATGGTCACATCAGGACCCGGAGCAACAAACACAATAACCCCTATTCGCGATTCGGCAGCCGACTCCGTTCCGCTCGTCATGATTTCCGGCCAAGTCGCTACTCCCGCAATTGGCACAGACGCATTCCAGGAAGCGCCCGTATTCAACCTCATGAGTACATGCGCAAAGCACGTCTTTCTCGTGTCAAACGCGGACGAACTCGAAGACACCGTTCGCACAGCATTCTATATCGCCAGATGCGGACGGCCCGGACCCGTCGTAATTGACGTCCCAAAAGATGTTCAGAATCAAAAAGTCACCTTTCGCGGCGAAGGAATGTTGAAATTCCACGGATTCCGAAAACGCATGAAAAAACTAGACGAGGCGCGTCCATCAAACACTGAGACGGCCGCATTCTTCAAGATGCTCAAAGAATCCGAAAAACCGCTCGTATACGCAGGTGGCGGAGTGATCAACAGCGGGGCATCCCAAGAACTGCGCGCGTTTCTAAAGAAGTTTAAGATTCCAGTCGTAACAACACTCACAGGAATCGGATCTGTCGACGCAAACGATGATTTGTCTCTAGGCATGCTCGGCATGCACGGAACAGCCTACGCAAATTACGCCGTGCAAGACTGCGACTTCCTGATTTCCGTAGCCGCACGCTTTGACGACCGCGTTGCGGGCAGGGTGGACGAGTTTGCAAGAGATGCCAAGATTGCCCACATCGACATAGACGAAGCTGAGATTGGAAAAGTAAAGGCAGCGGACTGGTCTTTTGTCGGAGACGCCAAGGTCGCCTTGAAGGCCTTGATTGCCGCGGGAAAAGGCTTCAAGAAAGACTTTTCAAAATGGGCCGCCCACACACGCCGCCTCAAACACGACCACGCCCTCAGCTATGAAAAGAAAGGCGGCCATATACAACCACAGCAAGTGATGGAAATTATCAGCGAGCTCACCAAGGGCGACGCGATTATTTGCACTGGTGTCGGCCAGCATCAAATGTGGGCCGCCCAGTACTTCAAAGCCAAAGATCCCAGGTCCTTCATAACTTCGGCAAGCATGGGGACAATGGGATTCGGACTGCCAGCCGCCATAGGCGCGCAGATGGCCTGTCCAGACAAGCTCGTTGTAGACATAGACGGCGATGGCAGCCTCAGGATGAACATTGGAGAATTGGAAACAGCCACAACATACAAAGCGCCAATCAAAATTGTACTCATAAACAATCTTGGCGACGGCATGGTGCGCCAATGGCAACATATGTATTTCGGAAAGCGCTTCGCCGGGACCGACAAAGCGCTGCACAAAAAAGACTTTGTCAAAGCAGCCCAAGCCGACGGCTTCAAGTTCGCAAAGCGCGTATCGGACAAGTCACAACTCAGAAAGTCGCTAAAAGCGCTCTTAAGCGCCAAAGGACCCGCATTTCTCGAAGTGTTAATTGACAGGAACGCCCACGTATATCCCATGGTAGGACCAGGTGCGGGTTATAGCGAGATGGTGACCGGCCCATACATTACCCCAAGGAAATCACAAGCCCCAAAAAGCAAACTCGACATGGGGAGCAGCTTCTGATTTGTAAATATCCGATAAACCCCTACGAGAGCACAGAAAACTAAGCAAAAAAGGGACTTAGGGCTCTTCTTAGAGACCAGCAAGCAGTAGCGAGTCCCCAAGCGAAGACGGGTCTGTCCCTTTTCTTGCGCCCCTACCAAAAAAAAACTGAGCAAAAAAGGGACCATGGGCTCCGCTAGGAGACCGGCAAGCAGAAGCGAGTCCGCGAGCAAAGACGGGTCTGTCCCTTTTCTTGCGGGCCTTATCCAAAAGCACCACGGGTTTAACGAATATTTACTCTGATTTTGATCTCTAAATACTGACATGCAACGAATACAAACAACGTTGCACTGAAACTATCGCATCCACTCAAGGGTGCGCGACACGAACAATGCCACTTCCTGCGAGAGCGGGTCCCCTCCGTCCGCAAACTCACAACCCATAAATGTCCCTCTTGGGATCTTGACATTGCTTCGCACAAGGACCTTCAATGCTTCAATCTCCTGCGCGTTTGGAAGCTTAAACGAAAGCTGAATAGTCTCTCCAACACCGATTGACTGCGCCACAATACCCAGCCCTCCACTGCTGATGTCAGAAATCTCACCCCCGGCATCCGTCCCATTCTCCAAGAGCATCGTGCAGGGAATCCGTACCTCGACACGTTCATGCTTGCGAACGGCAACCGCCTTGACTATTTCCGGCCAAGTCAGCCGTATCTCAGGGTATTGGCTCGAGCTGTTGCACTCCAGCACA
>SDBV01007248.1_pt1 | contig 15196 bp, 35 predicted proteins | sample 2277081 | NCBI WGS metagenome assembly SDBV01 (sample SAMN10402039, study PRJNA504765) | marine sediment metagenome | isolation source: marine sediment core GS10_PC15, 223 cmbsf | place: Arctic Ocean: Southern Knipovich Ridge | collected 2010
GGTTTCATTCGCTGAACTTCGTCAAGGGTTATTCCTAACCATGACACCACACGGACTCCCTTATTAACCAACATATGGCCGATCTTGTTATATCTAGCTTTTCCACATTTGATGAGCTCCTGTCTAATGCGTTTCTCAATAGGGTAAATCTTATAATTCGGTGTACATTGCCTTTTAAGCCGTCCCTTGGTTCGCACTTTGGTTTTTTGCCCAAAGCCCTCCACCTCTTTCTCTAAAACTGTAAATAGGGGGATAGCCGCGAATCGCGTATCGCTATAAATGTCCTCAACCATGTTCCCAGCAGATACCACTTCAATGCCCATGCCGATCAACTTGAGGCGGGTCTCTAGGTACTCGACCTGTTTATAAACGTATTCAGGCTCATCTCCCGTATCGGCGAATATTATTAAGTCTGGCCGTGGCAGTTCTCCCTCGATCACCATTTCAACCATTGCGCTAGATTGCAGTCCAGCGCCCAGCGATATGGTTACTAGGTCGGCTTCAGGCGGCATCTCGTACTCTCCATTCAAATCTTAATCTAGCTACAATATATTTCCCTACCCCTCTTTGGATAATGCACGCCCCACACAAAATGCCCTCTCCATCTCTGTAACCAGTTAGCACAGCCCATTGTTCATTCGGGATCGTGACATCCATAGGGAAGTCTTGGTATAGCAGACCACAGTCCTCACACGCCACAACCACCTGCTGCATGTCAGCTTCCGAGATCATAAATCCAGACAGCCCCATGTATCGATGCCCTGTTTCCAGCCAACGCAAGTGCTGAATCCTGGCGCTTCGGTATCATCATGCTCAGGAGCTCTCTTAGCCCTTACATTGATGTAACTAAGATCATAGCCGGCATCTCTCGCATCGAGCACGGACTGGTATTTGGCCCGGTTCCTGGCTTCGGCCATGTATATGGCTCTCGTGCCAAGAAAATCTTTATGGGTGATTCTCCACGCTTTCATTCTTTCCTAAACCAATAAGGTATTTTCTCGCCTTCTTGCTGGCGAGTCATGTAGGTGTAGCTCAGGCAGTGCTGGCAATAGAAGGTATCAGTTCTCTTCCATTGCAGAGCTCGGTTTTCGCCCTTAATTTTCTCTTTCTCCCTGGCGCTGCCCAGGAAGACGAATGTGTGGACCTCGCATTTCGGCAGTTCCACTCCCGGCAGTTCTATGGGGGTTAGATCCTCTGATTTGGCTGCCTCTACTAGTTCAGCTTCTTCTGCTACCATGTCTTCTCCTTTAACCTAACTCGTGGGGACAGTCTTATTCCTCGACCTTCCATAAATTTTCTGATAGTTCTGTCAGTATTCCAGGCACCTTGCCATTTAACGAAATCCCGACAATTATGTATTAGTTGCGCGTGCCATAAATCGAGATGAAGCCCTTTTTTATCATTATCGAACCATAAATCATGCCAGGCGCAGTCGAATTTTTGGGTATTATTGAGAGTCCAGTCCAACGCATCAGCCCGAATAATCGTTAGATTCTTTTGATCCATATAACGCCGCACAAGATTAAGTACATCATTAGATTTCTCAATACAGAGGACTGATCGCACATTGGGATTTGCCAATACGCCACGGACAACGCAGCCAAGGCCCAGGCCGGTTATAAGCACGTCTCCATAGGCTTGAAGCATAAACTGGAGATGGCTACGCAATTCATGAATAGAATCTTCCATAACCAATTCACCTGGAGGGCTATCGAAAATGCTCGAATCAGTTAACGTTCTTAAATAGGTGTAAGTTCCGGGATCCAGAACTACGCTTTCTTTACCGCGCACGCCAGGTGTTGGTACTGCAAACGTATCTTTTCTAATGTACCAAAGTCCAGACCAACCCGCTGGTATATTGTCGGCTCTTGCTGCTAAAAGCAGGGCTTCTATATCTATGTCCATCATTTAATTTACCCCTAAATCGTGCCCATCCAAACATTTGATGGACAATAAGTTAACATGTAAGCGTCCAATTCATCTGGGCTATAACCCAGTTTCTTTTTCAAAATCTTCTTCTCGACCACCTTTATCGTGCTGCCCCTGATTTCGTAAGTCAATGCAACTAATGCCTGGTGAAGGCGCTTACACTCAAAGCTGTAACCTGGCGGGGGGATCATGGCCGTATCGGTCCTGAAAGCCTCGCGCACGTTCCAATAGCTCTCGTCGCGCAAGGAATAAAAATCGCCTTCTTCTGTCCAACCCTTGGATTTCTTATTGACCATCACCCGCACAGCCTCAATATCCCAACCCATATCGCGTCCAAAACGATACATGCGCGTAGGAGTCGCAGCGCCTACACCAGTCGAATCGACATAACAAATCTTGGCATCGTGCTCGTGATAGAGTCTGGCAGCCTTCTCAGCGCCACGATCGGGATCCATGTTTTTCCAGGCCGTAGGCGGCTCTAGCCAGCCGGCATAACGAAACGCCGCTACGTGACTGTCCGGCCCATTTCCTGCCACATCTAGCCCCATTAGAGGACGCATTTTAAGCAGTGCGGACTTGACATCTGTAGCCGCTTCCATTAAAAGCCATCGAGCTACAGCCCTATCTATCCAGTCATCGTGGATAAGCTGATCCAGGCCAGCGGCCGGGTAGAGGCCGAGCACCTTATAAGAGAACTGGCCGTCAATGATCCGGTTCCAGCCGGCCTTTATTGGCGGATATTCCTTACCTGCCGGCGTATGCGCCACATAATCGACAAAGAAAGCTGGGACCTCGAAACATGTCGCGTCTACTTCTTCATCTTCTTCTAGTGAAACTGTCCAGTCATTGATACGCCTGGCCGTCTTTTCGCGTGTCACGGCACCCGGCACAATCTTATCATCGCCGCTGATAACATTGGGGTGATCAAAGGCCGACATGGACAGCACGTGGGCATCGCCATCGATTTTTCTGCGGTAAACTACCCCCTCTTTTTTCTTGGGATTGTAGGTGACAACTTGTTTGACGAAAATTCCGCCACTCATACACCCATCTGCCCCTTCAAAAACCGCGTCTGGGATGCCGTCAGCTTCGTCGAGTTCGAACAAAAGCGATGGGGCATGTTTGCCAGAAAAGATAGTCACCATCTGTTCATGGGACTTGGATGAAGGGATAGTTACACCGGTTATAAATTCTTTCTTGGACCGGCTAATGAGCATGGACGCCTTGACATCATCCTTGAGGAACATGGCTTGGTTATCTTCGACTAGTTGGTATATCTCGCCCCAAAGCAATTCCTTCAGATTCTTCTCTGGCGGAGCCGAAGCTGTGTAGACTTTGCAGCCGGTTAAACATTTATAGGCCCAGATAGCTATGGCCGCTAACGCGAATGTCTTGCCTACGCCAGTGGCAGATTGAACCTGGATTATCTCGTAACGCGGATCGACTACAGCAGCCATAAACGTTTCTTGGTCAGGTGTAAGATAAAGACCAAGAACTACTCTGCAAAAGCCAATAGGATCTGTGGCGTATTTCTCGTACTCCGCCTTTTTCTGGTCATCGGGCTCCAGCCCATCAGCCAGGCCATTAAACCAAGTTTCCTTGGCCGTTGGCTGTTCCATGGCCTCAATAAGTTTTTCTAAAGATTCATTCAGTGGCATCTTGCTCCGCGTATTCGGCTAAAGCGGCTTGTTCTCTGTCCTGAATCGGCCGCAACTGCGCGGCAAGATGGCGGAGCATGGCCCCACGAATATGCTCTGGCCTGAACTTGCTGATATTTCCTTTCTTGTATTCACGCATGAGATCATTGTAAAGGACCTCGGCACCCGAGTTAATGGCATTACGCACGGCTTTGATCGTCTCGTTTTGGAGGTTGATCATTTCCTCAATAGGTACTGAGCGACGTGCTTCCACGATTCGCTTACGCTCGACATCGGATATCCTGGCCATTTGGCCGGCTATATTATTCATTTCACGCCAGCGATCCCGGTTTTCCTTGCCTGTCTCTAGTAGACCCTCTATTTTAGTCGCGTGAAAGATGGCATCAGGAAATTGATCTCTATTAACTGCCTTGATCATGTCCCGGACATGTGCCCGGACCTCGCTCTCAATCTCCTGGGGATCCAACACATCTAATGCAGCAAGCAATTGTCCGCGCCTGGCAGCTAACAACGATATTTCGGGCAGAAGAGATAGATAATCAGGATCGTTCAGAGACTCGATATACATACGCTTGAGTGCTGGCTTATTATCCATTTGCTTGGCGAACATACTGCTGCGGCCCAGGCTGTGCCGTCCATCAATGAAGGTGGGAGATAATGCGCCTTTAGGCTTATCACCGCCATGGCCTATCCCCCTGCCCATCCTGCCACAGCGGCCGTTGGGCATGGGTTTTCGACGGCAAAATGTTCTGGCTAATCCACATTCAGAACAAACCAGGTGGTCCTTGCCCAGTTTGTTCATACACGCTGCCTTGACATTGCCGGCTTTAGCACAACGCGATCTAACCGCACCACAAATCTTTTTACCGTTTCTATGGAATATCTTCCAGTAAAAGGTCATGATGTCTTTGGCACCGTCAAGCCGGTCTATCTCGACAAATCCCCGCATATACTGAAACCAGCGCTTCATGTCTGTGTTGAAGGCGTTTACCTGGTCGGGATGGGGGGTGAAAAAGCGTTTAAGCGCTTTTTCTAAATCATCTAGTAGTGATGGAAGCATCTCGCGCCAATCAGCCATATCCAGGGCTTGTTCAACGGCATCGGCCGAGAATTCTGGCTCTGTTCGCCGGGCAATATCATGTATCTCTACAAGTAGCGCCAGCGCATCAGGATCTGGTCCTATTATTTCGGCTAATTCGGTCATTAATTGTGACAAGCTCATAATTAATTCTTTTTTCTCTTTTCAACTTCACTCTTGATAACAAATAAAGCCGCGAAAAAACCAAATGTAAAGCAACAAAATCCATAAAGAAATGCGTCTAAGCTCATTTTTTCTTACCTTGAACGTTCAAGCTACGGATTATTGACTTACATTCTACCATACACTATACTGGATCTCGCCTGTAAGTGTCCATCTTGCCGGCTGCGAAAAGCCCCGGTTGGAATACCCCCCAAGTTCCGGGGCTTTTACTTTATGCGGCACAGATCTGATGGTGTAAATGTGTGGGTGCCAGTGTTGGGTGGATCTGGTTCAACAATAATCCACTTATTCGTTTGTGTGCCGTAATCAAGTACCTCGGTAACAATGCCGGTATTCCCTTTTTCAAATTCCCATACAGACCACGGCCCATCACCTACCTGATTTTTTATGTAACCGCGATTTTCAGGCTGACCTGTGACCTGGCTAATTACAACGACTCGTTCTCCTATCTGGGCTTTCCGTATCATTCCAAAATACTTTCAACGGCTGTACGTGTCGGCACGTCAGGCCCGGTGAAGTGGTCGTTGATAACGGATAGCTCTGCTGCCGAGAACGGGTGCCGGCCGATATAGATTAATTCCTGGTGCCCGGTATCAGGGTTTCTACGCCGGAGCTCATAGTAAGGACCGTGGGGTGCAGTCTTTGGATCGGCCTGGCAAGCCCTGCACTGCCGTTCGCCAGTACACCGCTTGAATTTCTCCTGTAAGGTCCAACGTCCTTTTCCGGGCATTAATCACCAACTATTTCCTTAACGCTTCCCCCTGGCCGATAATGAATGGCACCACAATAGCACTTTTTGCCTACTCCGGCTATCGACCATAAATACGCTCTAACAGTGCTGCCGCAAAAGGGACAGTCGATATAGATAATGCTTCGCCCCATCTCTGATCGGCCGTTTGTAAAAGTGTATTCTCTACGCTCTGTTTTCTTAGCCATTACGGGGGTAAGATTTTTCCGAGCATTGCTTTTCGAACGGCTTGATAGGCGTCAATATAGGTGTTTGCCAATGCTTCGCCCAATTGTCGTTCATTTCTCCAGAGCTCAATGGATTCGTCTAGGTATTCTTGCAGTTCTTTGCTGTAAATAGTCGGTTCGGCTGGCAAAAAACCTACTTCGGGCTGATCTCGCTTGTCCCAACTCAGCGCATAAACGGCTACATATAGAATTGGCTCACGCATTTCTATTGGAACCGTTTTGGATAGGTCTAGGGCTCGATATAGTTGTTCGGTTATCATGTCTTTTTCTCAGCCTCTTTCGCCCACTTTTCCTGTTGCTCTTTTTCCTTGGCTGTGGCGAATAAGTAGCCGTCTACTCGTCTATCCTCCATTTGCCGCAGGATTTCAACTTTGATTTCTTCAGGTAGCTGCCACAGTTTAAGCATACCTCGGCAAGGAATCGGATAATCCAGGATGAATTTACGCCCTATCACCCAACCATAAGGACCAAAGAACCACTTGCGCTTAATACCGGTCAGTTGCTCCAGCCTGTTTACTACGTGGGTGAATGTGACCACGGCAACAACAGCGCCAATCGGCACATCCTTGGTTATTGGCCTGCCATGAATGACTTCGGCCTGAGCCCATTCGCGCTGATCAATTGTCTTGCCGGCGTGAAGGGCTACCCATTCGCCAAGATATTTATTAGGTATCGGCCAGGTACGATTCTCTACCCACTTATCGAGATCGGTAATGGTATAGAGCCAGGGCTGTTTAAGTGTTAACGCCTTCATGTCCTTGTTTTTATTCATTCATCCTCTGCATTTTCTAAAAAGATCGTCACTACCTCTTTTTGATTTGGCAGCAACGACCACTTCACCTGATAAACATAGAATTTCGCAGGTGGTAGGTTGCTGTATTCAATAAATATCTTATCGCCTTTTCGTGGAATATGGTCCAGGATTCTGTGTGCGACTTCCTCTCGGGTTCTGTAGTCGATGAATTTTATGATTGGCATAGCTATTCCACCTGTGTAACAATGGGATTATCGGGCCAAACTACATCGCCCATTGGACCTGCAAACGTTTTCTCGGGATCGCGCCTGATTTCTTTTAGTTGACTGGCCAGGCTACCAAAGAATCTGGCATTAACAGTGTCGCCACCAAGTATATATATTTGAGCAGTTATATTGGCGCTGGCCTGGAGTAATCTTATCTGGGAATTTGACATTTGGATTGTAAAAAGTGGCATAGTTACTCCTTCTGTTCCTGTTTTACGGCAGTCTTGTAACTTACCTGCTGCACGACCGGATAATTGGACAAAACGGTATCTACCCTTGGGCCTGTATCTCCTGCAATATCATCTCTCACGACCCCACTCAATTCTTTAGCTAGATCTCCCAGAAAAGGAAAGGCATAGAGATTGCCGAGCATGTGCGCTGTTGCCGCGCCCATGCCTACGCAGGACTGCAATATATCTAACTCATCATTTGTTAACCGAACATAAAGATTTGGCATAGTTATTCCTTGTATTGTTTCAAAGCATCGCGTCCTGCACGAGTCAGTTTATAATGTGTTGCACCATATTTTATCTGTCCGGTTTTGTGATCGCGCCATCGATCGTGGTCACGCCAAACCCAACCCTTTTTGATCAGTTTGCCTACATAGGAGCCGGCAAAGAGCCAGGCACCTTTTCCTGTCTGCGATCCGTGCCCACCATTATAAGATCGTCTGTGCATTGGATTATCAGGCCAAAGACGTTCGGCTATTCTGCCAGCCTGCATACCGGGATTATCTCTTATTAGTTTTAAGGTCGTGGCTTGAAGAGGCATCATAATAATTTATAAGAACATGCCGGCCGGTTCCACTGGCGCTTCGTAAAAAATGTCTTGGATGGTAGGTTTTCGCCACGGCCGGCAACGTTATTCCATAAACCTCCTATTGCGGCGCTTTAGCCTGTAATGCTCTGAAGCGCAGCATCGTAAGCAGCTTGCGGAGTGTCGCCACTGCCGTGAAAGCTCTTGTGTCCAACAATAAAACCAACGGTCCAACGTGTATCGTTGAAAATGATACCGAATTCAGTGACGCCGTGATCTTTCTCGACAACGGCCTTGAGTTTCATGATCGTTTCACTAGTGGATTTGTTCATTTATCTCCAATATCTTGATAACTTTATTGTATGCTTGTAATTGTCCTGATAGTCTCTCTAAAATGACCTCATGCACTCTATATATCGTGCTGAGTTTGGAAGTGTCACTATTCAGCAATTGCTTTAGAAAAGCCTGTTCCGACTCGACGCCGGCCATAGCCTGTACCGTTAACGCCTGGATTTCCTTTATCTGCTTATCTTTCAATTTCATCTATTTCCTCCATGTCCATGCTTTTCGTCAAGTTCCTGGCCTCTTCTATCAACTAGTTCGCGCAATGCCTTATTAAAAGCCATAGACGGTTTGGGTCCTACGCCCACGCAAACAGACGCAAACCTTGCCTCCTGGATGAGGCAGTGCCAACCAGTCACTGGTGAATAGCTAAATGCAATTACATTTAGCTGCGGCGAACAATATTTGGACGCCATTGAAGCGGCCTGGCGCAGTTGTTTATCTAATTCGTCATCCATATATCACCAAACCCATTGAATAATAAGTAACAAGCTAAACATGCAGGCAACGGCGCAAAAGAAAAGCACCAGAGTGGCTATAAGTGGTACGTCCTCGGGATCCAGATCAAATATTTTCATGGAAAAATCACCGAAGAAATTAGTATGCTAAAGGCTACGGAAAAAAGGAATATTGAGAATAAGCTCATACCTTTGGCCGAATCATCGTCTTGCCGAACTGCCCGATAAATAGCTGTTATCCTGAAGTAAACGGCAGAGACAAGAGTGAACAGAGCAATAAATTGCAGGGTATCCATTAGAAGGGTATCTCGTCTTCTTCTTCGGCTGCCTTGCGCTTTTGACCAGTGGCCGCGCCGGCGACGTAGTCATCGTCCTTGCCAGACAGGAACTTGATGGTGAAGGCCCGGATCTCATACGACGCGCCGACCGTGCCATCATTTCGGGCATAGGTTCGCGGACCACCGCTGGCTGGATCGGGCTTCATTTGTCCCTCGACAAAGATCTTGCTACCCTTTTTCAGGTATTCAGTGGCTGTCTCGGCCATACGGCCCCATACCGAAACTCGCCACCAACAGACTTCTTCTTTGTCTTCGTCGGTGACGCGATCTTTCCATCGCCTGTTCGTGGCCAGGCTGAAATTGGTCACGGCCGTTCCATCCGGCATATACCGCATTTCGGGCTCGTTGCCTAAATTACCGATAAGTATGATTTTATGATACATAATCTCTCCTATTTCATCGCGTCGAAATACGCCTGAACATAAACATCGTTCTCTAGATCCGGCACCGATTTAGCTATCTCACAATCACTTCTCATAAGTGCAGCTTCCCACTCCGCATACGTATCACTAATGGTTATCAGGGTAGCTCTCATGCCCGATGCCCTCTCAACCCATTCAACCATGTAAGAAACATCGTTCTTGCACCGTAGACAGCGTGCTCTGTGGCAGGTGCAATCATTCCTGTTAGTCCAGACATAGAGCTCGTTACCGCACTCGCACCGGATCCAGTGATATTTCTTTTCCTGTATGTGCCGGTAATCCGCGCCGACAATGGGTGCCTTAGTTATCAGGCGCATATCCTTGCTAACCTCCAGACTTCATCAACCAGCGATAGACAGCGTTATTCAGGCGATTGGTCAGTTTCCTGGCATCTACTATGTCCAGAACATCCTTGTGAACAACCCACGCATTATCATTGCCTTCATCAATGCAGACATAATAAATACGCCTTTTTCCAGGAGTAGTTGTTTCTGTATAGTAAAACGGATCTTCTCGAGTAACCCGCTTTGGCACTATCTCTAATCGAGCTCCCTGTCTTTTCTCCCCTTCTTCCCAATAATGCGCCCAGTTATTGTTAGCTGGATCATCAACGCCAGGCTCATTGGTTGGTAATGATCTATGCTTTTGCAGACACATATAATATTCGCTAACCGTTCCGGTCATATCGTTAGGAAAATACAGCACGCCTTCCGCCCATTTTCCGCGCCAGGAATAGGTACGATTGCTCATTTATTACTCCCCATCAATTCAGTCCGGGGGATAAACGGCGGTCTAACCGGACGACCATCTCCCAGCCAGTTTATCCAAGCCATCAAATACTCTGGTTCTATGCGGTATTTCTTGCCGAATCGACAAAGCCCTGGCAGAGACCAATTACGAATAAGATAATAAAGGTTTTGTCGCTTCACTCCAGTTCGTTTTACGATATCGGTGAGTGTTGGATAGCTACAGATCAAAACATCCTCGATGTTTAGATGGAGGGTAAGGCGTCCCGATTGCCCATTGGTAAATCGACGGCCGCGAATATTTCCTTTTCTGAGATGATATATCAAGCACATATAGCTCAGGCCCGTTAGATCTTGGGCTGCTTGGTTGGTGATGTAATGAGAATCGTCTTTCTGATACGGCCTGCCGAAGCTATTCATCACCACTCCTTTTGGTAGGTTGGATAATATAACCAAGTTTTCCAAGTCGTTTAGACGCTCGAATATGGAATAACATTGTCAAGCGATAAGCACGCTCCGAAAACTCATCGTCAATTAGTTCGTCAGCGAAGGCAAGCCCTTCAGGATCATTGCGATAATCCCAGATAATACCGAAAGATTCGTTCCCATTTTCATCGACTTCGATTGATAGAGCCAGGCCATGGGGGTGAAGAAAATTACGGTTCAATTCCTGCAAATAGCCCATGCGCCTGAATTCAGCAACGGGCATTGTCACTATTTCTGCCATGTTATTCTTTTCTAACCTTTACAAAGCCGATCAGCGGTTCGCCTTCAATAATGCGAGTCATGAGCTCTAGCACGCCCTTTAGCTGCCGTTCCATTTCTGCTTGCTTTTCCTGTAAATTAAGGACGAAATCGATCGGGCAGCCGTCAATATGCTCTAGATCAGCGCCACTGTGCGGGGAGCAGCCGCAAGCCAAAAATATTCGCACATCAAGCTGCTGCACATTATCTCTACGTTCACTTCTATCTGGTTCGCTTTTGCGAACTAACCGATCATCCTGATCTTGCAGTACATTCCTCTCAGCCTGAGTCTGTTCAAGAATTTGAGCAGTTTGGGCACTATTCTCCTGCGCTTCTTTTAATTCGGTTTCTAACCAAGCAATCCGCCCTTCTAGATCAACGCCACTATCGGGTTGCACATTATCCCTGTTTTCATTTATATCTGATTCATCCATCGTTTTTCTCCTTTTGTATTTTTTTGATCGCCGAAGAAACCCTGTCTACAATGCTCTCCATGGCGCAGTCGCAGAGATCTTCGTCGTAATTAATAGGACAATAAGGACCGTGGCCAATATATGGTGCTACATCAACAATTAATTTCCTGAGATCGCGCCGTTCATTCAAAACGTTAGCCAGCAATTTAGCCATGGTAGGATCTTCAACCAGTCTCTGCGTACCAATAATTTCTTTTTCGGTGAAGACGGCGAAAAAGTTTAGTCCAGATAATTGCTGGATGACTCGATTACCTTCAGATATAAATAGTTTGTCGTCACTCACTAGAATCATCCCCTATGGTCATCATAAATGGGATGGCTTTACCACCTAGATTGCTGAGGAATGTAAAGAGTTCATCGGCTGAGGCAACATACGGTTTCGATTCGCTGCCCGGTTCTGGTGGGATAACCAGATCTACTCTAACGAAACCAAACCCCTTTGTTTCGCTTATATCGCCCATTTCAACGACAGCTAAATGGCCAACCACAATCAACGGTTTCTGGTCATCGGCACGCCGGTCGTAGATATCCTCTATATTTTCCAAGTCAGTTCTATTTTTCATCACCACATTATCTCGATAGGCAACAACTGAATATTCGTTTTGTGCCAGAACAGTCGCCAGAGCCGGGGGTTCCACCAAAACCAAATAGATACACGATCACCGGACACAATCGTTAGACCGTTACGGTCAATCCTCTTTTTCATCATCCTTGATTTAGATTACTCGATATAGTCATCCCAAATGGTGATGTGGAAACCATCTGATTTTGCGTTTTCTTCCACGACAAGTGGGTGCCCTGTTACACCGATTATGTTTGTCAGTTCAAAAAGCGAATTAATGGCGATGGTCCAGATAAGGCGCTCTTTATCCCATACAGCCCGTTCAACTGGCTTAAATTTTTCCAGTTTAGCCCTGTTATGGGGCTTGCCGGCAAATGATTCTACGTATGGATCGCTGGCGCTGCTTATAGTAAATTTCATGAGTGATCTTGGTTCTTTCTTTGCCATTAGATTGTCCTTTGGAGCTTGAACAATGCTCCTTATTCTGATTGAATAAAACTTACTACTTCTTCCGGTTGATCAGCTATCTCTACCCTTGTTTTTCCTCTGTTTTTCCTCCCACGCTCTAGGCATCTCAGCCCACCAGCCACCATCGAGCTTATTGCCGGCCTTTTTCTTGCCATAGGGATACATGACAAAAGCACCCTCGCCCTTGAGCCATGACCTATCCCATTCAACTACAGAAAACTGTCCGCTTGGTAGCAGGACGCGGCTCTTGCCGTCACGGCTGTCTGTAACCGCATAAACGCCCCATCGTCCCCATTGCTTGAAAAAGAAGGGGATATTGGCTGCCAGGCATTGGTTTTTGATATCGGTAGCCCAGGCCGGGTGCATCGGCCTGGCCAGGACTTCATAGCCACTTTCTCCGCCGACAATAACCCAGTCGACTAGTCCAACCTTAACTTTGTCCTCGTGATCGCCGTAGCGCCGGTCAGCGCCGACCATTATCTCCACGCCATCCTCTATCGCGCCGGCTCTTTGCAAGTCGATCGCACTGAGTAGTGGTTCAAGGGAAAGGAAATGAACCTTAGCCTTGATCTGTAATAGCTTTTTTATACGCCTATTAGCCATCTCCTGGTTTTCGGCCGAAACGCCGAGCCAAACGTTATCCCAGCCATCCCCCCAATCCTTGGGCAGCATGTACGGCACTTGCTCTATCCGTTTAGTCAGGATCTGGTAGGTGTTGCGGGGAGTGGCCCTGATAATGTCCCATGCCTCTTGTCGCCACCAGTGCGGGACCTCTTCTAAGAAAAAGTCGGTCCAGGACGATGTAAAGACCAGGCCGGGATCGTCGTTATTCCACGTAATCGGTTTCGAGAAGGTGGGGGGCTTAGTCCGCACAATCTCCATAGGATCCTGGCCATACTGCTTACGCTCCCGATACATGTAGCAGTTCTTACAGCCTGGGCTTACCTTAAAGCATCCGATCCAGGGGTTCCAGCTATGTTTGGTCCATTCTATCTTGCTATTAGTTCCCATAGTCTACCTCGATGTCGGAGATAATTTCATTGCCCCATGCGTCCCAACCCCTCTGTTTACTCCGAGCGAATAACTCCAGCTTCTTTGTGTTGGGGTACATGCGATCGATCTTATTATATTGTTCAGCGGGTTTTTTACTGTGAGCACCTACCGGTGCATAAATTAGGGATAAGATACTTCTATCCGCTACTGGCATCTTTCCCATTACCCCCAATAAACAATCCTCGGGATTGGCTTTTGTGTAATAGCCCATTCCCTGCCAAAAACCAAAGCCATTTCGATTGCTTTTAATCCAAACCCAGGCTCTGGTCCTGTAGGAGAAACCCCATGCCTCCATGACCGAAATGTAGTCTTTCGGATTAATCCATTCCACTACCCACATAAACAGGACTGTATTATTGTTGGTCAATGCCTTCACAGGCAAGACGCGTAGTTCCTCTATAGTCATAAATGGGTAAGCATTATGATATTTTCGTGAATCTGCCCCACCACCCGTATAACGCCATGGGGGATCAGCCAATATCACATCGTATTTGCTGTTAGTTCCCATATCTTACACCCATGGTAAAATCTTACTATCACTTTTTCTAATTATTTGCACGCTTGGATTCACGCCCAATTTCGCCAATGTCTCACAGTGTTCTCTGATTGCCCAATCCGGCGCATCTTGCATTCGGTATTCCCATTGTGTGGTTTGATTAAGTGGAAGCGGCCGTAGCCCAACATATGAATAGCCGGCTCGGCTAAGATACTCAACTATAAAATCTGTGGTGTCATTGACGCTGAAGAAAAAAATGGCGTCGTATTCTTCCTCCATCACTTCCACATCCTTACGCGGCCAGTACAGGATTGCAATACCGGTGATGAAGCCCAGGACAAAGAAGAAGCTGCGCTTAATCATTCGTCCCTTCCCCAATTTCTTCAATGATTATACGGCCCTCAAAACCGAAGTGACCATAAATATGCTGGAGCATGTCGACCGTTTTTTCAAAGATAAAAGTTGTTTTTTCACGTGGGTTAAGACCCGGCTCCCAGGTTTCGATTAGAAAACCGTTCTCAACTTCCTCAATTCGTATTGGAGCAATCATTTTTCTTCCTTTTTTGACTCAGATAAAGGCACAGAGACTCCTGGCACACGCACTGTTCTGACGGCCGCTAACGTGCCGGCCAGCTTGTCTATGCAATGAAAGTGCATACCGGCGTAACTGAAGGCCAGCCACGGTCGTTCTGTGGGCGCAGGCACCATGTCTTCTTCACAGTAGTAGCAGCTAAGGTGCATTGGCCATTTACTCATTCTTGCCGCGCCTCGCACTCTCAGGAATGCCGTATTGCTGTAGGCAGGCGAAGCCCACAGCCGTGGCCTGAAGAATCTCTTCAATCGCCAAATCCTCTATGCCATTAATCCAATTTCCATTTGATCTATCTAATGCGTTTCCCATGATGTAAATCCAACTCGGGATCTCGTGCGGGTGCTGGCCTACAGTGCCAAACTTTTGGTCCTGATGCACCCTCTCCTGCATGATCGCCTGGTGAACATCTGTTAGGTTTCGCTGATCCATCCTTTCATCTTCTTCGGTTACGATGGAGGTATTCACAAGCGCTACAATAAATTCTGCCAGGCTGTTCAGATCATGAATTGGAACTGGAAGTATCGAGACTGAGCACACTGGAAAACCAATGGCATCTAAGATGACGCCTGGCTGATCTTCAGATACACGCCATGGTCGATTAAGTTTATAGTTCATTCTTCTTCCTCTTCTTGTTCTTGTCGTTCGAGCTCAAGCATTTCCTTCTCGCTTATCCTCTTAAACCCAACCCATTCGCCACGTGCCAGGCCGTAGATTGGTTCGAATTTGTTGGTTATTTGTGTTTTGACACGAAAGATGAGGCTGCTATGGCTGTCAATTACCACGTCATCAGCCAGCACGTAATCAACCGCCGCGAATGCCTTAGTCACTTTATAAATCTTCATTTCTTTATCCATATCCTTCCCTTTGTCGATAATCCAGGCAGGTTTCGGCCGATGTCATAAA
>SDBV01007249.1_pt1 | contig 15195 bp, 8 predicted proteins | sample 2277081 | NCBI WGS metagenome assembly SDBV01 (sample SAMN10402039, study PRJNA504765) | marine sediment metagenome | isolation source: marine sediment core GS10_PC15, 223 cmbsf | place: Arctic Ocean: Southern Knipovich Ridge | collected 2010
CCGCGAACATGCGTGTTAACTTTACCAATTTCAGTGAGTAGAAATTCAGGGTTTGATATTATACTCTTCTTAATATTTTCGATAATTTTTCCGGGCAGAGCTCCAACGTAGGTTTTTCGATGACCTCTTAATTCTGCTTCCTCATGTAAGCCTCCCAGTGACATTCGGATATATTTTCTGTCGAGGGCTTCAGCAATAGATTTGCCAAGTGAAGTTTTCCCTACTCCCGGAGGGCCATACAAGCAAAGGATAGGACCTTTCATGTCCTGTTTTAGCTTGAGGACTGCTAAGTACTCTATAATCCTGTTCTTTACTTTGTCGAGGCCATAATGTGCCTTATCCAGGATTTTTTTTGCTCTTTTCAGATCAAAATTATCTTTCGTAAACTCATTCCACGGTAGTTCTACCAGCAATTCAACATAGTTCATTGCCACCGGATATTCTGCAGCGGCAGGATTCATACGTATAATCTTATCGACCTCTTTGTGGAAATGCTTCGCGACGGCTTCAGGCCACTGCTTTTTGCTGCCTTTTTGCCTGAGCTCTTCAATTTCCTGGTCCGGTCCGTCAAAGCCCAATTCGTCCTGTAGCACCTTCATTTGCTGTCGAAGAAAATAGTCACGTTGCTGCTGGTCAATATCAATATGGGCTTTTTGCTGAATCTCGTACTTCAATTGCAGTACCTTCACTTCTTTCAGCATATATTCCAATAGCTTTGAGGCCCGCTTAAAACCATCTTCAATCTCGAGTAGCCCTTGTTTCTGTCCAACTTCTGCATTGAGATTGGAGGCAAGAAAGTGTGTCAGAAAACCAGGACTGTGGATGTTATCCAGGGCAAGTTGTGCCTCCTGTGGAATTTCCGGACTCAATCTCAATATTTTTGAAGCTGCATCTTTTAATGATTGTATAAGGGCCTTTGTTGCTTTTTCCTTAATGGAGGGAAAATTTTCCTGAAGCGATATAACTTTGGCTGTGAGAACAGGTGCATCCTTAATGAATGATTCAACTTTAAATCTCCTTTTACCCTGAATGATGATCGTTGTGTTACCATCGGGTAAAACGATCATTTTTACAATTTTTGCAACCGTTCCATATTCAAAAAGTTCTTCAGAGGATGGGTCTTCAACATTGCTTTTCAGTTGTGCAATCACTCCAATTACACGATTTCCCTTATACGCTTTTTTTACAAGCCGAATTGATTTTGTGCGACCTACGGTTATTGGAATTACAACACCGGGAAAAAGAACAGTATTTTTTAAGGGTAACAGGGTAAGTTCTTCCGGAACTTCTTTTTCATCCATTTCCGATTCTTCGTCTTCCGCAATAATTTCAATAAATTCATCATCATCCTCGTGATTAAGCTCTGATAATAATATATTGCTAAATAAGGGATTGTTTCGTTTACTCATATTATTCCATTACAAACCATGCCATTATGACATAGCGCCAATTCATAACATCACATTTTTCAATGTATTATATATAATCAATACGTATGCCAAACAAATAAATAGTTATTTTTTGGCAGGGTTTTACGAATTTTACAATTCAAGAACATAAAAAATGTTTAATAGGCTTACCATCTTTTTCTTTACACTGTCCTTTACAGGGGCTTATGGTCAGGTACTGGAAAGTAAGGTAGTGTCAGTTTCTGACTCTGTAATTTCAACGGGTTATATCTCCGATATATTTCAATTCCCGAATGTAAATAAGTTACCTTACTACAGGAATGAAAAACAACTTAAAAATATTCGTACGATTGACAAACGCCAGCAGTGGGATGAGTTGTTTCCTTTATTGAAAGAATATGTTTCTAATTTCGGAATCTCAAATTTTTATACCGACACTTATCTGATATGGCGTCTCGCCAAACTAACTGAGCTTTACGGCGATCTGGATGAGGCTAAACAGCTCTATAGGTTAATTTTAAAACACAACAGGGACGATATTGATGTGCGTACAGTTGAATTGTACTATGATTCTTTGACACAGAACGAACAGATATATTACGTACCTGTCGAGTATTACTATGAACTGGTTGATTATCGGAAAGAGGTAGATACACTGCGGCCTCCTCGTGGTGTACTTTTAAACATGGGCACGCTCATCAATTCTTCATCGGCTGATTATGGGCCCACATTGAATGATGAGGACAATCTGATGATATTTACGTCAAAACGTAATGTAAGTCCGGGTTTGGATAGCAGAACAAATGAAGATCTGTTTTTTTCTAAAAAATTCAGTGATTTCTGGGATTGGGCGCAACCTTTCCAAGAATTGAACACCATCTACAACGAGGGATCAGCAACGCTCAGCAAAACCGGGAAAAAACTTTATTTTGCCCGTTGTGACGCTCCGGATACCTACGGCGATTGTGACATTTTCGTTGCAGAAATGCTCCCTGACAGCACATGGGGTAATATTCATAATCTCGGGAAGCAGGTCAACAGCAATGCCTGGGATTCACACCCATCACTTTCATTAACTGAAGATACACTGTACTTTGCTTCTGACCGACTGGGAGGGTTTGGCTTATCGGACATTTATTACACTATAAAAAATGAAAAAGGTGAGTGGCAAAAAGCGAGAAATCTTGGTCCTATCATTAATACAAGGAACAGCGATGTAAGTCCTTTTTATCATCACCTGCACAATGTGTTATATTTTAGCTCGAGCGGGCAAAATCTTAATTTTGGAGGATTTGATATTTATAAATCCTACAAAAATGAAAATGGATTGTGGGGGGAACCACAGAATATTGGTCCTCTCACCAATGGGCCTGGCAGTGAATTCTATTTTACCATTGACAAAAAATCACAAAAACTGTATTATTCCCGCTCCACAGAGAACAATATTAGTAATCTTGATTTGTATTCGTTTCCGCTCCCCATGGAAGCCCAACCATTGGCGGTTACTAAATTTACAGGAAAGCTGACGAACGAAGACACAGGTTTACCTTACTATGGGATTGTATCCATGATCGACCTGGAAAATGGTATTGAAGTAGCTCCACAATTTCTAAGGCCTGACGGGACTTTTGAATTTAACCTTATCAACGATGCTAATTACCTTATCGTAATTCAAGGTGATGAATTTTTTAGAATTGAAGAACTTTTTCTTTTGGAAGGGGATACTACTTTCATCAAAGAAACCGAACCGATCCACACAAAAATAAAGTTTCAGTCGATCATATTTAAAAATGGTGAAGCAGATCTTCTTCCGGACATGTACATGGATTTGGATAAGATTGCCAATTTCATGGTGGACCATCCTGATTTCAACCTTAAAATTTCAGGACATACCGACTCCGATGGACGTGAAGAATTCAATCTCCGGTTGTCACAGGAGCGGGCAGATGCCATCAAAGAATATATCATCTTTTTTGGGTTTGTTGAGCCCGACAGAATTGAAGCCGTTGGATACGGCAGTTCACAACCTATTGTAAAAGAGCTTTCGGAAGAAGACAAACAACTCAACCGCCGGGTAGAGTTTGAGCTTACCCAAAGGGGTCTGCAGTGACATTGTAATAATCAATTTCCAAACAACCCCTGGATTGCATCCAACCTGAAAATATCATTGAGGATTACATATCCCATCAGGCCAAGAAGCATAAACATTCCAATTTTTTGTGCAGTTTCGAGGAATTTATCAGAAGGTCTTCTCCCGGAGATGATCTCATAAGAAAGAAACATCACATGCCCACCATCCAATGCCGGGATGGGCAGAAAATTCATAAAAGCCAAAACCATCGATAATAATCCGGTGATCCCCCAAAATCGTATCCAATCCCAGGTGCCCCCAAAAATTTCGGTAGCAATTCGAATAGGTCCCATAAGTGATTTTGATGGATTAATATCTCCTGTAAATATCTTCCCCAATGCCCTGGCATTCACCCAAACTGCAGAAAATGCTTTGGCTGTTCCTACTGGAATAGATTGGACAAATGTGTAATCGCGATGCGATTGTTCAATAAGAAATTCAGTTTTTATACCCAAAAAAGCGGTTTCGTCCAGGTTGGCTGTTTTATTAATTTTCTGCCCATTACGAATTATTTCTAATGAAATGGTCTGATTGGCATATTTTTCTTTTTCTTTTGAAAAATCCTGGAAATACTTTATTTCTTTACCACCGATTCCTACTATTCTATCTCCTTTTTGTAAATCGATACGCTCGGCCTCGGTATCAGGAACAATTCCGCCGATGGCAAATGGCAACAAAGGTTCAATAAAATTCATTTGCGCATTTTTATCCGAAAGACGCTCGATCAGGTTGGATGGCAAAAAAATATCTAACTCTTCATTTCCCCGAAGTACTGTATAATAACTATTTGAACCAAGCAGGACCTCAGGACTTCTGATATCACCAAAATCAGTAAAATCCTCTCCATTTATCCTGATGATTTTATCTCCTGTTTCAAATCCTATGTCAGTACCAATTTCGAGGGCTTCAATCCCATGCTTATTTATTTCATCCTTTGTGATATAATCTTCCCCAACAAAATAGGTGATATTGATAAAAATCACTACGCCGGTAATCACGTTTACGATAATCCCTCCCATCATTACGACCAGACGCTGCCATGCTGGTTTTGACCTGAATTCATAATCTTTTGGGGGCTCGTTCATCGTTTTTGTATCCAGAGATTCATCGATCATTCCGGAAATTTTAACATAACCTCCCAATGGTATAGCTCCTATTGAATATTCGGTTTCACCCCATTTGACTCCAAAAATTTTCGGTGGAAATCCGATGGAATACTTTTCAACCCGCATTTTAAACACTTTGGCAGCAATTAAATGCCCCAATTCATGCAATCCAACCAATATTGATAGGCTCAGAATTATCTGAGCTGTCATCACTAATCCTTCCATTTATCCTTTTTTTACAAATCTATCAATTTATTAACTCTTTTGCCTTAATTCTCACTTCCTTATCCGAAGCGACATAATCATCATACCCGGGCGAAGAAATAAACGTTGACTTTGCCAAACATGTTTCCACAATATCAGAAATTTCTAAAAACCCAATGCTTTCACCAAGAAAAGCTTCCACGGCTACCTCATTGGCAGCATTAAGAATACACGGCATGTTCCCACCCTGATGAATCGAGTGATAAGCAAGATCCAGATTTCTGAATATATCCCTGTCGGGTTTTTCAAAAGTAAGTTCAGGATAGCTTGTAAAATCAAAACGTTCAAATTTCGATGGATATCGTTGCGGATATCCCAGGGCAAACTGAATCGGTAGCCGCATGTCCGGAAGTCCCATTTGAGCCTTTACCGAACCATCTTCGAACTGGACCATCGAATGGATGATTGATTGCGGATGTACGATCACTTCCACCTGATCAGGAGACAACCCAAAGAGCCATTTGGCTTCAATCACTTCCAGGCCCTTATTCATTAAAGATGCCGAATCGATCGTTACTTTATCACCCATATCCCAATTGGGGTGTTTCAGCGCTTCTTCTTTGGATACCTCTTGTAAATATTGTCTGTCACGGCCCCGAAAAGGGCCACCACTTGCGGTCAGAATAATTTTTTCGATAGGGTTTTGAAACTCACCTACCATGCATTGAAAAATTGCTGAGTGCTCTGAATCAACCGGGTAAATATTAACACCTTTTTCCCTGGCAAGTCCAGTAATCAACTCACCGGCTACTACAAGTGTTTCCTTATTTGCAAGGGCAATATTTTTCCCGGCATTGATTGCTTCAATTGTAGGTTTTAACCCCGCATAACCCACAAGTGCTGTTAATACGATGTCTACTGTATCCATTGAAACCACGGAATTTAATGCTGACCTCCCCGAATAAACTTTTATCCCTTTGGGATCAAGGGCATTAAATACTTCCTGATATTTTGATTCGTTTCCAATAACCACAACATTGGGTTGGAAATTAAGTGCCTGATTTATTAAAAGTTCTGCGTTATTTTGAGCCGTAAGCACCTCGATAGATAGGAAATCACTTTGTGCCTTCACTACCTCAAGTGTTTGTGTACCGATGGAACCCGTAGATCCAAGTAATGCAATGCGCTTCTTTTCTGTATTGTTATCCGGCATTTTATTTCCTAGTTGGTTTCTTTATAGTCAATCAATGCATCAGCAATATTTCTGTCATTTGACAACCTGGGGACCTTATTTTGGCCCCCAAGTTTACCCTGTGATTTCATATAGTTACGAAACGCGTTCTCCTTCAGGCAAATAATCTCCAGGGGCCTTAAAATGCTTCCCACAACAAGGTCATCATAGTATGAATTTAGTTTTTGGAGGTGCAAATTTAACTCTTTTTCAAAGGTTTTCAAATCATTCGGTTTATGACTGAATTCAACAAACCACTCATGCAATGGAATACCGTTGGCGGGAGTTACCTGTGGCGCCACAGAAAACTCAACCAACTCTGCTTCAGAATGTGATTTCATAGTGGCTTTCATAGCCTTTTCAACTTCCTGACCGATTACATGTTCACCAAATGCAGAAATAAAATGTTTAATCCGGCCAGATACAATAACCCGATAGGGGGATGTAGAGACAAACTGCACCGTATCACCGATGGAATATCCCCACAATCCCGCGTTGCTGCTCATGATCACAGCATAATTAATACCTTTTTCAACCTCCCCGATCGATAATCGCGTAGGGTTTTCATCAAGATACTCATCTGCAGGAATGAATTCGTAAAAAATACCTGAATTCAATAGCAACAACAGCCCTTCCTTATCCCGGGTATCCTGGTAAGCAATAAACCCTTCAGAAGCCGGATAGGTTTCGATAGAATCAACTGGTTTACCAACCGTTTCAAATAATTTTTTCCTGTAAGGTTCAAAATTCACACCTCCGTAAACAAACAATGAAAAATCAGGAAAAACATCTTTGATTTGCTTTCCTGTCCTGTCCATAATCCGGTCAAAATACATCTGCACCCACGGTGGAATCCCCGATATAAGGGTCATGTTTTTGTCCAGTGTTTCATCAATTATCCTGTCAACTTTTCCCTCCCAGTCTTCGATGCAATTGGTTTCATAACTCGGCATTTGGTTGGTACGCAGGTAACCCGGAACATGATGGTTTACGATCCCCGAAAGCCTGCCGGTATGTATTCCGGCAGTTTGACTCAGAACAGGGCTGCCGGAAAGAAAAATTAAATTCCCATCGATGAATTTACTATTTCCAGTTTCATGAATATAGTTCAGGAGCGCATCGCGTGCGCTATTAATATGATTGGGAACCGAATCTTTTGTAATGGGAATGTACTTTGTACCTGATGTTGTACCCGATGTTTTAGCAAAATAAACCGGCTTACCTTTCCACAAAACATCTTTACCACCGGCAAGGATCAGGTCTATATAACTTTTCAACCCTTCATAATCCCGTACGGGTACTGCCTCTTTGAATTCTTCATAAGAGGAAACATCGATTAACTGATGATCCTTGCCAAACAGGGTCCCCTGCCCTACCGAAATCAGTTTTTTCAGTAACTTATCCTGTGTGCCAACCGGATCGGATGACCACTCAGCCTGGCGCCTGGCAATAATCTTTGCGAATGGTTTGCTTAATACAGAGCGAAACCCCATAAATTCTATTTAAAATTCCTGCAAAAATAGTCATTAATAAATTCATAAAAACAACAAGTTGTAGTTCTGACCGTTGAATCAATTGATGAAATTATGACAAATTGACACCATATAATTTTGCATGATATTTGATTGTGTATTTACAGTAACACAGAATAAAAAGATTATGAAAAAAATAATTGTTGTACTTGTTCTAAGCTTTATCTCGGGAATTGGTGGTGCCTATTTTTATAATAAAATACTTAACCCTCATGAACCAAATGCCCGTTTGTACATAAATGATACAGGATTGACCACAGCAGTTAATGATCAGGCTGCAAGATCCCGTATGTTTACCGGAGTAAAGATAAACGGGAATATTGATTTTGTGGAAGCATCTGCAATGGGTACTTCCAGTGTTGTTTATATTAAAAATATTTCATCTAAAACCTACGGATACTCGTTTTTTGACTGGTATTTTGGTGAGGGTGGAAGAAGCGTGGAAACTGTTAGCAGCGGTTCTGGTGTCATACTTACTAAAGATGGCTACATTGTTACCAACAATCATGTTGTAAAAGGGGCAGATAAGCTTGAGGTAGATTATAACCGGAAGTCTTATGATGCAACACTTATTGGTGTGGATCCTTCCAGCGACCTTGCTGTGATAAAAATTGAGGGTAACAATTTCCCTTTCATTAAAACAGGCCACTCAAAAGATGTACAAGTAGGACAATGGGTACTGGCCATCGGAAATCCGTTTAATCTTACATCCACCGTTACAGCGGGCATTGTAAGTGCAAAAGGACGTGATTTAAATATCATGGAAGATAAATTTCCGATCGAATCATTTATACAAACCGATGCTGCCATCAATCCGGGAAATAGTGGAGGTGCACTTATAAATACTTCCGGAGAACTTATCGGGATAAATACTGCAATACTCTCCCGAACAGGGTCTTATGCCGGCTATGGATTTGCGATTCCTGTAGATATCGTAAAAAAAGTGGTAAACGATCTGATCGATTATGGAGAAGTTCAGAAGGCATTTATTGGCGCAGGCGTTACTAACTTAACTTCTGAGGTTATAAAAAACCTGTATTTAAAAGTTGATGAAGACAAAATACGGGGTGTTGTTATCAACCAGATCCAACGTGGTGGCGCTGCCGAAAAGGCAGGATTAAAAGAAGGTGACATTATTTTGGAAATTGATAGCTACGAGGTAACCTCACACAGTAAATTCGAAGAAATTATTGGCTATTATTCACCTGGTAACATCGTTTCCGTGAATTTAATGCGAAAAAACAAACCACTTGTGTTGAAAATTACATTAACCAACAGGGAAGGAACTACCGATATTCTTAAAAGAGAAGTTTTCTCTTCTGATTACCTTGGCGCTGACCTGGAAGCCGTATCAAAGGTTGAACGCGACATCCTTGATATCGATTATGGTGTAAAAGTTCTGAAAGTATATAATAAAGGGTTACTGGCAAATCTTGGCCTTGAGGAAGGATTTATCATTACCTATATTAATTATACCAAAATCAAAAAACCGCAAGACCTTGCAGAGGTACTTTCCAATTACCGGGGCCGTGTAAAAATGGAAGGGGTGGATGCTTCAGGAAGAAAAGGGTACTACACTTTTTATATGCGTTAATGAAGTGTAGTACTAATGTACGGCACGTATTTTCAATTTCTTCTTAATATCGTCAACGGAATCTTTGAAGTGCCTGTTGGTATCTATCATGTCATTCACTGACTGTACCGCATGGATAACCGTGCTATGATCACGTCCACCAAAATGATAGCCAATGGATTTTAATGAGTGATTGGTGTATTCTTTACTAAAATACATTGCTATCTGCCTTGCAATCACTATTTCTTTTTTCCTCGTTTTGTCCTTCAGCTGATCTGTTTTCAGGTGATAATATTCCGAAACTGTTTTTTGAATGTAATCGATGCCTACTTCCGATTCGATATCATGAATAATATTTTTAAGCACCTGCTTGGCAAGTTCGAGGTCGATATCTTTGCGGTTGAGTGATGATTGAGCAATCAATGAAATCAAAACACCCTCAAGTTCGCGAATATTTGTGTCAACACTATAAGCAAGGTATTCCACAACGTCTTCCGGGATAAATATTCCCTCAGATTCCATTTTATTATTAATAATGGCAATCCGGGTTTCCAGGTCGGGTTGTTGTAAATCAGCAGTCAGGCCCCATTTAAACCTGGAAAGCAATCTTTCCTGTAATCCTTTCAGGTCACGAGGTGAGCAATCGCTGGTCATCACAATTTGTTTAGATGACTGGTGCAGGTGATTAAAAATCTGGAAAAATATTTCCTGTGTTTTTTCTTTTCCACTAAAGAATTGTACATCGTCAATGATTAAAACATCTACCTGCAGATAAAAATTTGTAAATCCCTGAATTTCGTTATTCTGTACAGCTTTTATAAACTGGCTAATAAATTTTTCAGAGGATACATATAAAACGAATTTCTCCGGAAATTGCGATTTAATCTGGTTCCCAATAGCATGCCCCAGGTGGGTTTTACCCAGACCAACTCCCCCGTAGATCAACAATGGATTAAATGAGGTTATACCTGGCTTCTCGGCAACTGCGCTACCTGCCGACCGGGCAAGCCTGTTGCAGTCACCTTCGATAAAATTATCAAAAAGATAATTTGGATTTAATTGTGATTCTCTCTGGTATGCTTCTACGATATCGATTTGGAATGGGTTCCTGTAATCATCCTTATAACCATAATTTTTGCTTTGTGCTGCTACATGTACGGGCGAGTTCTTATTAGGGTATTTTACAGAAAGGGGATCTTCACTTTTGCTGCCTTTATCAACAATTACTGAATACTCGAGCTTCCCCTCTGCTCCGAGAACAGAAATTAAAGCAATCTTTAAAATGTGGACATAATGTTCCTCCAGCCATTCATAAAAAAACTGGGTCGGTACTTGAATTGTGAGAATATTTTCCTCTAGTTTTAATGGTTCAATAGGAACAAACCATGTTTTAAATGTTTGCTCCCCTACTCGATCCTTAATGATTTGAAGGCATTCATTCCAGGCTGTCTCAGGGTTCTGATTCATTTACTATATTAAAAAAAAATAGTTTAGCAAATTCGAAAGCGGACATCAAATTTGGTAAAAAAAATCCTAACAAAAAAATAACTTTTCACTTGACTTTTAAGAAAATTTGATTGCGCATAATAAACCAAATATTAAATGAAAAGTTATTGAAAAAATATAGCAGATTCTTACATAAATTATACGTTCTAAATTTTTATTTCATTTAATGTTTCTTATTAAAAAAGTTAAATTTAAGAAATTATCTGAACCAGGCTTTTTTTAATACAGCTTATGAACAAAATACTTGATTATAATGAATTTGATCGGGTAGAAAAATCCGATTGGGAATCACAAGTAAAAAAAGACCTGAAACTTGAAGATCTATCGAACCTTCTATGGAAACCTGGTCCGGGATCAGGGCGTGAAATGCAACTTTACTACAATAGAGAGGATTTAGAAGGACTCGAATATCTCAGTGGTTTTCACCATTTTCTAATTACTAAATCTTCAGGTTGGAAAAACTACTCAAGGATTTCAATGGCAGATAGTAGCATTTTGCAAGAAAGTGTAAATCAATGTTATTATAATGGGACTGAGGGTATTATCCTGGAGATTTCAAATGCCAGAGACATTGAGAATTTGAGATCAATAAATATTAACCCCAAACTGGAATTATCATTGGAATTAAAGAATAAAACCCAATTGGACAAAACCCAGTTGCAATCAATAATATCTCTTCCAAATGATGGTGGTTTTTTATCGGGCGGAAAGGATAATCAAAATTTATTTATTGAGGGTTGCAGGACATGTGAACTTACTGCACAAAAATCACCTGCAGCAAATGAATTAGCAGAACTGCTAACACAATCAAAAAAATATATTGATAATTTTGAAAATAGCAAAAGTTATGAGTCACTCACTAAAAACATGTTTGTGAAAGTGCTTGTAGGAGGAAACTTCTTTGATGAAATAGCTAAACTCAGGGCGCTTCGGATTGTTTTTTTTGCTCTTAACCATTCCTATGGAATTCCACCCCGGGATATTGAACCAATATACATTTATTGTGTTTCTTCCATTTACCGGAACAATGATTACGGCCCTCACGAAAATATGTTGAAAAGCACTTCAGCAGCTATGTCAGCTATTATCGGGGGATGCAACGCTTTATGGGTAGAGCCGGAGGACGAAAGTACATTAGCCAGAAGAATAGCCCTGAATGTATCTTCGATTTTAAGAGATGAAGCCTACTTCGGTAATATAATTGATCCTTCTTACGGGTCTTACTATGTGGAACAATATTCACATCAAATAGCTACGGATGGATGGAAAATGTTTGTAAATAAAACCGGAGGATAGAAGAAAATGAAGCCCGATTTTAGAAAAACCGATATTGCGACAATATTTCGTGATTATCCTGAAAGTCAGAATATTGGTGAGTGGAACAGTTCAGAAAAAATCCGGATAAAAAAAGCCTATGCTGCAAGTGATTTGAAAAGTATCCCGCACCTGGATTTTTCAGCAGGTATCCCTCCATTTCTCCGTGGCCCTTATGCATCCATGTATTTTACGCGCCCATGGACCATCCGGCAATATGCAGGTTTTTCTACAGCGGAAGAATCGAATGCATTTTATCGCCGTAACCTTGCTGCAGGACAAAAAGGATTATCAGTGGCATTTGACCTCGCTACCCACAGGGGGTACGATTCAGACCACCCAAGGGTTGAAGGCGATGTAGGCAAAGCAGGAGTAGCCATTGACTCCATACTGGATATGGAAATCTTGTTCGACCAGATACCTTTAGATAAAATGTCGGTTTCCATGACCATGAATGGTGCGGTACTGCCTATACTGGCATTTTATATTGTAACTGCAAAACGCCAGGGGGTACCACAGGATCAGTTGTCTGGTACAATCCAAAATGACATACTGAAGGAATTTATGGTTCGCAATACCTACATCTATCCACCTGCTCCCAGTATGCGCATAGTTGGGGATATATTTAAATATACGTCGAAGTTCATGCCCCGTTTCAATTCCATTAGTGTAAGCGGATATCACATGCAGGAAGCCGGGGCCACCGCCGACATTGAACTGGCCTATACCCTTGCTGATGGCCTTGAATACGTGCGTACTGGAATTCAGGCAGGTTTATCAATTGATTCTTTTGCTCCAAGGATTTCATTTTTCTGGGGCGTAGGGATGAATCATTTTATGGAAATTGCCAAAATGAGGGCCGCCAGGTTGCTGTGGGCCAGGATAATTAAAAGTTTTAATCCGGCAAATCCGAAATCAATGGCGCTAAGGGCGCATTGCCAAACATCCGGTTGGAGCCTTACGGAACAGGACCCCTTCAATAATATAACGCGAACTGCCGTAGAGGCTTTGGCAGCGGTACTAGGACATACGCAATCGTTGCACACCAATGCACTTGACGAAGCCATTGCTTTACCAACTGATTTCTCAGCAGGAATCGCCCGTAATACACAAAGGTATTTGCAAAAAGAAACGGGTATTTCAAAGGTGGTTGACCCGTGGGGGGGATCCGTATATGTTGAAACCCTTACGAATGAACTTGCCAAAAAAGCGTGGAGCTACATTCAGGAAATTGAAGAGCTTGGAGGAATGACAAAGGCAATAGAAGCAGGTATTCCTAAAATGCGCATAGAAGAGGCTGCGGCCAGGAAACAAGCCAGAATTGATACTGGAAAAGATACAATTGTGGGTGTCAACAAATATAAGGTTGAAGACGAAACCGATATTGACCTGCTGGAAGTTGACAACGAAAAAGTCCGTGCTGAGCAAATTCGTAGAATCAATCAACTGCGAAAGGATCGTGATGAGGCAAAACTTAATGAATCCCTTACTCGTTTGACCGAATGTGCTCAAAATGGAAATGAAAATTTATTGCAACTTGCAGTAGATGCAACAGAAAATATGGCAACGTTGGGTGAAATCAGTGATGCCCTTGAAACAATTTTTGGAAGATTTACAGCACATAACCAAACAATTACAGGCGTGTATTCAGGAGAAATAAAGAAAGACCTAAAATTCCAACAGGTCGTTGAGAAGGCTGATGATTTTGCTAAAAAAGAAGGAAGAAGGCCACGCATTCTGATAGGTAAAATGGGGCAGGACGGGCATGATCGTGGTGCAAAGGTTGTAGCAACCAGTCTTGCGGACCTTGGTTTTGATGTTGATATTGGCCCGTTATTTCAAACACCAGCTGAAGTCGCTTTGCAAGCGGTGGAAAACGATGTGCACCTGGTAGGGATTTCAACTCTGGCAGCAGGACATAAGACCCTTATTCCCCAACTTATTGAAGAATTGGGCAAACTTGGAAGACCTGATATCCAGGTAGTGGCAGGTGGAGTTATTCCACCAGGTGATTATGATTATTTACAAAAAAAAGGAGTTTCTGAGATCTTTGGCCCGGGTACGGTTATTGCTGAAGCTGCCATAAGAATACTCCAAAAGCTTCGTAATTAATTGATTAGAATTAACAATTCCTCATTCTCATTTGATAAAGTTTAAGGAAAGAGTTAAATTCATTCCCGGGTTTATTTTTTAATACTATGAAAATATTTACTTCCATTCTTCTATTTATTCTACTCACTCACGGCCTGAAAGCTCAAAACTGGGAGAAAATGATCGCTTCTATCGATGAGGCATACTATCGTGGTGATTACAAGGGGGCTGCAGATGATAACCTTAAGCTGAAAAAAACTGTTGATAAAAAACTTGGTGAAAATAGTGAATATAATGTCACCTACCTGCTAAAAGCAGCACGAAACAACCTGGCACAAGGCTATCTGGTTGATTATGAACAGTTCGTTGAAGCTACAATTACAAAGAGTGAAGCTATTAACGGCAATGATACCAGGCAACACGCCTACGTGTTACTTGAAATTACGAAGTTATATATTGATTATGGAAATTTTATAAAGGCAGAAAATTATTTAAAAGGGGCTGAAAATATATTATCAGCTGAAGGGAAAATAGAGGAAGTAGACAAAGTACATATTGATTTTTACAATGCTTCCATTTTTCTTGGTAAAGGATTTTACAACGATGCAATTGAGTTTATTGATAGTCATCTCAATTATTACCAAAAAAGGGCTATTAGCAAACAAACAATCGTTGACGAGAAATCGGGTAAAATGAAAACCAAAAAATTATCAGATGCCGAAATTTTTCAGCGGTTTGGAGACTACGCTTCATTGCTAAATTTAAAATCAAAAGCACTTTGGAAGAAAGGTGATTTCAATGGAGCAGACCTTGATTTTGAAAAAAATGAACACTGGATTCAGGATCAAAAACAACTTGGTAAAAAAAGTATTTTCTACACCCAAAACAAACTATGGCACTGGCAAATGCTGAATGAATATGGGGTACAGAAAAAAGAAGTAAGGACCAATTATGAGGAAATACTCTATAAAGTTAAAGTAGATCACAATGAATCTCATGTCCTGGTTCTTGAAGTTTACATGTCATTACTAAAAATATATCTTGAAAATAATGACGAAGCCCGGTACAAAAATCTTCGCAACGAATTTGAACATGTAA